>SDBT01006036.1_pt1 | contig 20225 bp, 37 predicted proteins | sample 2277101 | NCBI WGS metagenome assembly SDBT01 (sample SAMN10404973, study PRJNA504765) | marine sediment metagenome | isolation source: marine sediment core GS10_PC15, 103 cmbsf | place: Arctic Ocean: Southern Knipovich Ridge | collected 2010 | reverse complement strand
TGCTCTCCCATTTGGAATCGAGGGCGGGTCGTTTGTTTCATCATCGTCGCTAACATCGTTATCAAGATAACACACATCTCCGAGCGCACTGTCAACCGCGCCGTCGGCATCCATCCTAACGCCGACATTTGCACCGGCGCGACCGCGATCAACAAGTGCGATGTGGTTGTATCGAATGTTGGTTTGGCGATGGTCATACTTCTCGCCGTTATGTTCGCCGTTCTCTTTGATCAGGATCTGGGTGTAGCCGCAAGATACCTGCCGACGGCCCGGTCTGCCCGCATCCCCACGCATAGCTTTAATCGTATTTCGGTCGAATATGGTCAACGGAACGCGGATGCGGCCATCATCTGACCGATCAACAATGTCCCCGCTCATCCCGACGCCAGTGTGGCGCGCGTTGTCAATCGTGATCTTGCCGAACTTCGGGTGCTTATCGGTGACCATCTTGCGTTGCAAGGTCTCTAACGACTCCATAGCGAATACGTCGTCGGGATGTCGAAGCTCGCGCGTCACCGTCCCGTCGGCTCGCTTGTAAACGAAGACGCCCGTGCGTGTTGCGAACGCGTCGACGGTCATCAGCCCACTTCCCTCATCGATGCGAGGTTCGGACAACTCCATGGCGTCTATGCGTTGGACGGGTTCCACGCAGTTATTCTACACGAGGTCGCTGAGAACGGGAATGGCATCGCAACGACATTGGATCGGTTCGCCGGGATGACCATCAATTTCGTCGACCGGCAGCCCTTGTTCTCTCAGTTGTGGCTGGATCGGTTTGCCCCACTCGAATATTTTGCCGTCACGCCGTTTGTGTGACGGGCGCACCTTTCCGTCATCAGAATCGAGCCAGCTATAGCGGGTGACCCCGAGCGACACCTGGCGCGATTGCGTGAGGGCGGAATTGAGCTTCGACACCTGGTCACGGCCAATGACGCGCGCGCGACCCTCGGTCACCTTCCAACGCTCCTGAATGACCTTGCGGATCGTTGCGGGCGAATCACCTCGGCGTAGACCCCGCGTAGTTATCTCTTGAATATCCGACATGGCCTCGGTTGGCAACGTTTTGATGAGCGACGCGTTCTCTGCCGCATGCGATTGCAGCACGTCAGCCAGCCACGGCTCCGCCTGTATCGGGTCGATGCCCAGCACGGTTTTGATCTGACGCCGGAACGTGCGCCGGTTCTGGTCGTTGATGTCGGTCTGGCCAGTCTCTATCGCGTCGTCGACGCTTTGATCGGTGAAGATGTCCGCGAACCTCACCTGCACGATGCCGAACAGTCGCTGCAGATCATCGATGCTGGTGTCAACGGTCACCCGCTCGTTCTCTGCCTGGCTGACCAGACTGTCGAGCATGGGGAACAGCTCCTCGCGGACGATCTCGATCGCGGGCGCTACCGTGTTGATGATCGCTTTACTGTAGCGACGGTCCTGTGCCGTCTGGACCGGTGGCGTGGGCACTCTTGGCAACCGACGGCGACCGGCCTGTGCCGCCTGTACGGCGATGCTGAGCGAGGGGTCTAGAGCGTCGACCGCAAGGATTGACGGCCATTCATCGTCACTGCTCACGACCGCCTACGGGTTTTGAGGTGCCCTTCGGTCCCCAATCAAGATGGATTCTGATCTCTCCGGGAATCCCCTTTCCTGCCTTGACCGCCCATCGCCATATCTCGTCGATAGTTACTGTGCTATCAAACTTCCCGCAGATTGGCTCTCGGCCGTGCTGATGCAGCGATACGATCACGCCATGGTTTTTTGCGAGATAATCAGTGCGTGTAACTGCCATGACTATGCCTCGCTGCCTTCCGTGCTGCGCGTGGCCGGGTCGATGATGATCTCACCAGTCGAAACGCCCGGCCCACCGAAGCGCGCGAGTGCGACCTCGTCGGGATCTAGTACGCCGTTCTGGATGTACAACGTGTCCGACTGCGCGTTGGCAAGCCTGATCTCGGCCTGTTGCTTCTCGGTCATCTCCATCAGCGGCGCGAACTCGTAGGGCACCTCGTCGACAGTGAGGTTCTCCGCCGCACCGATGATGTTGATTAGCCGGTCGATCGCTGGTTGGTACTGATCTTCCTGCAGCGCGTGGATGGTGTCAAAATACGCCAGCATGTCAGATGATGCGCCACCGTCGCCCGCTAGTTTGCCGCCTTGGGCGTGGAAAAGCCTCGAGCGTGGGATATCAGCTGCAGCGGACACGATGCTCATATACAGATCGATCAGATCTTCCATGCCGCGAATCGGCGTGCCCATCTTCTGGATGTCTTCATCCTCGCCGATCGCCACGAGGTTGTGGATGGCCATCTGGCCGGCAGCTTCGGATATGCGTTTTTCGACTTCCTCGAAATTGCCAGCCGCCAGCATCTCTCGCAGGTTGCCGATCTTGAGAGATTTGACGATGAAGTCTTGTAACGTGGCGGCACCGCTTTGGGTCGCAACACCGTATTGCCGCAATGATTCGTGTAGCTTCTCCATCGTGCTATCGCCCCAGCCGAAGTTCGAGATACGCTGTAACCGTGGCAGGAACTCGCCATCGAATACGATCACGCGGCTCGCATGAACCTCCTGGCTGACCACGCCGACAACTTCTGGCCGGTTGATCAGATACGATTCCGGCTTACCAAAATCGGGGTCGTCGGGATCGCTCACGAAGCGAAGCGGGAACGCCAAAAACCTGTCGACGACATGCAGGAACCGCACGAAACGCACCCTGTCGACGTCCAGCGGCTCCGTGACTTCCTGTCCATCAAACGCGCCGACCACGATAACGGCGCCGCCAAACAACCGGGCCTCCGTGTGAGCAGCGCGCATCGTCTTGCGGACATTGAGCCGCTTGAACTCGCCGTCCATAAATTCGGACGGCTCAGGGTCATCGCCGGGCAGCCAATTGATCCACTTGCGTGTAGCATCGCGCGGGGGTGCCTCTACAGCCTTGCGACTGAGCCAATCTTGCCGGAATAGCGATTCGATCTCACCTCGGCCCAGACGCCGACGCCTGGCAAACCGCGTGCCGCTCATCGAATCTGAGGAGCCCCCGAAGTTGTTCTTGCTATTGAACCATCGGTCCCGGCGCATTGAGCTCTGTCGTTTGCGCGGGATTACCTCTACGGTGCCAGTGTCTACAGTGAGATCTACACGCGGCGCGAGTGAATTTTGCGAGAACATTTCGATCTGTCGAGGCATGTATCTATCCTACACCATCACCGCCGCCGCCATCTCGGTTTCGTGCTGCCCTTGCCCACAGTTCTGCTGTGCTGAGTTGGCGTTCCAAAACCTCGGATACCCCCTGCGATGCGGCATCGAGGATGTCGTCGTGCGCACCCGCCGGCGCCGCTTCCAATTCAGTGAAAAATACATCATTCCACTCGCCTCGCACTACGTCGACGTTTCCGACCTCGGCTTGTGCTGCGAAGACTTCCCAGCGTGTGGTTTTTCGGCCAGTCGGTCGTTCTCCGCGCACGCGCCATCCCGCGAGCACGCGCGTGACGTAATGCGCGATCAATGCCTTGCCGCTGCTGCCTGGTTCCTGCTCTATTACGATGCCAACGCGCTTGCTATCCGCCTGGGCCACATTTCTGGCCGTTCGCTCGACTACACCGGCCGTCGCTCGAAAATGCCGCAGATCCGCAATGCACAGCCGGTTGGTGTCTAGGTCCTTCAGGACCAATACGCCGGCGGTGAAGCTGGGATCAGCTCCCGGTCGTTCTTCTGTGGCTGCAAAATCCCATGACCGAACCGCTATAACATTCGATGGCGGCGCACCGATGACACGAAACCACTCGCGCCGGAACATTTGCCCGCCAATCGGCGTCGGGCGCTGCTGGAACTGACCGGCATATCCGCGCGATCCGAGCGCGACCTTCGCAGCGGCTGTCTCCTCGGCGTCGAATCTCTCGGGCCAAGCCAATTCATCGAGCTCCGTCCGGGGATCTTCCCATCCGATCGACGTGAAACATTTGGCCGATGCCTCAAACTCGTTGGGTATCCGCAGGCATTCGTAACCCAGATCATCGACAGCAACCGCGGCGATATCGCGCTCGTGTAGTCGCTGCATGATGATGATGTGCGTGGATGTTTTCGGATCGGCGCCGCGCTGGGTCATCAACTTCCGCCACCACCCAACCACTGCATCACGACGTGTCGCGCTGTCAATCTCCGTGATTTTATGAGGGTCGTCAGTGACAACGCGATGCGCGCGCTCGCCCGTGCCACCTCCGAGCACTCCAACCGCGCGTCGAAACCCTGTCTTATCGTTATGGAAATCCTCCACGCCATCGCGGTCTCGCCGGATCTGGAATCGATGGCCATACGCCTCCTGATATTGCGTCGACCGTATCAAATCACGCATTCTCCGACTATCCCGGAAGGCAAATGTATCGCTGTAACTACTGAACAGCCAGCGTGTTGCTGCGTTGACCTCTGCCCATTCCCACGCAGGCCAGAAGACGCAAACGCTGAGGCTCTTCATGAATCCCGGCGGCACGTTGATCACCAGCTTGCGCAGATCGCCCTTTGTGACGGCCTCAAGGTGTTCGCAAATCGCGTCTATGTGCCAATTTTGCAGGTATGGCGTCGCCGGCTCCATCGTCGACCAGTGCGTCTTGATGAACTGGGCAAGCGTCAGGGGGTCGCGCTGCTCTGTGGTCTCGATTTTTGCCGCTATGCCGTCGCGGACATATCCGGCAACGCGGGACATCGCGGAGCGTCGCATCGCTGCTATACGCCCGCAGCGGTCACTTTGGTGTGCGTGTCGTTGCTGTCGGCGAATAGGGCGGCGTTGTCGAAGGCCACCCGTACCAGCCTGCCGGCGTCACTGAGCTCAAACCCTCGGGCACGTCGATTGGCTCGCGTGACCAATCCCCGGTCCTCAAGCGCTGACAGCTGTTGGGCATCGCAGTATTCGGTCTCTGGTGTGAATGACCGGTTGAGCGGTAACGCGATGAATACTTCCCAGAGCCGGTTCTTGATCTTCACGTCGCATCCTCGATCAGCGCATTGTCCACATTGAACAGCCCCAGCTTGCCCGCCAACGGCACGAATTTGAGCGGCGTCGGGTTGGCCAGTTTGAATCCGTAAGGCCCGAACAGCCATTTGCTGTCGATCTCTGGGTGGTCGGCCATGAGTAGACAGTCGACCAGATCAACCATGCCGATGATGCCGCCCTTTTGCATCTCGGAGACTGGCGGTAGGTCCATTTTGAAGTCAGTCGTCAGCATGTTCCAAGCCAGCACGTCGATCTTTTTGCCGACGTGGATCAGCAGTGGCCCTCGATAGCCAGTCTTCCACGTCCGGTTCTCCCAGCCCTTGCCCTCGTGCATGACGCAGTGTGCCCACGGTCGTTGGATCGATAGCGCTTTCATGGTGCTCAGTCAGACGTTTTCGGCGCTTTCACATCGTCTGGCAATACTCGCGCCGCCATGAACTCGGCTACTTGGCAGATCAGCCACCACTGCTCTGGCGTCCAATCGAAACGCTGCTTCTGTAACTCCATCACCTCATCCCAATCCGTGGTGCTGTATGTCTTGCTTGCGGACCACCAGTCGCATACCATCTCGACGATGTCCAGCCATCCCATGTCCGCCGGCGCGTCGTGGTATTCGGGATGATGGCTGTTGGACGCCGTGTGGTGTTGGATCGTCGGCTTCTCCGCCTGTAGCGATGCGGTGTATTCCGGGCTTCCATACGCGTGCTGCCGCGCGGTTGCGTTTATGCGTGCGAAGCCTGGGAACTCAAGCGGACCGTATTTGCTAGCGTCATGCACCACCGCGCGATGTTCGAGCGCATGGCAAATACGCATGATGCCTTCCCGCAGGTAGACCAAGTGCCGATGCATCGTGGCCAGTAGTGCCGATTCTGGCGTGACGCCTTCGTAGTCTGGATTTCCGTCGCTCATCGTAAAGGCAGCCCTTTGAGAATAAGTCGGTTACGGTTGATCTTCTGCACTCGAAATTGCCGCCCCTTGATGGCGACGATCTCCCCTTCCGTAAAAATCGGCAATCCGGCAGCCTCCGATATCTGGTTCAATTGCTGGGCATCGCCGTTTGCCTGCTTTTGTAGCGCTGCCATCTTCTTACCATCGGCGTCCAGTTGTCGGCCGGACTGATTTGCGATTGCTTGCAATTCCCTGAAGTTACCCGTCGAGTCCATATCTTCTCCTTTGGTGATTGTAAAAGTTGCGCCCATGAGCAGACGACCGGGCGCGGGCCGTGTCCGTGAAAGGAGGAACGCCGCTGCATCTCGACGCCGAGTTGGTAGCAGGGGTCGGATTTGAACCGACGACTTTCGGATCATGAACCCGACGAGCTGGCCAGACTGCTCTACCCTGCGGATTGTTCATCGCAACCGTTTTGTGTGACCAGCTTGTCGCGAATCTTCTCCATGTGGCGTTCTTGAATGACTCGCTGACGTGCCAATGGCCTTACCTCCACGATCCTCTCGTAGACGTCGCGCTGGCCTTTGAGAAACTGAATCTCTCGTTCTAACGATTCAATATTGTCTAGCAACGAATCATTATACGCCTCCACCGTATCGAACCTTTCTTCGACCTCGACAAGCTTTGCTTCGAGCTGCCGCTCCGTTACCGTTTTCCTTCTCTTAGCCATTCTAACCTCCGTATGTTCGGCTGACTACATCGCGTAGCCAACTCATTTGATTCTCGGACAATGTGAATCCTCGCCGTCGTTCTAGCGACTCAGCAATATTGGTCACGAAGTCTACATCTTTGGCACTCAGTTTGCCAACATCGTTCATCAGGTCGATGACCAGGCTAATGACCCTGTCGCCGCCGATCGTCTGGTCTTCGACATCGTAGTGCATCGTCAATGCAGCAACCTCTCGTCGAACTCCATCGTGATAGCATTGAGCGCTTTGGGATCGTCTACGTGCCGAGTCACGATGTCGACCACCTGAGCCACGAATGCGGCCAGTTCCGCAGCTGTCACGGTCTCGTAGGCCCGCTGCTCGCGACGTAGCTCGGTATCGACCAACTTGCGGCGTTGCTCTACCGCGCGCAGTACCGCTTCCCATGTGCGCTCTGTGGCCAAGCCCGTCTCGACCAGCTCACGGCCCGATGTCATGGCCAGCCGGAACTCAGCAGCGTCACCAGCCTTCATTGCTGCCTCGAATTTGTCCAGCATTGTGGAGAACTCTCGTGACGTGCCCGTGCCACCTTCTTGAAGTGTCCCAAGCAGCGTATTGACCCGTGTGCTGACGATGGCAATCTCGGCCGCCGCTTCGGTGCGGTTCTCATCAGCCATAAACGTCTGGAATGATTCAGCTAAATTGCTTGGCAGGGCTTTGCTGTAGCGGCCGTGTGTGTAGCTATGGTGCTCCGGTCCACGTACCTGCGTCCCTCCGTGCATCCGGCAGCGGCCGTTTTTCATCCCGGACCGCTTGCAAGGCGTGCCTGATCGTGTTTTTGCACCGCATTTAGGCATCAGTATCGCCCTCACCATGGGATCGCCACGCTTCATGGGATGTCGGAGTTCTATGTTTCACATGAAACATCTATTTCGTCTCCCGTGTATTTCGACGAGTGGGCACCATTTCGTCCGCGCGCTTGTCATTGCCCGACAGATGCGAAATCAATTCCCACCTAGAAAACCCGCCTCGTTCCGCCAGGCGTTCAAGACTTTGTTTCGTGCCGAAACGTTTTGAATAATCTCGATATGCCAACTCTGCCAACCACCATGGTATTCGCGTGGCTTTTGCGCGGTCGACTGTCCGACGGACATAGTCGCCCATAATTGGAAATGTTCGTTCTTCGGTCATCTAGTCCTCCTGTTGGTTATTATAAAACGCGTACCAGCTGAACCCGCCATCCGGCATCGGCCCTCGAATGAACATCCGGCAATCGCCATGGTGATCCAACGCCCACTCAGCGGCCTCTTCGTGGCTGTCGACGTAGATTCGCCCGTGGTGGCAAGTCACCTGCGTGGGGTTGTCGTCTTGTATAGGCCCTGGTGTGGTCACGCCAGCTTCCCTTCGATCCCCATGTCTGCCATGCGCTCCAATATCACCGCGCAGTATGGTGGATGCAGCTCGATTCCAAAACACGTCCGTCCCAGCTGCTCTGCGGCGACCATTGTGGTGCCTGAGCCGAGAAATGGGTCGTATACGTCGCCCTTGTGATTTCGCATCGGGCGGGCCATACACTCGACAGGCTTTTGTGTCGAGTGGCCTCCATCTACGTTGGCGTCGAGCGTGATATCGCTCCACACGGTGCGCGACGTCGCCGGCCCGATCCATGATGCTGTGGCTCCCTTGCGGACAACATACCAGCAAGGCTCGTGCGTCCAAGTGTAGTGACCCCTCGAAATTGGAAAGTTCGATTTTGCCCAAATGATCTGCGGGCGTGGTTCATACTTTGTGTCGATGAGCGATTGAAGCACGTCGGCGACCATCAGTGCGCCGTGCCAAACGTAGGCTACATCGGACGGTGACAGCTTCCACGCGGCAGACCAATCGGCTCGGTCGTCGTTTTGTACTTCTCCGACCCGCCTCGCCGCGTAAGCGAGTTGTCCTTTTTCGGCCGCCTCGTTGCGCCAGGCTGGATCATATTCCACGCCGTATGGCGGATCCGTGATCATCAGATTTGGTTTATTGCCATCCAGCAACTGCTTGACATCCTCGGCGTTCGTCGCATCCCCGCATCCCAACCGGTGATTCCCGATCGCCCACACCTGCCCGCGCTCAACTTTCCACTTTTCCTGTAACTCCGCCGCTTGATCGATCTGAGCGTCTGGTCCCTCAACCGGATCCGCCAGCTTCGCCATGAGGGCGCCCAACGCGTCGTCGTCGTATCCCGTACCGTCGAGGCCATCTGATTCGGCCAGCTCCTGCAGCAACGCACTGAGCGCCGCATCGTCGTATTCAGCGAGATCGGCTGTGCGATTATCTGCCAGGAGGATCCGCAGGGCTCTGTCGTCGTCGATATCGAGCCATGCGACCGGCACCGTTTCCATGCCGAGTTCACGCGCAGCCTTTAACCTGTGATTTCCGCCGAGCACGTGCCCCGTGGACCCCTGCGCCACGATGGTGCCATAGAATCCGTTGGCTTTGATTGATTCGGTTATGGCCTCCACGTTGCCCTGGCGCGGGTTGCGCGGGTGCGTTATCAGCATGTCGACCGGTACAGCGGGATCGTAGGCTGGGGTCTTGGTTGCTTTCTTTTTGAATGTGGTCATGCGTCAATCCCTGGCTTTCCGATTCTGATGGCACGGCAGAATCCAGTGCAACGCCCGTCGTCGTCAATGATTGCGGCTATATATCCCCATTCGTCCTCGTCGACGCCAAACAGGCCGTTGATGATGCCGAGGATGCTAACAGTCCCGCGCTCCCCGTTATCACTGCGCACCTGGACAGTTGGATGATCGATCAGCGCCTTGTTGCATTCGACTCGACACGCCAGCAAATGGCTCATCGCCACCGGATCCGTCTCGGCGATTTGAGACAGGATCGCTATGGCGTCGTCGACAGTGACCGCTTTTGGTTTCATCATTTTTGGTTTCATTGCTTTGGTTTCGGTCATGGGTTGTAGTCGCTCAATGTGCTCAGCCGTTTTTCAAGTTGCTCGATCCGGTTCTGCTGCATGTCGATTAGCGTGCAAACGCATTCCATCATGTGACGCCGCTCGTGTCCAGGTCGGTCAAACGTTTCGTAGGTTTCCTGACAGACGCCGGGTCGCAATAATTCCAAGAACTTTTGATATGCCCTCGGCCGGGATGTTTTGGATGCGGTCATACGTCGACCTCAAAGACGCCACCCGCCTCGATCACGTTTGCAGCGATGACCAGCCGGACCCTCGATTCGGCCTTTTCGCCGTGCTCGTGACATATCGACCAATCCTGCGCGAGGCGTGTGTTGGTCAGACTAACCGCAATGAGATAGCCGGACTCGTTGATGGCGTAGCGGTGCGGCATACACCACATTTCAAAATACAGCACGAGGTCCAGGGATTTCACGAACAGGCTGCCGTCGTGGGTTTCGATGAATTTGAGTCGCTTGGACGGCTCCATCATCTTCGTTGCGACCGCGTTCAATTGCTCCAGCGTCAAGTCGCGCACGTCGATGCAGCCATCCTTCGGTTCGATTGTGATCATCATGCCGCGCCCCCGTTGTGGCCTTCCGTGTGCCTCATGTCGACCGCCTCGGCGTGGAGCTCGCTGTCGGTGGGCTTGTGTTCATCGGTAGCACTACGTTTCGCCCACTCGGGCGTCAATCCTTTGAACCGCTCAAGCTGGTCACCCGCGTAGGACTCAGCGAAATCATCGAACGTACTCCATGCCTGGTCACCGAAATCGGTGGCAATGAATTTATCCGTCACGGTGTTCCAGAAGGCGAAACGTCTGTCGCCGACATCCTCAGCGACGTGGCGTAGGTCAATAAAGCGGATCATGATGCCTTGGCCTTCGGCTTCGCTTTGGCCTTCGGCTTCACGCGTTCCTTGACCGACCCGTCCTCGATCACGACCGCCGTTTTGGATTGATCCTCGACGCGCTCGATCCAGATTTGGAAGTCGTGCTCGTCGGCCATCTCATGTATCTGCTCCATGGCTTCGCTGTCGAGGAGTGCGCCATCGGTGATTCGCAATACTCGTATCTTAGGATTCAGCTTCATCGCCATAGCGACCGACACTCGGAGTTTGACCGAATCGGCTGAGTCGTTGAGCGTCTGGCCGTTATAGAGCAGCTGCCCGTCGCCGATCGTCAGGCCCTTGACCGGCAAGTCTGCCGACGCTACGATCTTGGCTTTCTGAGCATCGCACTCGTCGATCTTGGCCGTCATGTCGCTGGCCTCTGCTTTCTTTTGCGTCAGCTTTGTTGCGGCTTCGCGGTAGCGTATGACATCGCGGACAGCGGCGTTGATCGTTTCGATGTCGCGGAGTTTGTCTTGTAGTGGATTGATTTCAATGTCTGGCGAAAGAGCGTGAACCTTCTCGCGTCGATCCTGGAGAATCTCTACTGCTCGCTTCAAGTCTTGTTGTGCGGTCTTCAACTGCCCCTTCAGTGTTTCGATTTTGCCCACTATAACGTCTCGTGCGGCAATCGAGGTGTCGAATTCGTCGCGCTCCCGATCATTTGCTTTGTTCTCTTGACGCGCTTTCTCAATCTCGCCGATGATGTCCGAAGCCGAAACCTCTTTCGGGTTATCGTCAACGACGCCATCCGGTACATCCGGCACCGCCAACCCTGCCAGTTCGCCTTCCATGTTCCGAACGCCTCCATTGACGATTGTTCGATCAGCGAATAGTCTCTCGCGCTCAGCTTGTAACGCCTCCAATTCATCAGACTTGCCGATGGCTTGCATGAGCGTGTCGACTTGCTCTTTAGGTTTCATGCGCGCAAACGCCATCGAATCGGCAGTCCGCGTATCCATCATCGCCTTTAGCAGAGTCTGTGGCTGTTTGAATATGGCGCCGTCCTTGTTTCGCAGCTCAATCTTCTCGTGGACGCTACCGTCGTCGCGCAGTTTGAATTTTCGGTCTATCACGAACTCCCCGATGTCGATGGAGATGCTGCCCTCCTTCTCGCCGCTACGCAATATGTTGTCGATGTTGCGCGTCACGTCACCGCCACCAAATCCGATCCAGAGGGCATTGAGCGCCGCCGATTTCCCGGCCTCATTCTTGCCAGTGATGACGACGACATTACCGTCTGGTTTGATGTTGATCGCTTTGAGCCGCATGATGTTTTCTGCGGTAAGCTCGACGACTCGGTACGTCTTCTGACTGTCTGATTTCGGCATGGTTCCTCCTTTTAGATTTTTGCCTTTGGACTATTGAAAATCTCTGCCAGCGCCTCGCGCGCCATCTCCTGATTCGCGGGGTCGTTGTACCAGCGGTTCCGTGTTGACGTATGCGGCAGGACCAGCAGCGGAGTCGCGCCGAATATCTTGCCTGGCTTGTCGTAATTGTCCCTGGTCCCGAATTCGACCGTCGCCCAATAGACCGGATCCGTACTGATGAAGCCCAGCGCTGTCGCTACGCGGTGACCGACTGCGATGATTTTCCCAGGGAAGATCCAGCCGTCGCCAAACAGTTTCAGTAGTCGCTCGCCCGCCTCTCGGTCACCTTTGGCGTCCGGCCCTGGAGTCGGTAGTGCCCGCAGGTTCGCTAGATCCGCCACGCTGCCAAGTTCTCCAGCATGGTCCAATCCTATCATCCTTGCCAGCTTATCGCCCGTGCGCGACCCTACGAGCGGTAGCACGCAATTATCGCTCGCTGACGGTGAATGCGAGATGATCAAGGGTCGACAGCGACCGCCGAATGGGCGCTTGAAATGTACCACCGGTCCGCCGGGATAAGTCACGCGGTAGCTGCCATCTCGATCGATCGGTATCGGTCTGAGCACGGCTACAATACCTTCCCAATGGGGTATCCGAGGCCCCGCAGTTTATTTAACGTGTCGTCGATGCCACGCGATACTCCACCGACCCAGCCACGGTCCCAGAGGATGCGGTGCCAAGCCAATTGATCGGGCGTCGGCTGATTGCGTCCAGCCTTAAGCTCAGCGAACGCCCCAGGAGATTTGTGCAACCCACAGGTCGGGCAGACCGGAGAATTCGGTGGCGGGTCGAAGACGATGACGTCTGGAAACCCAGCCTTGGCGCCCATCGCTTTCAGGATCGCGGCCTCAGAGTCTCGTCGATATCCGCCAAGCGGCGTGTGTAGCCATGCAATTCCAGCGGCGTCGAGTATGCCTGCCGTGGTGATCTGCATCGCTTGTTCGGAGAGATTATCGTCTTGTGCCATCGGTTGCATCCTATCGGGCAAAGATTACGCAGTATCCCTGAACAAGGGCACCGGTAAGCGTAATGACTCCAAAAACAATGATCAATTTTCCGCTTGCCCTATCCCAAGGAGCAAACTTCGCCTTCAATGCGTCGTGATCGGACACAATGTCCTCAAGGGTCTCTGCGCTGTACCGAAGGGCATTGCACCGATTGGTTATTTCGTTAAACCCGAACGTGAAGTTCATGAAGATAACCGTCAGTGCCATCAATGCCGCCATCCCTACCGCGAACATTACTATTCCTGTGATTAACATCCTTCAATATCCTCCATTGAGTGGTCGCTCTGGTCGGTTACGGGGAGTCATGGGTTGCTGAGCACGCGCCGTCTCGGGATCTGAAAATACGCCAGCTTCATAAAATTGCTGTGACATGCGTCGCAAATAGAGACATAGCAACCGCCAGAAATCCATGCTCGACAACGCTTTTTCGTCTATGATTTTTTGAATCTGCCATTTGAATTGGTTGTCTTGATCGTAGATAAACCATGATATTACGAGGTGTCGCTTTCCGAAGGGATTGCTAGATCTGACTTCTATTTGTTGTCGTAGCATCTACTCCGTCTCTCTGGTTTCGGTGTGTTCGCCGGCGCGTGCGCGGATGGCTATCGCAACCTGCCCCCACACAACCGCAGCTGCACCATTCGTAACTCGGTCTACTATCGAAGCGTCCTCTTTTTTGGCCATCGCGTCGAATGCACCGGCTTGGGCAGCCGCATACATCCAAATATCATCGCGTTCGTCTGCGACCGCTTGCGTGACGCGGATGTCGACGACGGCGGGATCGGTTACGCCAGCTTCGGCTAGGACGTGTTCAATGTCGTCCTGCGAAAACGGATCCGGCATTTCGTCCGGATATCGCTGTTCCGTTTGTGGCTGTGATTGATCTTCCTCAAAGATGTCGTATACAAGCGCCGCCACGCTGCGATGGTAGTCGGTCACTTCGGGCTCGGGCGTCTCCGGTTCCGGCGGTGTCGATTCGGATCTACGGTTCCACGCGTAAAAGGCTCGTGGCCAGCTATATTCCCACCGTGTACTGATGAGACATTCGCTGCAAATTACTCTCCACATCTTCGTGTCGTCTTCGAGTTTTTCGTCATACATCGCAAGGCCGCGACAATGTAGGCACGCTGGTAGTTCGTTCATTTGGGTGTCTCCCGTGTGCCAGTAAGTGCGTCGTGGAGCTGGGGAACACACATCTCGCAATCTTCAAAATCGCCCCCGCAAAACTCGTCGTGTACTCCTTCCTGATATTTGACGATTACTTTGTGCAACCGCTCCACCTCAGCGAGCAGCGTTTCGATGTCTGTGGGAGCGCGTTGAATTTCATCGGAAAGAATCGCGCTATCCCAACCAAGTTCAAACGACACGCGTGCCATGTTTATTGGCGATAGCGACCCCCTCACTGCGGTCGCGGCGTGGCGTATGTGTTCGCTCTGCGCAGCAATCGCGGTCGGGTGAATTGGTTGGCCATTGACAAAGCAAAGTCCCAATAGACCCGCCTCCCACTGCGCACGTATCGCGTTGACGTCTGGTCGGTCACTCATTGCGGTATGTCCTCCGGGTCGATCCGACTGGCCTGATTGTCGTCGGCTGATTCGTCTTTTGGCTTGGCGCCGATGTCCTTCAAATTCGACCGATTCTTCTCATGCTCCGACGGTTCGGGGAACGCTGTCTCTATGGAATACTCGCCGCTACCGATCGACTGGACCGTGCCCTTGAGCGTCGCCAGATGTTCCAGCGTGATCTCTTCCTCGTTCTTGACCCCGAGCGCTGCGAAGACCCGCTCCGGTGTAACGCCGTGGCTCAACAGATAATTGATTGCGACCATGCGTTTGTTCGCCAACGTGTCGATGTCTCCGATCGCGACCCTTCGGGCCTCCTCATAGATTGGCGACCAGTATGCCTTTGGTACGCCCTTGAACACAGCGTTGCGCAATGCAATCGAACACGCAGCGTTTGCCGTGGTGGCGATCATGTCAGCGTTGTACCGCTTGCCGTGTTTGTCGACGATTCGGCGCCGCACCTCATACGTGACCGCGACGTTGGTTTCGAGATCGTGGAACAGGCCCTGGGCAGTGACGAATTTGTCACCCTCCTCGATGACCCTGGATCCGGCTCGGCAGTTGCCCCACGCGTGCGCGACGATCTCGGCCAACCGGACCGACGGGCCTTGTATTGATTTGCCAGCGCGTGGCAGTGCGTAGAAGCACTCGTCGGCGATGTCTTCGTTCATGGTCGCGAGTCCCATTGCCTCGTTGCGGAATGTTTTGATGTCCCTCGGATACGCCTTTGCTGTCGTGATCTGTTGCGAGATTTCGCTGGCTACAATGATGCCGAGCGAGCCGGATGGCAGGACGTCGACCTGTTGGACTTCGCTGTCTTCGTGTGTGCTCACGTCGTATCCTTGGTTGTTTTAATGGAAGCGTTGATGTCTGCAGCCGTGGCATTGAGTATCGCCGGTCCTGGATATTTTCTGGTTGCCCGGTTGCACAGATGTCCAATCGCTGCGGTCTGGGTTCGCGTATCCAATGCTTGTAGTTTATTCATCGCCTCGCCGAGCGCGTAGATATCACTACGGCGGTTCCATGCGGCGATGGCGTCGGATTCTGTTTTACCGATCGGCCCGTGCGTCGTACACAATTGACAATAAACACAATATCGATCGTCGTCGTCGTGCCACGTAGACATCGGCAGGACACGCAAATGGTGTGCTTTGGGCTCATTCGCAAAGTGATCGTTAATTGATCTGAACGGGCAGGGTGTCAGTTCGTCGCTCACGCTATAACCTCTGTCGGATCAAAGTCCTTGTATGCCCACTCGGGCAGATGCAAAACTTCGACGCCGTTGGTGTAGTGCGGCCAGTGGTTTGCCTGTCGGCAGTTTGTGATCGACAGCAGCCCAGCGTTGTAAAGAAACCGCCCGCGTTCGCGCTGGTCATCATCCATCGTGTATACGCCGACGCAGTAGGGGGGCTCGGGCTCGATGACGATCCAAACGAATGGCCAGTCGCGCGCGCCCTCGTATCCCTTCTCGCCGCACTGAGCTGCGCCGTCGCAGTAGTACATTGCCTGGCGGTGGTAATCGTAAGTGGTGATCGCTCGCTGGAATCCGCGAGGCGAGGCATCGCGAGATCGCTTGATGTCGATCAGGATCTGATCGCCCGGGATGATCTTGTCGAAGCGCGCCCGGCAGTCCAGGTCATGCCGATCGTCGTGCCACAAGACTGTGGTCTCGTGTAGCCCGGCTCGTCGCAGAAGGTCAGCGGCCGTCGGTTCGCGGAACACCGCTTCAGCCATGTCCGCGCACCGGTCAAACTGGGCCTTTTTGATGACGGTCTTGTCAGCGTTGTCGAGTACGAACTCAGCCCATGCCGCCTTGCCTGCTTTCGTCCGGCGATCGACATCGGGCGCTACTGCAAATCGGTTGTTGAACTCGCCGGGTTGCAGAAGCATCATGTGCATCGCCGCGCCCTCATCCTTCGCGTCGGTCTGCTTGCCCTCGATCGGATCGTCCGCTTCGTAGTGTGCCCAAAATCGATACGGCGGGTCAATGTAGCCCAGCATCGAATTGCTGATCTCCTTGCGCGCGTGGTACGTCGCGTCTGGTTCTTGTATTAGCGGCATGGTTTATTTCTCCGCATCCGCGATCGCCCACAATACAGCGGCGCATCGGTTGAAGGCTTCGTTGGCATCCAAGAACTTTGGTAATTCGCGCGCTACGCCATACCAAACGAGTATTACGCTGTTGGCTGCGGAAATACGTCTTCTGCATCCCTCTGGCATGCGCGCGTCCTCAAACTCCGCGACGCTTGTTAGGTCGGTGGCGAAGCGGGTGCAGTAGGTGTCGTCGCCAATATCAAATCCGCAGTGCGTACAGGAGCCCGCGATTAAATGTGCATGTGACATGTGGGCAGGCATCTTCATTGCCTTCGCCGCCCAACGGCTCAGCACCGCAGCGTCCCCCTCGGTGTGGGCGCGTTCGATTTTAGATTTTTTCGGCATCTCGTTCCTCCTTTTGGTAAGCCCCGCCAGCCAGACAATGACCGACGGGGCTTTGGGTCTGCTACTCGGTGTCGGTTTTTTCGAGCGGCAGCACCTTCTGGCGATCGTCGAAGCTGAACTTCTCCTGGGTCGTGCTGCGGTCGATGTTGACCTCGTTGTAATTGATGGTCATCGCGCCGTTGTTGATCGTGACGTGCAGTTCTTTGACGATCGGGCTGTCGGCGTCCTTGAATGTGATCTTGGCGGTCGCCACCATGCTGCCTGTATCTAAATCCCTGACGTTATTCATCTTGTCTGGGACTGCCTTAGCGGCAAGTTGCAATATTTCTCGGGGTGTTACTGGAACCATATTTCTCCTTTCGGGTTGTTTGATATGGGTCGATGTTAGCACATGGTGTAGACGTTTGTCAAATCGCGCCGTTTGACAAAGTGTTGTGCGTATGTATGATATGGACATGGAAAGCGAACAAATCCAACTCACCACACAAGAAAAATTGCGCATCCACATCGTGCGGGAACACAAGACGACCGCCAAGGCTGCTGCTGCGTTAAATATGTCTAGAGCAACGCTCAGTGGAGTGATGCATGGGAATCCACCGACGCTGACTGTCGCCAAAAAGATCGAAGCGGAGTTCGGGATCGAAGTAAACGAATGGCCCGCGCTCAGATAGCAACGTGGCTACAATCCACATTAAAAACTGGGATCATTTCCAGCATTACAGGGACCGCAAACCCCCATGGATTAAATTCCACGTCGACGTGCTACAAAACTACGATTTTAATACGCTAGCGTCTGCTAGCAAAGCGCACCTGGTCATTTTATGGCTGCTCGCTAGCCGGTATGACAACAACATCCCCGCCGATGACATGCAACGCTTGAAGTGGGAAACGGGCTGCGCTGACCTTGACCTTAAACCTTTGGAATCTCACGGTTTTATAGTGATTGATGGCGAGGTCGAAAGCATCTTGCTAGCGGATGATAGCGAGCGTTTGCAAGATGCTACCTCAGAGACAGAGGCAGAGACAGAGAAAGAGAAAGAGGGAGAAGCGCGTTCTTTCGATCTCAGTCCAAAAGTCAGCAAGACGGACCTCAAAAGCGCATTCGCTTTCTTTTGGGATGCATGGGCTGACGCCGGCGGCCGCAAGCTTGACCGGGCACGATCAGAGGAAGCGTTCGGCATCGCCTTTCGGGATTCCGGTGAATCCAAGCCTCATGCATTCGCTGGCAAGCTGGCGGCCGCGATAGAAAAACAGGCCGAGGACCGACAAAACCTCGAGCGGGCTGGAGAATTTGTGGCCGCACTGAAAAATCCCAAGACGTGGCTGCGCGGCAAATGCTGGGAAGACGATCTCGGGCACGCCGTCGATGCCAAACGCAAGGCCAGCGACAAGGATCTCGCGGACCTGAAGGCGCAGCTCGAGGCGGAGGACAACCAGTGATTATTGATGATCTAGAAGCCCTGCGCGACATCCTGCGTGATCTAGCCCTCGCGGGCTACCGGATCGACATAGACAACACCGAGGTTATGCGGGTCTGGTTTCGGGCGCTGCAATCGTTCGGTCTGTCCGATATACGCGAAGCGGTCGACAAGCTACTGAGGGGCCATGAGAAGGCCACAGTGAAGCCCAACGACGTCATCCACGCCATCTATGACATACGGCGCGAACGTTCCAAGGCGGGCCGACAGCAGGCCGAGGAGGCCAAACCCGAGACTACCGAGCAGATGCTTCGACGCCGGGGCCTGCCTTGGACAGTCGAGCAGTACAAAACGCATCGAAGTCGTCTAGAGCACGCAATGATTATGCGGTTACGCCGCGCGACCAAGGATGAGATCCTGGGCTGGCTACGCGAGCGCAAGGATATCGACCAGGCCGGGAAGTCAACAGTGGTCGACGTGCCAGACGGGCTTCTCGCGGACGAGATCAAGATGGCGAGCGGATGGTTTGAGAAATGAACACACACGGAGGATCGAGATGACACAGCAAGATATAGACAACGGCGGGCCAGCGTTTCCGCAAGAACATCGCGCTGGCAACGTTTCTAAGTGCGTGGGCGGGATGACAATACGCGATTATTTTGCGGGGCAGGCACTCGTGGGTTTATGCTCGAACCGGTGGATAATGAAAAGCATGGAAAAATCCGTAAGCCCACGATTAGCCACCGCAGTCGCCGCATACGAATACGCCGACGCGATGCTAGAGGCGCGCAATCGATGACACAATTTCACAGCCAAAGGCGCGGAGGATTTGTGAAAAACTTGATGCTTTGCATTTTCTATGCAGCTTTTCTCGATGATCAGTTTGGACCTTTTGCAGATGAATTGAGAATCTGTCCGCACGATCCAACAACACGAGGCCCGTATCTTACGGTGTACAACATGGACGGCACTTGGGCTCAGATAGAGCAACCTCCCGCTGTTCCCGACATCAACATGCCCCCTTGCATTCGGGAAGATATATACATGAAGGAATATCGCTTTGGGTTTGGTCGTAGGAGCGCCGATATTGGGTGGTTTGGGGTGTCGCAGAAGAAGAATGTTTTGGCGGCTCATCCAAGCCCCGTTTTTGTAGGGGCTGGTCAATGACTGTCCGTGACATCAGCCCTCACCCAAAGCCGACGCGCGGCGTGTGCGAGTCGTATCTAGAACACGTCCGCACGCTGCCCTGTAGCGCTTGTGGGGCATGGCCCGTCGATCCTCACCACATGGTAAGCGTAGGCGCTGGTGGTGATGATCTGACGACCGTCCCGCTGTGTCAAAATTGCCACCACGATTTCCACGCATTCGGCGTCGAAACGTTTCAACAGCGCAGAGGCGTAAACCTCTGGCGCGACGCTCTGATAACGCTCACAAAATGGCTACGGCACAAGGGAGACATCAACCAATGAATAATCAACCAGCGTGCAAGCATTGCCACGTCGCAATCGGCAGAGTCAGGAGTATATTTGATCGCGATTTCTGCTCGAAGTGGTGCAAGTACAACGCTGCGAAAAGGGTGATTTGGGGCCTACGGACGATGACGACCGAGGACACATCGGTGATGGTGAACGTCGAAAAGTCAGTCCAAGAATCGGTGGATGCTCTCGATCGAGCGATTGCCAAGGTGGTGTTTAATACTTTGATTGCGCCGCCGCCAACAGAGTCGCCCGAAGATAATAAGAGTTTCTCCGACGATCTTGCCAACTTCATCGAGGAGCAATCATGAACATGACAGACCAGATCCCGATCGACTTCGACGGCGCGCATTACAATCGCGCGCTTGACCACAAACGTCTGAGCGGCCAGATCCGACGCGTCTACAATGCGCTGTTGGATGGGCAATGGAAGACGCTCAGCGAGATCGAACGCGAAACCGGCGACCCACAGGCATCGATCAGCGCTCAGCAGCGCAACCTACGCAAGCCGAAGTTCGGCGGGCACACGATCGATACCAAACG
>SDBT01006035.1_pt1 | contig 20226 bp, 23 predicted proteins | sample 2277101 | NCBI WGS metagenome assembly SDBT01 (sample SAMN10404973, study PRJNA504765) | marine sediment metagenome | isolation source: marine sediment core GS10_PC15, 103 cmbsf | place: Arctic Ocean: Southern Knipovich Ridge | collected 2010 | reverse complement strand
GGGAGGACGACGTCGCCGGTCTGGAGGCTGCGCTCGATCTTGGCGCCGGTCCGCACGCCGACGACCCTCATCATGCGCGGCGGCCGGATCATGCGGTACGTCCGCTTCCGCTGCTCCGGGTCCCAGCGGAAAACGGATCGGATGCGACCGTCGGCGGCCAGCCGCTGCGCGTACTGCAGCGTCAGCGGCGTGACCGAGACGGGGACCGTCAGAATGTCGGCCATCTTCGCCGGGACCCCGATCTCGCCGAACCGGATGCCCGGCCCGCCGCTCGCGATGACGGTGCGCGCCGACTGGTCGACCCGCTTGGCCATCACGTTCTCCTGCACCCGGTTCCCCTTGCCCTGGATCCGGTCGATGATCCCGCGGTGCGACCGCCCGGTCGTGTTCGTGTCGCGGTGGTTGTCGATCAGCGTGTTCACGTGGTCCTCGAGCTTGCGGATCGTCTCTTCGCGCGCGACCTCGGTCAGCACGTGGTTCGGGTCCGCGAGCTTGCGGTTCGTCTTCACGATGTTGTTGTACTTCTCGGTCAGGTCGTCGTCCGACTTGTCGCCGTTGCGGATCACCCACGTCCGCGCGCACGGCGGGATCACCGGCAGCACCGAAAAGATGAGCGCCTTCGGGTCGTTCGAGTGCAGGTGCACGACGTCCGTCGCGTCCGCAGACACGACCGTCGACACGCTGTACCTCGCGTCGGTCGACAGGCCGTGGTTGAAGCCCATCAGCTCGAAGATGCCCGGGTGGTCGCGCCGGGCCTTGTCGAACAGCTCGAGGACGTCGGCGGGCGTTTTGACCACCGCCTGGTGCTTCGCCTTTTTGTCGTAGTAGCAGCGCACGCCCTCCGCGTCCAGGTACGGCAGCGCCGCGCCGCAGCGGACGCACACTTTCGCCTTCTCGCACAGCTTGAGCAGCGCCTTCATGCGCCGCGCGCGCTTGAGCCGGCGGACCCCTTTCAGCTCGACGTGCTCGGGCGACACGCGCAGCGCGCCGCACCGGACGCACACGCACTTGACGATTTTCTGCACGATCGGGAGGCATTTGATGTTGAAGACGGGGTGCACGAGCTCGATGTAGCCGTGGTGGCCGGGGCAGTCGACGTTGTCGTGGCCGCACGTGTGGCACCACTTGCCGACGTCCAGAACGCCCATCCGCTCGTCGTAGACCGTGTTCGCCAGGTCGCCCACGCCGTGCGTGTTCGGCTTCGTCACCGCGCAGACCCCGAACCGGCGCCATTGCTCCCCCGTCAGCAGACCGAACTGGACGCGGACAACGCGACTCGTTCGCTGGGAGCGCATGTGTGCAGATGGACCCTGGCCGCGGCGCCCTTTATTTCAATGTTTTTCCGGGCCTGGGCGGCGTGCGACACTGTGAAATAATGTAAACATGCGGATCGACCCAACAGACGGCCAGCACACAATGTCTACCCACGGCGTCGCCTCTGCGAAAATTTCGTTCCAAACGTACAACCACTACGCCCGCAGAGCAGTCGAGGAGTTGCGGGGCCTCGCCGGCGTCCAAGTTGCGGACGTCGACCCCGAGGAAGCAGCCTCTACGTTCAAGGTGCGCCAAACCGACGTTTCGTGCCTGGTCGCGTTCCAGGCCGTGGACGGGCCTCTGGCGGGTCCGAGAGGTCGCTGTCGTCCGAGGCATCGTCGAGGAACCTTGCCATGTAACCTTGCCATGTAACCAAGGCGGCGAGAATTTTCCGTTCTTGCAGCGCGTCACGGCAAGACCCTTCGGATGACGTCGAGGATCCGGCACACGTCGGCGCGGCACATCTCGACGGTGCACGGAACGCACCAAATCTTTTCGAACGTTCTGCGCGCCACCGGGCACCCTTGCAGCGGATGGATGGTAGTACTTTCTCGCCGCGACCCCGGCCGCGGCGCTGTCGGTGGGGAGGAGCAGGCAGAAGCACGACGAGAGGTTTCCCCCGAGGTCGTGGAACGACGGGCAGGCGGCGGGGGAAATCGGCGCCATTTGCCTGCCCGGAATCACGTGCTCGAAGTTGGACGATCGGAACATCCCCCCGCAGCAAAGCCGCGGCTTGTTAAACAAATGCAAACGCGCGTCTACGAAATGGACGCGAAAGCCGAAGCTGCCGCGGTCGGCGCGAAGACCCCGGAGGGCTCCCCGCGAGACCTCCCGGAGGTGGTGTTCATTATCGCGCGCCACGTCAAATCGGCGAGCACAAAGCCGCTGTGGGAACACTCGTACGCGTCGATCCGGCGCGTGCACCCGGACGCGCCGATTCTGATCATCGACGACCGGTCGACGTACCCGCCCGGCGACACCGCGGGCGGCGCCCCGCTGACCAACTGCACCGTCGTGGCCAGCGAGCACCCGCAGAGGGGGGAGCTGCTGCCGTACTACTACTTCCACAAGCTGCGGCCGGCCCGGAAAGCCGTCGTGGTGCACGACTCGGTCTTCGTCAACCGGCCGCTCGACGTCGCCGGCGTCACCACGCACCGGTTTCTGTGGCACTTTACCACGCACCAGTGGGACGAGGATCGGCACGTCCTCCCGGTGCTGGCCAAGTGCAAGAACGGCGCGCGCTTGTGCGCGCTGTACAAGGACAAAAAATCGTGGCTCGGGTGTTTCGGCGCCATGAGCATCGTCACCTGGGACTTCCTGCACCGGATCGACGAGACGTACAACTTTTTCGACACGCTTCTCCCCGCGATCGTGGGGCGGCCGTCGCGCATGTGGTTCGAGCGGATCTACGCGGTCGCGTGCGTCAGCCTCGACGCGCAGCGCGCGTCGGTGTCCGGCGACGTTTTCGCGTGGATCGAGAAGGAAGGCCTTCGGTGGGGGCAGTCGTACGCCGCGTACCTGCGCTCCCCGCGCCGCCTCCAGTACGACGCCCTGCCGCTGATGAAAGTGTGGGCCGGGCGGTAAAAGTTTTCCAGGTCTAAGCGTTGACAGACACCCCGTCCAACGCCATGGCCGCAGCAAGCGCGCTTTTCGTGTCTCACGAGTGGACGCTCACCGGCGCGCCGCTGTTCACGCTCCACCTGGCGGCCCTGCACGCCGACGTGTTTGGCGGCCCGGTGGCGGTCGTCGGCCTGCTCGACGGGCAAAAAGGCTACGAAACCGTCCACGCCCGCGCGGGGGCGCCGGCAGCAGTCCGGCTGGCCCCCGCGGCGCTGGACAACGTCGCGGGCTACCGCTGGGTCGTGCTGAACACCGCGGTGGCGCACAGCGTGGGGGGGGCGCTGGTCGGCCAGATGGGAAAGGCGTGGGCCGCGCGCCACCTGATTTGGTGGATCCACGAAAACCACCCCTTCTACACGCAGGCCACGGCGACCAACTGGGCACCTGCTGCTGCACGGTGCGTGTTTGACTCCGAGGCGAGCCGCCGCGCGTGGCGCCACACCGCCATCCCGGCCGCCAAGACAAGCGTCGTCCACCCGGCGCTCGGAGGCGCGTTCGTGCGCAGAGCCGCGGACCCTGCGCCGAAGGGCCAAACGTGCACCTTTTTGTGCGTCGGCACCGTCATGCAGGAGAAGGGGCAGCTCGGCGTCGTCCGCGCGTTCGCGCGGCTCGGCGAACACGCGCCGCAGGAGCTGCGGATCGTCGGCTTCGGCCCGCCCTGCCGGCGCCGCCCCCAGTACGAAAATCGGCTCTACGCGTGCCGAGACGCGCTCCCACGCAGCATCCGACGGCGCGTCACCTTTGTGGAACGGTGCGCGGACGTGCACGAGCACTACGCCGCCGCCTCTGTGTTTGTCCACAACGCGGGCGAGCCGGGCGAAAACTTTGGCCTTGTGCTTTTGGAGGCCATGGCGCACGCGCTCCCCGTCGTCGCGTCTGACGCCGGCGGGGCGCGCGAAATTGTCGTGCCCGGGGAGACCGGCGCCCTGTACGCGGCAGGCGACCTGGACGCCTTGACTGCGGCGCTCCGCCGCGCCGGCGCCGACGAAGCCTGGCGCGTGGCCGCCGGGCGGCGCGGCCGCGCCCGCTACCAGGTCCGTTTCTCCGAGGCGCGCATGGCAGCCGAGTGGAAAGACCTTCTGGCCGCGCTTTAGCTCACCGTCAATTTGGCACGAATTGTCGTCCTGACGACGGCACCGGGACGCGCATCGCGCGCCGACCGGGCGGTCTGGCCGCCCGTCACGTACACGCACTGGTCGCTCGGGCGGAACCACGCGACCCCGCCTTTGAGTCCGACCGGCAGCCCGTTCTCGAACAGGGTCCACCGGTCTTCGGCGCGATCGTACACCTGGACGTGCCGAACAAGCATGTCGCCGTCCGTGGACCCGCCCACCACGACAATGAACCGCTCGTCTTGGTGGGGCAGGAGCAGCGTCTGGTTTTCGGCGTGGTGCACGGCGCGGGGGAGATCCGCGAGCCGGGTCCAAACGCGGTCCTCCACGTCGTACCGAAACAGAAACGGGTGCGCGACGTACGACCCCGGGACGTATTTCTGGTCGTGCCGAATCGCGGCGTGGCCGTGCTCGCCGCCGACGACGTACATGCGCCGCCCGTCGCCCGTGAGCACCGAAGCGAGGTGGTCGCCGCCGAGCGGAATCGGCGCGCCGCGCGCCCAGACGTTTTCCGCGAGGCTGTAGACCCAGTGGTCGCAGGACACTGTGGCGCGGTCTTCGGTCGTCCCCGCGACCAGGTGCAGCGCGTGGTCGACGCGCGAGTACTGCATGGTGCCGCCGTACCGTATTTCTGGCAGTGCGGCGATCGGCGCCCACTTGCCCTCCCTCGAGAGCCTCCAGGCGGCCGCCGTCGCCGGCCCGCAGCACGGCCCGGGCTGGCCGCTCACCACGTAGGCGGTGCCCTCCGCGTCGACGGCGGTGCCGGCGTGCGTGCGCCCCAGGTCCCGGGGCAGCGGCGGGCCGAAGGCGCGCGTCCACCGGAGCGCGCCCTCGTCGAGGAGCGCGCTGCGCGGCCCGTTCACGCGCGTGAACGCCGCGAACCCGCCGAAGATCTGCAGGCGCCCGCCCGGCAGGCGCAGCGCTTCGGCTTCCATGTGGCAGAACGGGCCCGAAGCAGACGTCGCTTCCCACTTTCCGACAGACACGGCCATTTGCCCCAGCCCAACGGAATAAAACACGATTTTCGCGTCCTCGCGCGGCCCCGGCACCGACGACGGGTTTGACACCGATTGACCAATTCCTCTCTCCCCCCGGAGAGAGGAATGAACCCTCACCTGATGTCGGTCTTGCAGCGGACGTTGGTGAGCCGGAGCTCGTTCGGGTATTTGCAGTACAGGCCCAGCGCGTCGACAAACAGCGCGTTCCCTGCCCAGCTCGTTTGGTCCGTGGCGGTTTTGACGAGGAAAAAAGTCCGTTCAAAGCGCCGGACCGAGGCGTGGAGCTTGTTCTCGCGCAGAAACATGGATAGAAAAATCTCGGTGTTGAGCCGCCGGTGTGCGCCGCCCAGGTGGAACGTGGCGACAAACTTGTCGGGGTCGGCGAACAGGCAGTCGAGCATGCTGAGCACCGCGACCACGTTTTCTTTGCCCACGATCATGTGGCGGTCGCACAGCCCGCCGTAGTCTTCGCCTTCCGGGATCCATAGTCGACGCAAATCAAGGAGCTCGATTTTTGGGTGCCGGACGTAGAAGTGGTCGGCCCGCGTGATGACGAACGCGTCGTACGCCTCGTGCAGCTTGTGCGCGAGCAGCCGGCCTTTTAGGCAATGCCGGAAGAAGTAGATGATCGCGCCGGACCCTTTGAGCCGCGCCCCGTCGCGGAAAACCCCGCCCCACAGGATTCCGGGCATCGGGAGAACCTTCCGCCACGCCGTCTCCCCTTTTGCGACGCCGTCGAGCGCGACGCCCCAGTCGCTGAATTCCGGGACCCGCCACCGATACTTGGCGGCCTTGTACAGCACTGTGTTTTCTTCCTCCCCGCCATCGCCGGTGTTGTGGTAGCACAGCGCGAGGTCGGCGTTGTTCGGCGCCACGACGTGCTCGAGCAGGCTGTTCCACGCCACGGGCGACCCCCGCAAATTGCCGAGCACGCACACCAACACCCTCGGGGTTTGCGTCATTCCTGTGTCTGCGCGGGGGCGATGTCTTTTTTGCGGTTTGCTTTTTCTCTGCACGCGCGAGAGAAAAAATCCTCGCCGGGGGCGTCACGCTCAAAAGAGTTCGCAAAGTGGTCGCCAATTTGCCATTGCGGCGACGAAATCCCGCAGGTCGACCTCACGAGCGCGTCGACCCAAGGAAATACTGTCGTGTCTCCGAGAAATTGTGTTGTCAAAACACAGGTCGATGATCGAGAGAGAAGTCGCATCCGTGTGACTGGTCCAGTTTGAGACCTCACCCGTGAATCCTGGACTTGACGAAATCTCGCAGGTCGACCTCACTCGTAAGTCCCGGATTTGACAAGTGCCCGGCGACGAGAAAGCCGGCGAGGAGAACGGCAAACGCCGCAGCGAGGTACACGTGAGAAGGGCGTTTGTGCGCCTCGACGATCGAAAAGACGTACGCCAGCGCGAACACGAAGACGCCGAACGAAAACGCCCCCATCAAGATCATCCGATCTTTCTTGTCTGCGGCGCGCCGCGCGAGGAGGAGCGGATACACAACCAAAACGATCAGCGCCAAGGTCGACGGCGCGGGTATTTTGGCGCACTGTTGGCCGGCGACGGACACCAGAAAGGCGATGAGCAAACCGGCGGCGATTGGGAGAATCCGGTCAGGCATTTGTGTCACGCGGAAAAAAAAACGCACACATTTGTGGGAAAAACACACGACCGCCGTGCGTTTTGCCTCGCACGCGGGCGTTACGGCTCCGCTCAAGAGCGGCGTAAATGTTTACCTGCACTGCTGGGGCGGGCGGTTGTTCGCAAACATCGACCGTCACCGGTGGGGCGCTTCCGTGGGGCTTAAATGGACGCGTCCAAAATCTTTTGGACGGTCTGCTTGCGTTTAACGTCCGTACAGACCTCGGCGCCTCGAGCAAGCCAAAACAAACCCTCCTTGCTCGTGGCAGCCGAAATCATCGCAAACACCTCTACGCTACCGAAATCTCCAATTTCGTAGAGGTAATGCATCTGCTTGGGCTGTGCGATTTTCGGCTGCCTGGCAAAAAGGTACCGTTGCATCCCGTCGCGCCTGTAGCAGCACGCGCAAGAAAACATTTGCGACCATTCGCGATGAGAAAGTTGCGAGTCGAGGTACGTTTCGAGAAGTTCGAATACGGACGGCCACCCGGCACAACATGCGATCTGTAGGAGATCGCTCAGAAAGTGTCGAGACGTGCCTCCCATCGACTCAATTGCGATTTCGATGTACTTGTGGTCCCCCAGCTCAATGAGCTTTGCCAGGCTGAGATCCCCCCGAGGTGCGAAAACGAAATCCAGAATCAACACCGCGGCGTCTGTGCACGCCGACGAGCGCGCGGGAACCATGGTCCTGCCCAGACGCTCTGTCAACATGGCTTGCATGGGCTTGTAGTTGATCGGGGGCGCCCGGCTTAACCAAGCAAACCAACCACGCGAATGGCGCCCGACCGAAGCGGCGAGTCCGAATTTGCCAGCCGCCGTCGGTTCCCGAGCCCCCTGAGCCCCCCGAGCCTTCCAATCACAACCTCGTAACGCGCGTGGTGCGTGACAGGGCACGGCACCACGTAAAACGAGGCCGTGTCGAGCCGCCAAGCGCCTTCCCCGAGGAAGTAACCCTCGATTTCGACGGTCAAGTCGCCGGGAACCCCGACCTGCTCGGCGTGGAACGCCAGGCAATCGATCCGCCCGAGGTTGAGGCACCGGGCGCGATCGGAGACGTCCTCCTCAGACTTTGTCCCGATGGTTGCGCGGGCAAGTGCGGTAAACACCCTCGAGGGGCGCTTGCCCAGGTCGAACACAAGTTTCCCGTCGACATTTTCCGACGTGGCGACAACCTGGTCTCCTCGAACGCGCAAGGTCTGCGGCGCGTCGCCGGCCGCCACCCCGGCGATGGTTATTTTTCGCGCCAAAACCTGGTCTGCTGGACACAGCGAGCTCAGGTCAACAACAAGATCCATTTGGGACCGGCCACGTTTCACCTCTAACGCATTTTCCGCGCCAACGAAATAACGCGCACAGGTAAGCATAAGCATGGACACGTTTGCGTTCAACTCGGTAAACTACGGGCACATCCCGCCTTTGCGAGAAAACCACCCCGCGCTCTGGCTCATGGTCGAGGGCCACCTTCCGCCGACCCTGTACGTCGGCGCGGTCCTCGCGCTGCGGGTGCAGCCGCACAGCGTCGACCCGCAATCGGCCGTTGCGGCCGCGTACGACGGCGCGCGCGTCGTCGTCGCCGACATCGTCGGCAAACGCGTCATCGTTCGGCGGCCCGGCGCGCCGCAGGCCGCAAAGCACCGGTTTGGCGCGTACGTGGACGGACGCGCGGCGTTTCGGCTCCCCCCGGGAACGAACGTTCCTGCGGCAGCGACGGTCGCGTTCGTCGAACCGCCCGCGCGCGGAGGCAAAATCGGTGGGTATTTCGCCGTGTTGCCGCCGAGCTACGACCCCTCGCACGTCGCCGGCGCGCCGTGACGAAAATCGAAGAAAATTGAAATCGGAGTTGGTGCCGGCGGCACCACTCCCACCACAAAACAAATCTGATGGGATTCGACAACTCTGGTGTTGGCCCCGCGCTCATGTGTATCCTGATGTGTACGACGATTTTTGACTTGGCGCTCGGGATTCCGACGCTCATCTACGCGAACAAGAACTTCGGCGACGACTGCCAAATGCAGGCAGCCGGCATCACCTTCACGCTCGACACGACTCTCCGCGTGACCGGCATTTTGTCGATCGTTATGGCGCTTGTCATTTTCAGCGGCTTTTTTGCGTCGCTCGTCTGGGAGAAGTTCGCAGCTTACGTCGTTCTCTTGTGGATTGTGTATGCCCTCTTTGGCATCGCGTGGTTTGTCGTCCTCTCCATCGTGTTTTGGGACGGGAGCCAGGACTGCCTCCACGAGAACCGCGAGCTGTGGAACATCGGGCTGGCCAACTTTATCATCAAGGCCTTCTACCTTGTCGTGAGCTGCTGCACGACGCAAACCAAGGACTAAGGTCCGCGCCGACGTGTTTCCTCACGGCGTGAGGAAAAATGAATTATCGGAGACACGGGGCCGCTCCTCCCCGCGGTTGTCGCGAATACCGAGCATGGAGAAGCAAGTTCGGATGTATCGAGAAGAACTCCCTGACGTCGACGACGTGGTCATGGCCGTGATCACCCGCGTCACCAACACGGGCGTCTACGCGACGCTTCCCGAGTACCACATCGAAGGGCTCATTGTCCTCAGCGAAGTCTCGAAACAGCGGTGGAAGCGCGCGAGAAAAACCGTCCCCGTTGGCAGGAAAACGCCAGTCCTCGTGCTGCGCGTCGACTCGACGAAAAGCTACGTCGACTTGAGCAAAAAACGTGTGACCCCTTCCGACGCCGAAGCGTGCACCGCCAACTTTAGCAAGTCGAAAACTGTGCACGCAATCTTGGCGCACGTGTGCGAAGAAAGCAACTTTGCCCTGCGCGAAGCGTACGAACGATTCGGGTGGTCCCTGTACGGCGAGCGCGGGCACGCCGTGGACGAACTCAAGCGCGTCGTGACCGACCCTGGCCAGTTTTTTGCGACGTACGACGTTCCCGCCGCCGTCAAAAACGCTCTCGTCGAGACGTGCGGCCGCCGGCTCGCGTCGACCGTCGCGAAAATTGAGGCGGCGGTCGACGTGACCTGCTTCGCCTACGCGGGGATCGAGGCGGTCAAAGAGGCCCTGCTTGCAGGCGCCAGTCTCGCGACTGACGAGCTTCCCCTCGAGGTCCGGCTCCTGGCGACGCCGCGGTACAGCGTCCGCCTCTCGGCGGTCGACGTTGAGGCCGGCCTCCGGCTCGTCGACGAGGCGTGCGCGGCGATCAAGGCGAAAATCCTCGACCTCGGCGGCGGGTTCGCGCTTGCGGCGCGGCCCGCCGTGTCGGCGACTGTCGACACCAAGTAGCGCCGCTGTTTTTTTCCTCTCGCGCGCCGGGCCGCGAGAGGAAACACCGGAGTTCATTCGGATTTTTCGTTGCCCTCTCGCGAAAATTCTCCTGTCCTGTTTGGAAAGCGGCGCGACGGAATCGTCAGCTGGGACACAGCCGGATTGTTTCCCTGACCCACGGCCCGAACTTCGCCCACCTCTCTGCGTCCGACTCTGCGTGTTGCTGAGCGCCAATAGCCCTCGGATTGTGCCAGTTCACCCCTTGACCAATTGTCTCCATGATCTCGACGTCGGCCTTCCGCATGCAATGCAGTCGTTGGCCGTACATGTAGTGGAACAATGCCTCGTCTGTATACTCGCGGAAAATCCGTGGCGGAACCGTTTCGAGATGATTCAAGGGGAGTTTGAATGCGGCGCACGGCACACAGTTTTGGCGCAGGCAGGCGTCCATTTTTCAGGATTTACGCGTGTCGTTAACGGGTTTCCGCTAAAAAAAAAAAGTGCCATTTGAAATCCCGGATGAGAGCCCACATCGCGTTCAGCCTCCTCGTCGCCGTGGCCGCGATACTCGTCGTCGCCGCGGCGCTTTTCGCGTCCCCCCAGCACGGTACGCCCTTCGGCGGCGGCCGCGCGCCAGCAGACGTCCGGCTCGGCCGCGCGCTGGGAAAGGTCCGCCACATCCGCCGACGCAAAACCGGTCCGCCGAAAGCACCGCGACCGCCCCTCCGAGAGACGTACACGCTCCCGCTGTCGATGGACGTCGACCCCGGCCCGCTCGTCTTGATGGCGGCGATGCCGCTCGAAGTCGAAACGCGCTCGCGGGGAACGGTCGTGCTCCAGACGCAGGTCGACACGGGGAGCCAGTTTCTCGTCGTGACGGGCGACACGTGCAAAAACTGCGACCGCTCGCTCGGCGCGTTCCCGACCAGCGAGCCCGGGCGGGAGCGCGGCACGGAGCAGCATTTCACGTACGGGATCGGCGACTACACGGGGAGCTACTACCAGACGCGCCTCGCCATCGATGGCGCGACGATCCCGCTCGAGCTCGCCGTTGCGACCGCATCGGCGCCGTGCGAGGGCGGCGGCCTCCACTGCAACGTCTCCATCGGCGGGCTCCTCCCGGCCCACGCGTCCGCAGGCGAGCACGACCGGTCGTTCCTCGACCAGGTGCTGGCCACTCTCGGCGGCCAGCACCGCCACAGCTTCGTCCTCGACTTCCGTGCCGGCGCTGAGAAGATCGTGTTCGGCGCCGAAGACGCGGCCGGCGTGAAAGTGCCGCAGGTGTCGGCGCGCCGCGCCGCCAACTTGGTGGGGGTCGGCGGCATTCCGTACTACCTTGTCGAAGTCCGCGGGGTGACGTTCCGGGCCGACCGGGGAGGGGAGGTGCGCGTCGACATGCCGCGGCACGCGATCCTCGACTGCGGGTCGACGTCGATCGTGTGCGCGCCGCGCGCCGCCGCAGCGGCCGCGCGCAAAATCCATCGCGCGGCGAAAGGCGGCGCAGGCACGCTGTACATCGACTTGGGGAAGGCGCGCCTCGCGGCGCGGATCCATTCGCCAGAGTTTGCGACCACGGCGATCATGCCGGTCGACGTGTTCGACGAGCCGCCCCTCGACAAAGTCTGGGTGATCGGGCTGATCGCCATGCTGGGGAACGTGATCACGCACAACGTGCAAGACCGGTACTACACGTTCCGCCGGCCGGAGCCATACCACGTGTGATTCTTCTTTTTGTGTTTCTTCTCCCCCGTTGGGGGAAAAGAAATGTCTCGGCTTCGACTAAAGTGCCGGTTCGCCACAAACACCGAATCGTGTTGCGCAAACACGACTACATTGACTGCGGAGCAATCATCATCGACAGGTGACAAGATTTTCCCATTCCTTTCATCCTCGGAGAGGAATCCCGTCACCGGTACCGCCGATTCCGTCGCCCGCACCGCCCCCGCCTGACCCTCCGATCAGACCAGTTCCATTCAGAGTCGATCTGCAGCGGGGTCTTCATGCCGAGCGCGGCGAGTTCGTCGGTGAACGCATCGTTCACGAAAAGCCGAATCGCGCCCATTTCGGTGACGAACGTGGTGACCACCTTCTCGTACGCCGCCTTCCGCACCACCCGCGATCTGGACCGGACAGCGTTGCGTTCGATACGCTCTTTCCACCCCATGAAGGGGTCATCCGAATCGTCGTCCTCTTTTTCGTCGGGGCGGCGCAACGCGTTGAGGGCCTCGTGCAGGCGGCGGAGCCGCTCCAAGGCCAGCGTCTGGAACGTCGCGAGGATGTCGATGGTCGCCTGCGCGCGCGCGTTTGCGCGCTCGCGAAGGAAAATCTTTTGCTGCCACTGCTTCTCGGAGAGCTCCCGGAGCACGTACTGCAGCCGGAGGTCGTCGAAGGCCAGCAGGGCCTGGCGGTGGCGCGCGAGCTTCTCGTCGACTTCTGCCACGGCCTGGTACGTCTTCTCGAGCTTGCGGGCGTGCAGGCGGGTCAGGCCCAGGTGGTGCATCTGGACGAGTTCGCCGCACGGGACATCTTCTGGCGCCCGGGCGCCGCCGCCGTGGTCGCGGTACCACCGGAGGGCGTGCGGGTTGTGGATCGGGCCGCGCGAAAGCGCGCCCGTGTTCCAGTTGTAGCCTGTGCGGCAGTGGGTGCACCACATCTGGTTGCACCCCGAGATGCGATGGATCGGCACGGCGCAATTCGGGCACGGCTTCGAGTCCTTCCGCAGCATCTGGATCGTCTCGAGGTCGGCCGCGTTGCACACGTGCTTTTCTTCGGCCTCGCGCGGCGGCCCCCAGCACTTCGGGCACACGCGCTGGTCGCAGATGCCGCACCGGCTGGACGCTGCCTCGATCATGCCGCGGCAGTTGTTCGCCGGGCACGGGCACAGGAACGTTCCTCGGCGCGCCGTCTTGCCGCTCGTCCCGGCGGTGCCGCTCCCGTCGGCGATGCGGCCGGTCGCGGCGATCGTCTCGTCGAGGATGGCCCGCTGCACGCCGAGCTCCACGAGGTATGCTTTGGCTTCTTCGCGGGCCTGCTCCTGCTCGCGGAGTTGCGGCAGCGCCGCGAGCGTCTCGGGGATTTTCGACTTCTCGCGGTCCAGCGCGACCCTTTTGCAGTGCGTGCGGTAGCTCGACATTTTGGCGCCCGACGTCCACGCAGCGCCAAACGTCGCAGTCAGGAATTTCGCCCCCCACCGGGTGCGACACGACATACAGTGCGCACTGTCCGCAGAGTCCAGCAAGTATCTCTGGGCGCACGGCTTGTCGGTTCGGTAGCCGCACGCGAAACACTTTACTTGGGCGCTGTCTTTGCAGGGCTCGCAGCACACCTCGCAGTCGGACATTGGTCCGGGGCGCGCGCGCCGTTAACTCGTTAACCCGATCTTGCCAGCGATGTCGCTTTGCGAAGACGTGTGGTCGCACATCATTTTGTTTATCGGGAGTGTGGAAGAGTTGTACCACTTGCGAGAATCGTCAAAGAGCTTGAGACGTCACGTCGACAAGATTCCATTCAAGAGAAAGACAAGTTTCCCTTCTCTCGTTCGGGGATTCGACAGCGGCGTCGACAACTGAAGTTCACAAGTGGAAAACACCCCCGTTTGGCGAAACCATAATGTACAGGTAAGTGCCTTCGCCACCTATCCGGTGGCCGTACAGCGTGTCGATCACCACGATTCTGTGGTCTGGCGGCACGTCGACGATTTCGACGTCCGACGGGTTGTTGTCCACGACCCACCGGACGACCTCGGGGTGCGATGCGAACGCCAGCGTCCAGTTCGCACGGATGGCCTGGCCTTCGGCGCACATGGCGCCCTTCGGCCACACCGCGTTGGCAATGGTGTGCTCGAGAACTTTCCGTTGGCAGTGGTATGCTCGATAGTCGACGTCGTAGCCGTGCTTCTCAAGGTGAGTTTTGATTTTTGAGACTGTGTTTGGCGAATCGATCTCTATCTGATCCGAGCCTGACGGCACAGTTTTGGTCGGCTGCACGTGGTGCACGCCGATAAGACCAAGCCCGCCGATAAGACCAAGCCCGTTCGGGCTTTGCCCATGCTTCCACCGCACCAATTTCGTGATCACGAAGGGATCCGTTTGCGTAATGTGGTCCATGTAGCTCTGTGCCAGCCACCGTTTAACCTGTCCGCTCGACGCGGTGCATCGAGCATCAGTTTGTGTGTCGACCGACCGTGTGTCAAAACGCAATTTCCATCAGCCCGTATTTTTGCAGAAGCGCGCCGTAGTACTCCTTGTCGACGTCTGTTTCTACGTTTTCCTTCGAGTACAGGTCAAACCTGTTGAAGTACTGCACCCAGTGTTTGTTTTCCCGATCGTAATCGTTTTCAAAAAAGGCGTAGTCGCCGCCCGTGTGCCACGGGTACAGCGAATGCAGCCGGATGACGTAGAACGCTTCTTCGGGGAGCTTGGTCTCGTTCGCGCGCAGCACGCGGTACAGGTACTCGTCGTGGCCGAAGCTGTACTGCAGGTTCATCATCCCGACGCCCTCCGAGTAGATCCCGATCTGGTCGAAGCGGTCGGGGTGCAATTCGTTGAACTCGGGGTACACCGCGGAGCCGGGGAGGCGGCACCCGACGGCGAACGTGTCGCCGACGAGCGACCACTGCTCGGCGAGGCTCGTCCCGTCGGCGTCGCAGCCCCACTCGCAGAGGATTTTCCCGAGGTCGTGGATCAAGCCGACGACCTGCAGCCAGCCCGGGGCGCCGGCCTTCCGCAGCGCGTCCGCCGTCTGCACCAAGTGGTGGAAGTTGGGCAGGTCGACGTCGGGGTCGCTGAGGTCGACGAACGCGTTCGTGCGCGCGAGCGCGTCCCAGATCCCGAGCGTGACGCCGCGCGGGGCGCAGTATTTGTCGACCATCCGCCGCGCGTGGGCGAGTGTCTGCCGCTGCCGCATTTTGGCGTACGTCTGCCTGACTGCGGGCCGCGCGCCGTCGAAGTTTCGCATCCCCTTTGTTACAGAAAAAGATACCGCGCGCCGTTTTCGTGGTTGGTCGCTTAGACGGTGGGCGGCCCCCCAAGAAATACGCGGATGCGGTTCGACTTTTTGGCGCTGGGAGAAGACGTTTTTCGTGAGATTCTTTTGTTCTTGCACGTGACGGACGTGCACGAGCCGTGGCTTTTTGCCCGCCGGTGCCGATTGCCGCTGGGCGTGGAATGGCTCGCCTTAACAGTCGGAGAGATTCGGTCGAAGGCGCGTCTGTCCCTGCTGGCGCGCAGGCTCCAGCTCGCAACCGAAGGCGACGTGTCCCGCGCGCTTTGGTGGGCAAGCGTGGGGGGCAACCTTCAGGCCGTGCAGTGGCTGTGCGCCGCGCACGGTCTCACACCCGCACATTTCGACCGAGAAACTCAAAAAAAGAGGGGGCTTGGCGTCCCCGGCCTCTCCGACGCTGCAGAAAATGGTCAGCTCGACGTCGTCAAGTGGCTGATCGCTGAGCACGGCGTCGCAATGCCGTCGCCGTTTACCTCGTTCCACGTGATACGCCGCGCTTACGCTAACGACCACGTGGAGACCGGGAGTTGGCTGACGAGGCACGTCATGCGCGAGACTGGCGCTGAAAAAATGCTCCACTTCGCGATCGAGTTGGCGTGCATGGGGGGCGACGCCGAGACGGTCGAGTGGCTCGTGTCCGCGTTCGGCGCTTCGGCCGACGACGCGATGGCCGCGTTTGTGTGCGCGATGGACAGCGAAAGGAAGGTGTACCTGGCGGGAGACTTTTCCCGTACGCGGCTCCGGACACCCGCGAGCCGCGCGACGTTGGGCGCGGTCATGCGGCTTTTGTCTCGAATTGCCCGGAAAGGTGGGCCAACCGGAACGGAGCGGGTCACGACCGTGTTCAAAGATATCCGCCCCACCGCCGACTACGGCGCGGTCGAGCGGGCGTGCCTGTGCGGCGACGCGGCGGCGGTCGAAGAGGTGGCGGCAAAAGCGTTCGCCACCGACGCGCTCACGGCGTACAGAGAGGTGTTGAAGCGGAAGCTGGACCCGACCCCGGTTTTGCGGCTGCTGGAGTGTATCGCCCGGCGGCACTGCGCAAAACCGGCGGTCTAATTCACCGCGCGCCCTGCGCACTGGAAATGCAGAAGATTTCGATCATCGGCGCAGGCGGTCACGCGAAAATCGCCGTCGCCGTCGCTGCGAACGGCTCAGACGCCGTCGAAGGCGTGTACGACGAAGGCGCCAAAATGTGCGGCAAGACGTGTTGCGGGCACGCCGCCAAACGCCTTGGCGTTCGCGGCGGTGGTCGGTGACAACGAAGCGCGCAAAAGCGTGGTGGACCGCCGTCCACATCTGGTGTGGGCGACTTTGGCGCACCCGTCTGCTGTCGTGGCAAAAAGCGCACAGATCGGGCCCGGCGCGCTGATCTGCGCCGGCTGCGTCGTGCAGCCGGGCGCCGCCGTCGCGGCGCACTGCGTCCTCAACACCCGCAGCAGCCTGGACCACGATTCGACGCTCGGCGACTTCGTCCACCTCGGCCCGGGAAGCACCGTCTGCGGCCACGTCGACGTCGGAGAAGGGGTGTTTGTCGGCGCCGGCGCCGTCGTGAAAAACGGGACGCGCATCGCGCCGTGGTGCGTGGTCCGGCTGCGGCGCCGCCGTGGTCGAAGACGTCGAGGTGCCGGCGCGGCCGCTGCGGCGCTAGAGGTTCGGAATTTCTTCTCGCCGTGGCGCGAGAAGAAATCTTCTTCGAGGGGCGGAATCATTGCGTGCCTTCCCAAGTGGTACCGACCTCGGGCACATATGGGTTTTCCTCTTGGCCGCGGCCGATACCGACGGAAATTGGGTCAATGCAGTGTACTGTGGCGTTTTGGCATCCACGCACAACGGTAACGGTGTGCCAGTCGCGCAGGGCGATCATGCGTTCGATCAGATCTTTTGGCGCGGTTTTCGGGTTCAATGCCCAGGCGGAGATGTCTTGTCTCTCCTTTGTGTTTTTCGGGTCCAATGCCCGGCTCCCCTTCCCCCCTCTCTTTTCGCAAGTCAAGGCCCATTTTTCATGGGCCACGAACAGGCGAAAATTCCGTTCGCCCACGAAAACGAGGGTGCCAAAGGTGCGTCCAAAATCACAAGCACAATCACCATCACAATGACAAAGCTGCGTAACAACGTAGCACGTTGCCATCCTGTGAACCAGAATGGCCGATGTCAAAGAATGTTTTTATTTTTTCGCTGTGACGCGGGGAGCGCGGCGAGGAACAGGCATGGCACCGGGCAAGAAAAAAATGTTCCCTCTCCAGTGGCACGAGCGCAAAGCGACGTGCCCGCTGTGCTGCCGCGCGGTCGGCAACGTCAACGGCCTCGACAGAGCGTCACGCCCGTCGCGCGGAAAAACTGCGCGTGGCTCGTGCTCGCGATTGCCGCGGCGGGCGCGGCGTTTTTCTTTGGGTAATAAAGCCAAATGGTCGACGCCGACGCGCAGCAAACGATCTTGTCGTTTTTGAGCCTCGTTGACGAGTACGACTCGTTCGACCTCGACCTTCTCGCGCGGCGAAAGCGAGGTGACCCCGCCGAAGAGTGGACCATGTACGCCATCGAAGCCTCTGGGCGCGGCGACCTCGCCAAAGTTCGGCACGCGCTCGCCTTTGTCTCGCCGACCGAGCAGCGGTGGTGCGTGTACGCCGCCGCGGCCCAGAACATGCCGCATGTGATCTCGCATGCTCTCGCGCGGCGGGTCGTGTTCGACCGGCAGTGGGCGCGGCAGTGGGCGCGGCTGGCGGGCAGCGTCGACGCGCTGGCGCTCCTCGGCCCAGGCGAGGAAAATTGATTCAAACCCCGGTTTGCTGGTCCGCTCCCCCCAACATGGCCCACCTCTACACGTGCCCCCGTTGCCGGGTTGCCCTCCCAACGCTGCCGGCAAAGCAAGTGCACGAGGACATCTGCCGAGCGCGCGTCTGCGAGCGGTGCGACACCCCGTCCGACTGGGGGTTTTGCCACCGGTGTAACTTTTGGGGGGAACCCGCAGACGTCTACCGCACGCCAGCGCCGCCCGCACCACCACCGCCGTTCCACAACTTGTTGTACGCGTTGATGTTGAACGACAGCTCCGACAAGCACTTGCTGCTTGGCGAAAAAAGGGCTGAACAACCCGACCACGTGCTGATGCATTTTGTCGGGAAACCCGACGCGTGCGACCAGTGGCTGCTCAAAACGTCGTGGCGGATCTCCCATCTGGACGGAGGCGCCGAAATCGACTTTGTCGCCTGCCCCCCGGCCGAGGACTGCGCAAAGCTGGCTTCGGACCGCATGACTCGCGGCGACAGGGCTTCCCTGCGCGCTCTGCAAAAACAGCGCGCGGCAGGCGCGCCGTGTGAATGCGCAGTCTGCGCGTGATCGCGCACGCGCGTGGGGGCCGAGGCCGCGCAAAATTGATATTTTCGGCCCGTGCCTCGTTCTGGTCGACCACACCACCATGGTGCTCCTGGAAGTCCACGTGCAGAGCAAAGCCGACTTTTGGGCCGAGGTCGAAGAAGTCATGGGCAAACATTTTCGGGTCCACGGCGGCGTGTACGGCGACGAAGCCGACGCCAAAACGCTGTATTACGACTACTACGAGGTCGACGCCGACGCGCACGACACAAGTCGAAGGAAATGGTGGTGCGACTCGGACGGCGACTCGGACGACGATTCGGACGACGACTCGGACGATGACTCGGACGACGACTCGGACGACGAAGGCGTAATTAAAGTCGCCGTCCTCGAAGCGGGGGGTCCGCCGCCAGTACGAGTCGGGGACGCTGGCGGAAAACAAGTACGAGTCGTTTTTGCTGAACGCGGACGGCCGTTGGGACGGCGACGTTTTTGCGAAACTCGACGAATTGGGCATCGAAGGTGGATACCTTGTGTCGGTCCACGTCCACTGGTGAGCCCGAGTGTGTGTTTCTTTTCCGTCGACCGGAAAGGAAAAGAAAACCTTTAGCCTAAGCAAATGAACTGGCTCTTGATTTTCCTGGGGCTCTTGTTTCTCTTCATCGTCTTGTTCGCCGCCTGGGCCGCGCTCGCCGCGCGGAAGGTCGACCTGCGCGTGCCCGGGTTCGACGAGACCGGCTCCTTCGTCGTGGAGGAGTACCCCGACCCCACGCTCCCCGCCCCAACCGTGAAAATCTTCCTCGGCAACTTCTCGCGCTCAGAAGGACTCCCGAACCCCAACCCGTGGTGCACGCCGACGTGGTATGCCATCCGGTACGTGCGCCAGGCGGACGGGGGGTACAGCGAGCTCGGGCCGTGGAGCGAGCTGCCGGTCCAGGCCGGCGCGGAGGCGGGCGACCTCCCGTGCCCAAACGGCATTTGCGGGTTCGACACCGACGACACGTGTCTGTACAACTCGCCCGTGATCGGCAACGTCGACCCCCTCGCGTTTGACATCACCGCCCCGGACCCGGTGTGGGCGAACATCCACCGCCGGACGACGCCGCCTGCGGACGACGGGTTCGAGGGGACGGTTGTCGGCGTCCTGCTCCCCACGAACAACTACCGCCTGAAAGGGTTTTGGCAAGAGGCCGCCCCGGCGGGCAAACTCCAAACAACCGATCGGTGTCCCTTCGACCTGTGCGGCGGCGGGCCGCCGGCGCCGGCCACCCCGTGCAGCGACATCCCGGGCGCGCCGCCTGTCGAGGGCGGCGCGCCGGAGGACGAAGCCTGCGCGGCCGACGACAACTGGCTGCGGTACGCAGACGGCCGGCTGGCGGACGCAGGCGCGCCGCTCGACGCGCTTCCCGACGCCGACGTCGTAACGTGCGAGCTGGCCTGCCGAAGCGACGCGCGGTGCAACTCTTACGGCCTGGTCGACGGCGTCTGCACGCTGCACCCCGACGTGCCAGACAGGGTTTTGACAGGGTTTTCGGGGTCCACGGCCGCGGTGTCTCGCGCCGCCCTCGCGCCGTGACAAATCGGCTGGGGAGTTTCCTTTCCTCCGGAGAGGAAAGGAAACAGGACGATAACCACTCAGAAGTCCTCGAGGAAACCGACAAGGTCTTTCACGTGCTGCTCGCAGAGAGCGTAAAATGTGTCTCGTCCTTGCCTTGCTTGAGGTGCCCCTTTTCGCCTTCGACGTGCAAGGTTGTCGCTCTTCGCGTTGGGGTTGTTGACACGTCAACGGATGTCTTCGACGCCAAGACGCCCTGAACGGTGCGAGAGATTTCCTTTCTCCGGATGCGGGGAAAGGAAAAACCCTGCCACGCCACACCGCACACATCGACACGCGTTTGGAAAGAAAGAAGATAAGCGAGCATCCATTTCCTTTCGCACGAGCATCCATTTCCTTTCGCACGAGCATCCATTTCCTTTCGCACGAGC
>SDBT01006034.1_pt1 | contig 20226 bp, 17 predicted proteins | sample 2277101 | NCBI WGS metagenome assembly SDBT01 (sample SAMN10404973, study PRJNA504765) | marine sediment metagenome | isolation source: marine sediment core GS10_PC15, 103 cmbsf | place: Arctic Ocean: Southern Knipovich Ridge | collected 2010 | reverse complement strand
ATTCATTTTCTTCTCTTTTCGACCTCATCCCCCGTTGAAATATTCAGCAAGCTGAATTTCACGGGGTAAACCAGCCTTCTCCTTACACCACCCTTTCCGAAGCTTTCCCCAAAGAAATTCTTTCAATTAAGATTCGGAAAGTTTTCTTGCAACCGGCTTTTCAAATCCTTTTTCAACTCAACCTTCCGAATCTTCTTGCCTGAGAAAAAATTGGAAGAAAAGCTTCGGAAAGTTTTCTCCCACCTGCTTTTCCAATCTTTTTTACTCTCAACCTTCCGAATCTTCTTGCCTGAGAAAAAATTGGAAGAAAAGCTTCGGAAGGTAAGGTCCGGTAATTCTTGAGTCCCTCTCTTTCCGTTTAAACTTCCCAAATTTCAAAAATTTGGTAAGTTTTTATTTTGCATTTTTCATCTTAATATAATGTTTATAGCTCAAAAAGGAAGATAAAAAAAACATAAACATACTAACACAAAAAACTGCTCTCACTCCAAATAATCTTAAGATCAAGAATCCTAAAAAAGGAGCGAAAATTCCTCTTAAACCTGTTAAGGAAACATGCACACTCTGATACATGGAAGCATCTTCTTTTCCTGCAAAAACTATTGAACTCATATTCCAGGAAATGTGGACAGTAGACATGGCAATTCCAAAGAATAGAAAGGCTGAATAAACAATAAGATTAACAAAGTTCGATTTAAGAAAAAAACTGGAAATCAGAAGCATTAAAGGGTAAAGACTCAAGCTGCCAAAAGATAAAGATGAAAAAAATGCCGGATGTTTTCTATCAAAGATTTTACCGGCAACCGGAGCTAAAAACAGGATTCCAATTTGAGCAATAACTCCTTTTGCCACAAATGTTTGAGTGTAATCCATTTTGAGAAAATCTACCAGGTAAATTGGAATTGCAGGAAGAATGATCATGAAGCCGATGCCATACAAAAAAAAGTTTCTCTGGAAGATGGCAAAGTCTTTGTTTGTTCGTAATACTTCTAAGGTTCTTTGTATTGGTTTGATGAAAACTTGCTTCAAAGTTAGAAAGGCTTTTTCGTCAAAGCTCTCTTTTTTTGTTTTTATCTGAGCCATGATAAGGGAACTGAAGCAGCCGAAAATTCCAATCATTAAGAAAATATATCTGAACCATTCTTCGTTTATATCCAACATTTTTCCTGCCACAAAACTGAAAACAATGGAAACCAAAGTGATCAAGCTGGAAAAATATCCGAATAGTAATCCCCGATTTCTGGGACGAATATTGGTTTGAAAAATAGAATTTTGGGCAGGACTGATAAACGCATTAAAAGAAAATAGTAAAATGAGGAGAGCGAGATATTGATAATAGTTGTGAACCCAGAGCATAAAAACAAGTGAGAGTCTTCCAACAACAGCGGCAAGAATAAAGTATTTGGCAAGGCTTTTGGAATGTTCAAGAATTTTTCCCCACCAGATCGAGAAAAGATTAGAGATTGGCCACAACATAACCAATATCGTGATCTGCCAATCAACCGCATGCAGAGCTTTTTTTGCTATGATGTCCTGAATAAAAAAAGAACCGAAAACAAATCCATTAAAAAATGCAGATAGCATTAGAAGTGAAAAAGTCTTTTTCTCAACCTGATTTAATTTCATTTCCTTCCCAAATATGAATTTCAAATTTTTGGCAAATTCTTAGGAATGATAAAATTTGTCCACTTTTATCACATCAAAATATTGATTTTCTTATTAAAAAATACTTGCTTGAAAAAAAAGAATTTTAATTTTTGTTTCCAGTTTTAAATATAAAATTTGAAAGAATAGTTTAATCAGGGGAGAAAATATGGGTTTAAAGACATTTCCCGGGGGAATTCATCCTCATGATTTTAAAGAATTCTCCAAAGATATACCAATCGAAAATCTGCCTTTACCAAAGAAAGTTGTAATTCCTGTTTCCCAACATATTGGAGCTCCATCCAAACCAATTGTTAAAAAAGGCGATGAAGTTCTCACCGGACAAAAAATAGCAGAACCGGGTGGTTTTGTTTCTATTCCCATGCATGCTTCTATCTGCGGTAAGATCACAAAAATTACCCGATTTCCTCATCCCACCGGTGCAATGGTGATGAGTATTGAGATTACTGGAAATGGAGAAGACAAATGGGTTGAACTTGTTGATGATGAGAAATATCTGGATTTAACTGTAGAAGAAATGAAAAGCAGGATTTCTGAAGCCGGTATTTGCGGAATGGGTGGCGCAGGATTTCCTACTCATGTAAAAATCTCTCCTCCCAAAGATAAACCAATCGATACAATCATTTTGAATGGAGTTGAATGCGAGCCGTATCTTACTGCAGATTACAGAATTATGATGGAACAACCTGATGATATCCTGGCTGGTTTGAAAATACTATTGAAAATCGTAAATGCTGAAAAGGGTATTATTGGTATTGAAACGAACAAACCTGAAGCTATCAAAAAAATGAAGGCATTAGTAAAGTATGAGCCAAATATCAAGGTTATCGGCTTGAAATTGAAATATCCTCAAGGTGCAGAAAAACAACTTATTTATGCTGCTACAAAGCGTAAAGTTCCCAATAAAGGCGGACTTCCTATGGAAGTGAAAGTAATTGTTCAGAACGTAGGAACTGCAATCGCAATTTATGAAGCAGTAAGATTTAAAAAACCTTTGATCGATAGAGTGATAACTGTAAGTGGAAAAATCGTTAATAAACCCAAAAATATCAAAGCCCGGATTGGAACATTATTTACAGATTTATTAGATTTTTGTGAAGGGACAAAAGAAGAGATCGGAAAAATTATTTCCGGTGGTCCGTTAATGGGATTTGCCATTTCAACTCTTGAAACACCTTTAACCAAAGGAAGTTCAGGGCTGATACTCTTAAACAAGAAAGATGCACATAAAGATGAAGAGAGCACCTGTTTGCGTTGCGGAAGATGTGTGGATATCTGTCCTATGAATCTTGTACCAAGTTTGATTGCAAACAGTGTTCGCTACGATGATTGGGATGCTGCTGAAAAATATGGAGTTATGGATTGCATGAAATGTGGAAGTTGTGCTTATGTCTGCCCATCTCATATCAAATTGATTCAATGGATAGATATTGGTAAGATAAAAGTAGATGAGAAAAATAGAAAATAGGTTGCGGATTGCAGGATTTAGAGACCTTTCCGAAACTTCTTATGGAGTGATTCTTGCAGATAAATTTCGGAAAGTTAGCAAGGATGAGATTCTACTTGGGTTGCGTGTTGCGAGGAATACCTGCTTCCGCTTCGGGAGTTGATAAATAGTTTTTAATTTTAAATTTATAATTTTTAATTTTTAATTTATTTCTTGGGAGGATAGATGACTGATGTTTATGCTGTATCAGCAGCACCACACATCAAACAAAGAATTTCTGTTCCGTCTGTAATGTGGCAGGTGGTTTTGGCTTTAACTCCAGCCTTGCTTGCCAGTATTTATTTCTTTGGCACCAAGTCTCTTTGGCTTACTTTATATGGGATTATATCTGCTGTAATAACAGAAGCAGTAATTCAGAAAATCAGGAAAATTCCAATAACAGTAACAGATGGAAGTGCGGTTGTAACAGGCTTGCTGGTGGCTTTTAACATAAATGTTTCAGCACCTTGGTGGATTCCTGTGGTGGGCTCGGTTTTTGCCATATCTATTGGCAAACAGATTTTCGGTGGTCTTGGTTTTAATATCTTCAATCCTGCACTATTAGCACGAGCATTCCTGGTGGCTTCCTGGCCCACAATTATGACTTCAGGTTGGACTTCTACCCGACTTGGTTCGATCAGTGGTTTAAATCACAGCATTATTCCTTCCACAGCCATAAAAGCACAAAATTTGATTACTTCAGCTACACCACTTAATGTTGCCCAACAATTGAGAGATAAAGTTTTCACGAGCGGATTTGCAGATAATCTTTCAGAAAGTCAAGCTATTGCAAATACGATATTTGATAAATTAGCAGATTTCGGAACAATCCAGAATCTTTTCTGGGGAAATGTTGGTGGAGTTATTGGCGAAGTTTCTGCAGCTGCACTTTTAATCGGAGCTGCGTTTTTGGCTTATCGTCATATTATCGAATGGAGAATTCCTATAAGTTATATTGGCACGGTTTTTGTACTCACATATATTTTTGGAGGGATCAACGGTTTATTTTCAGCTTCGATTTTACTGCCTGTATTTCATGTTTTTGCTGGTGGTTTAATACTTGGTGCTTTTTTTATGGCAACGGATATGGTTACATCGCCAGTCACCAAAAAAGGGAGAATATACTTTGGAATCGGTTGCGGGATTTTAACAGTTGTGATTCGGATGGTTGGTGGTTATCCGGAAGGTGTATCATATTCTATTCTTCTGATGAATATTGCTGTTCCGCTTATTGACAGATACACCGTTCCCAAACCTTTTGGTGAGGTAAAAAAAATAGCACACGGATGACACGGATAAAACGGATTTGCACGGGTATGAATTTAACTTTGTGTCTTTGCCTGCCCCGTAAGGAAGAATGACTGTATCGGGGTGTCTTAGTGGCAAAAAAAGAGGATAAGAATTTGAACGCAGATGAACGCTGAAAAATAGCACGCGGATGACACGGATAAAACGGATTTGCACGGATAAAATTGACAGGATAAACAGGATTGACAGGAAAAAATAATGAAAAATGAATATCCAATATCCAACAAGGAATGATGAAGGATGAAGAAAAAAAGTCATTGTATAGTCAGCCTGCCGTGTCGTAGTGTAACGAAGACAGGTGAAAGTCAGTGGCAAAAAAAGAGGATTAGAATTTGAACGCAGATTTATGCAAAAAATAGCACGCGGATGACACGGATAAAACGAATTTGCACGGATAAGAAATTTAACTTTGTGTCTTTGCCTGCCCCGTAAGGAAGAATGACTGTATCGGGGTGTCTTAGTGGCAAAAAAAGAGGAAAAAAATGAAATATTATTTAAGATTAGGATTTGTGCTTTTAATTATTACTGTTGTTGCCAGTGGTATTCTGGCTTATATCAACAGCATAACCAAGCCGATCATAGATGAAAACAACCGAATAGCCAAGCAAGAAGCACGCTTGCATGTTTTACCTGAAGCTGTCTCTTTTGATAGCATTTTTGTTTATAATAATGAAAATGTATATCAAGGAAAAAATGATGCGGGAGATGTTGTTGGTTATACTTTTGTGGCTTCTCAATATGGATATAGCAGTGATGTGAAAACCATGGTTGGTGTTTTACCTGATTTTAAAATAAATAGGATATCCATCATAGAACAAAAAGAAACACCCGGATTAGGTGCCAATTGCGAAAAACCGGAATTTCTGCTAAGATTTGATAACTTAAGGGAACAAGACTTATTAGTCGATAAAGATGGTGGAAAGCTGAAAAGCATCACCGTGGCAACAATGACAACGCGAACAATTGCCTATTCCATCAAAGATGTCTTGGAAGAATTGAAAGAAAAAGTCGACGCAGAAAAATAGAACACGGATGACACGGATAAAACGGATTTACACAGATAAGAATTTAACACTGAAAACACCGAAGGCACCGAAAATTTTAGAAAAAGAATATTCAACCAGCCTTCTTCGGTAGCTGCCAGATACATCCCAGCAGGCAATGAATAATAAGAGATAAAGGGGAAAAGTCAGTGTTAAGTCAGTGAAAGTCTGTGGCAAAAAAATAGCACACGGATGATACGGATAAAATGGATTTGCACGGATATGAATTTACTTTGTGTCTTTGCCTGCCCCGTAAGGAAGAATGACTGTATCGGGGTGTCTTAGTGGCAAAAAAAGAGGGAAAAATGAAATTAATGAAGGAATTTACCAAAGGTTTTATCAAAGAAAATCCTGTTTTTGTAATGGCTTTGGGTTTATGCCCGACTCTGGCAGTAACTACATCTGTAGAAAATGCTATTGGAATGGGTTTAGCTGCAACTTTTGTATTGGTTTTTTCAAATATTTTCATCTCCTTAATGAAAAATTTCATTCCAATAAAAGTTAGGATTCCAGCCTATATTGTTGTAATAGCTTCTTTTGTCACCATCATCGATATGGTGATGCATGCCTATGTTCCGGTTTTACATAAAAATCTGGGATTATTTATTCCATTAATAGTAGTAAATTGTATTATTCTGGGAAGAGCAGAAGCATTCGCAGGTAAGAACAGTGTCATTCGTTCCATTTTGGATGGATTGGGTATGGGAATAGGGTTTACGATCGCCTTAATCGTAATCGGAGCAATTCGTGAAATATTAGGTGCTGGACAGCTTCTTGGTTTCGATGTGCTTCCAAAAACATATAAACCTGTTTTAGTAGCAATTCTTGCACCCGGGGCATTTCTGGTTATGGGTCTTTTGATGGGTTTGATGAATCTGAAGAAAAAATGCGATACGAAAAAAATAGAACGCGGATGATACGGATAAAACGGATTTGCACGGATATGAATTTACTTTGTGTCTTTGCCTGCCCCGTAAGGAAGAATGACTGAATCGGGGTGTCTTAGTGGCAAAAAAATAGCACACGGATGACACGGATAAAACGGATTTACACGGATATGAATTTAACTTTGTGTCTTTGCCTGCCCCGTAAGGAAGAATGACTGTATCGGGGTGTCTTAGTGGCAAAAAAAGAGGAGAAGATAGATGGAATTTGTGAGTAAGATTTTTGCAATGGCAATAGTTGCCATATTCGTTCAGAATTTTGTGTTAATGCGCTTTCTTGGTTTATGTCCGTATATCGGAGTTTCCAAAAAGTTAGATTCAGCTCTGGGAATGGGTATGGCAGTAATCTTTGTGATGACAATGGCATCCACTTTTACCTGGCTTATTCAATCATATTTGCTTGTTCCTCTAAAATTAGAGTTTTTACAGACGATAGCATTTATTTTGACAATAGCCTCCTTAGTTCAGTTAGTTGAGATAATTATTCAGAAAACAGCTCCAGCTCTTTATAAAGCATTGGGAATGTTTCTTCCACTCATCACCACAAACTGTGCAGTTTTGGGAGTGGCAATTTTGAATATTAATGAGGAATACAGTTTTATTGAAGCTATCTTAAATGGTTTCTTTGCCGGACTGGGATTTACTTTAGTTCTGATATTAATGGCAGGAATTCGCGAGAAATTGGATAAATCTGAAATCCCGGCAAGTATGAAAGGTATGCCGATTGCAATGATCATTGCTGGCTGTATGGCTCTGGCTTTCTTAGGTTTTTCCGGTTTAAAGATCTAGGGGGATTAATGTCGATAATATTATACTCAATTGCAACTCTTGGGATTCTTGGTTTAATATACGGTATTGGATTAGCTTTTGCATCCAAAAAATTTTATGTAGAGGTTGATCCTAAAATTGAAAAAATAAATGAGGTGCTTCCTGGAGTAAATTGTGGAGCTTGTGGTCATCCCGGTTGTTTTGCTTATGCGGAAGCTATTGCCACCAAAGGTGAAAAGATAAATAAATGCGCTCCCGGTGGAGATACTGCAGTTAAAAATATTGCCGAAATAATGGGAATCAAAGCTTCCACAAAAGAGCGACAAATAGCTGTGATTCATTGTCAAAGTGGCGGATATGATAATACTTTCCTTCGTTACAATTATCAAGGGATATCCACCTGTAAAGCTGCTGTATTAATTACTCACGGACCTAATCTTTGCAATTATGGGTGTGTTTTCCAACATGATTGCATAGTAGTCTGTAAATTCGATTCCATTCATTTAGATAAAAATGGGATGAGAATAATCGATAAGGAAAAATGTACGGGTTGCGGAGCTTGCGTGAAAGCATGTCCACGTAACTTGATAGAATTAGTACCAATCAGCAAACAAGTTCATATCTTATGCACATCGCATGATAAAGGTGCAGAAGCTAAAAAGCGATGTGGAAACAAAACTGCTTGTATCGGATGTGGATTATGCGTGAAAAAATGTCCGGTTGATGCCATTGAAATGCAGGATAATTTAGCGGTAATCGATTATGAAAAGTGTGTGAGTTGCGGACAATGTGCATTGGTTTGTCCTACAAAAGCAATCGTAGATCCTATTGCTGAAAAGAGAGGGATAGCCTTTATAATTGAAGAAAATTGTATTGGGTGTACAATTTGCAAAAAGAAATGTCCGGTTGATGCAATCTCAGGTGAAGTAAAGAAAGTCCATAAAGTTGATCCTGAAAAGTGTATTGGCTGTGAAATCTGTGTGAATGTATGTCCCAAGAAAACAATCGTAATAAGATAAAGAAATTTGTTGATTTGTTGATTTGGAGATTTAGGGATCAAAAAATAGAACACAGATGACACGGATAGAACGGATTTTCACTGATAAAAATGAATTTGTAATTTGTAATTTACCTGCCCTGTTAAATAAATCGCAGATTTAATGCGAAGCATTATTTAACAGGGTGAATATTTTGTAATTTGTGATTTGTAATTTATTTGTAATTTGGGGATTGAGTTTTCAATCCCTTTTTTTTATTTAAAAATATTGCACATTTTATTTCATTTTTTATATTTGTCTTATGAAAATTATATCCAATAATTATCAAGAGAAAAAATACCGGAAAAAAGGGATTCAATTCTTAAACAAAAGAAAATTAGAGAAAGCTTATAAGTGCTTTCAAAAAGTCGTTTCCATAAATGATTCCATAGAAAACATATTTAATCTCGCTTTATCTTTTATGTCTTTAAGCAGGTACTTGGATGCTGAGAAATATTTCCAAAAAGGATATGAGAAATTTCCTGAAAATGAGCTCAATTCTCTTGCTTTTGCCGAATGTCTGTTGATGCAGAAAAAGTGGAATGATTCAGCAAAAATATATGCTGAATTGGTGAAAAGAAATCCCGATTCCAAAGTCTATAAAAAGTATTTAAAACGTGCGAAAGATGTAATTGCTCGCGAGAAATATGTAAAATCTAAAGAATTATTTGAGTCAGCACAGAAAGAACTCCAAAAGAAAAATAATGATAAAGCATTGAAAATGTTGAAAGAAGCTGCGGAATTCGATCCGGGAAATCCAAATATTATGAATAATATCGGCTCGATTTTGATGTCTCGGAAAATGTTTTCAGAAGCTTACGGATATTTTGAAAAAGCAATTATCCTGGCTCCAAATAATAAGAAATTTCAAAAAAATGTTTTTCATGCAAAAATGAAATTAAGGAAATAATTGAGGGTAAAATGAAAAAAGAAAAAGCATCTGATGAGAATGATGAAATAGAAGAAAATAGAAAGAATGATGAGGATGAAGAATGAAAATAGGAATAGTAGGTTTTGGTGCTGCAGCAATTGGTTTTATCGAGAAAACCAAAGATAAAAAATGCGAAATTCATATCTTTGAAAAGAGCAAAGACGTTTATTCTTCCAGTATTTCCGGGATTCGAGCTGATGGGAAATTGTTTGTTTCCAAAGATATGGGTGGTGAATTGGATGTGAGTTTGGATTTGCAGAAAAAATTAGTGGATTTCTACATCGATCATACTATCAACAAAAGGGTGGAAAACGGGAAATCATTTGTAAATAAGGAAAAATACAAAGAATTTTATGCAAGAGGTTTCCAGCCAATAATTTCCGAATTTTTTCATATTGGAACTGAACAATTGAAAGAAATTCTTTTGAATGTTTATGAAAATTATAAAACCTATAAAAATATTCATTTTCATTTCAAAACAAAAATAAATAACATAAAATTTGATTCTAAAAAAGTAATCTTAAACGATTCTGAAGCTTTTGATAAAGTGATCATTGCTGTTGGCAGAAGTGGTTATCAATTAGTGAAAAAAATCATCAGTAAATTTCCTGAATTGATTTTGGATAGTTCCAAAGTTGATCTTGGAGTCAGGTTTGAACTTCCCAACCATATTGTTGAAGCCCTGAATGATGAAATGTATGAGTTCAAATTGAAATACAAAAGCAAGACCGGTTATATGGTTAGAACATTTTGCAATAATCCATCCGGATTTGTCGTAACAGAAAATTACGATGATTTTGTAACTGTGAATGGACATTCCAAACTAAATGAAAAAAGCAACAATACAAATTTTGCGATTTTAACAACTGTAAGTCTGACCGAACCTTTCAATGACCCGGTTGGATACGGCTCTCATATTTCGAAATTAACAAATATCTTAGCCGGTAAAAATAAAGTGATTCTGCAAACTTATAATAATTTTAAAACATCCAAACGAACCAAGCATCTTTACAGGGTGTTTCCCACACTCGAAGAATCACATTACATTCTGGGTGATATAAATTTAGCTTTTCCCAGAAGGATCATCGAAAGTATCATTGATTTCATAGAAAATCTGAATAAAGCAATTCCAGGTATCACAAATGATGATAATCTTGTTTATGCTCCTGAAATTAAGTTCTATTCCAACAGGCTGAATAATGAAAAATTTGATAATTTGAAATTCATTGGAGATTGCTCCGGAGCTACACGTTCGATAATTTATGCTACTGCACACGGTTATTTGATGGCTGAAGAGATATTTGAATAATAGATTGAATATTTAATATTGAAGATTGAATATTAATCTCTGTGCTCTCCGTGTGCTCTGTGGAAAAAAAGTCAGTGTTGAGTCAGTGTAAGTCAGTGGCAAAAAAAGAGGGAAAAATGAAACTTCCAAAAATTCAAGATGCAGATTTGAAGAACAAAATCGTTCTGATCAGAGTGGATCATAATGTTGTGAAGAAAGGTAAGATAAAAGATCCGTACAGGATCGATGCGTCTTTGGATACGATTCAATATGTTATTTCAAAAGGCGGCAAACCAATTTTAATGACTCATGTGGGAAGACCTCGTGATAAAAAAACCGGAGAAATTGATGTTTCAGAGAAAACATCAGTTAAGCCGATTATTGAATATTTAAAAAAGAAAACTAATTTGAGATTTGTTACTCCTGAAAATAATATAAATTTTCAGAGTCTTAAGATTGATAGTCTTATTAAGGAACTCAGGAATAATAAAATCAGCGGAATCTATTTGCCGAATACGCGTTGGTTTGAGGGAGAAGAATCCGGCGGAGAAAAAACCAGAATGTTCGGAAAGGAATTAGCAGATTTAGCAGATGTTTTTGTTAATGATGCTTTTGGTTCGTGGCAACCTCATGCTTCCACGATAGAACCAACCAAATATCTTCCTTCTTATGCTGGAATTCTGATGCAGAAAGAAATTGAAAACCTGAGTAAAGTTCTAAATCCTCAAAGACCTCTGGTTGCTGTGATTGCAGGAGCAAAATTCGATACAAAAATCGGCACATTGACTTCTCTTCTGAAAATGGCAGATCATCTTGTTCTGGGTGGCGTAATCTATAATGCTTATCTTTGTGCAAAATATGGTTTCAGTATTAAAGGAATTACAGATGAAGACTTGAAAGCTGCAAAGGAATTTTTGAAATTTTCAGATGAATTTTCAGATAAAATATTAGAATTACCCTTTATCATCGAATCCGATGTTTTGGAAAAGAAAATTGTTGAAAAATTCAGAATTAGAAATATTCATGAAACAGAACCAGGCACGAAACTGAATTTCGTTTTGGATGTTTCTGCCAAATCATTTGAACTGAAACAAGTAAAAGAAATATTTCTTGAAGCCCGGACTATTTTTGTAAATGCTGTGATGGGATTCACTCCCAATTTTTATGAGGGAACATTTTCCCTGAATTCATTGATAGATCAAAATAAAAATGCGAATAAACTTTTCGGTGGTGGCGATACTCTCCAGGAATTTAAACCCCTTTTACCGGAGATTTATCAGCAAGCTTTAAAAGATGAAAAATACTATTTTTTCACAGGTGGAGGAACAGTCCTCAAAGCCATTAAAGAAGGGACTGCTTTTGGTTTGGAACCGGTTAAAGCTTTAATGAGAGAGAGAATTTTATAAGAAAATTTCTAATTTCAAATATCTAATTTCTAATAAAATATCAAATGTTAAATGCCAAATTAATAAATTCTTCCGATTATTATGTACCAGCTTCTCAATTATCTGAGAGTAGTAATGGATTTGAATTTGTATATATTAGTCATTTGGATTTTGTCCTTAATTTGGTATTAGAAATTAGGATTTAGAAATTTCCCCCTACTTCTCTTTCCAATCCCAAATTATTCTTGACACACAAAACAGGAATTTTGGTTTTAATCCTGATGTGCGCCCGTGGCTCAATTGGATAGAGCATCTGACTACGGATCAGAAGGTTAGGGGTTCGAATCCCTTCGGGCGTGCCATTTTGTTTTTGTAACTTATTATAAATAAAGATAGTTATAGCTATAATATAGATTTATAGCAATTTATGGCTTTTTATTGGATAGAATTAACAGTTTATAATTCAAATAGGAGACGAGTACCTAAGATGAAGATGATCACAAAATAATACCCGGGTGGGGAATAATCATAACCTGCTAAACGATTGCGTTTACGGTTATGGATCGAGGAAGGATAAGAAAATTAACTGCAATGTTTCTTTATATCGTGTTCTACAATTTTCTTATATTTACCTATAATTGTTTTATTAGCTAAAATTAAGTTCAATATTTTTAATAAATATTCGCATTTTAGATGTCCAATAATTTTGAGATTATTATTATTATCTAATTTTTCTAATTCGTAATAATTAGTTGATTTAATTCTATTTTTTCCAATTTGAACAAATGTCTTTTGTTCAAAAGCTACAGTTACGTCTATAAAACATTTATCTGTAGATTCAATTTCCAATGTAGTACAAAAATGGGTTGTCTTTTCTTGTGATGTAGTTAGATTTACTAAAATACAATTTCCGTGAAGATATGAAACAACTATAAGTATTTTAAGTGATGGCTCATCTGCATCACTCCAAAAACAATTATCTGCATAGACCAAACCCGGTTTAGCAATAAGCTTTTTTCTTTTTGTTAAAAAAATATTCATAAAGTTTTTTAAAGTAATTTTTTATTTCTTCTGATTCTTCGTGGTGTAATCTTATTTCTTCTTGATCTTCCTCACTTAAACCTTTTACAAATTCTCGTATAGTTATTGTTTCACCATATTTAACAGAATCCCACCAAGATTCTTTGTGAGTTAAATCTCCAAGAGTATTTGCATCCTTATCGCCATACTGATCTATTATCTTATTAAGAACTTCAATTTCTGAATCGGAAAACTCATCCCAATCAGGTTCCTTTATGGATTTGATTATTCTATATTCATCATTGCCAAATTTTAAATATTTTTTTAAGTATTTCTTATATTTGTCTGGCATATAAAATTTATCATACTCATAAACAGAATCCAAATGAATCATATTAAGTGTGTTGGAGGGTATTGGTCCTTGTTCCCATTTAACGAAAAAATCTTCCACGATAAATGAACCATAACGCTGCAGATGTTCTTTCTCTGCAAAATATATTAATTTTATAGCTTTTTTCTTACTTAAATTTGGTATTTTTATAGCAAGAAAATCTAATACATTTATTGCTTTTATGAAGTCCATCATTACTCCCTTTTTACAATTACTTGTAACAATTGTGGCTAAGTTAATTTTAAATGTGTCTTTGTCAAACAAATTATTATTATTTATCCATTTTTTACATATTTGATCATTTCATATAGAAAACTCAAAAGGATTCCACCAACAACTATGCGTAAAACCAGATCGGTATATCATCTAATTTTAGTTTCATTTGATTCATAATATTGTTTTGAAAAAATGATTTTTTTAATGGCTTTTATTTTTTTTTACCGTTTGGATGGCTCCACAAGTATAATCGTAAAAAGTATAATTTGTCCATCCATATTGTACGCTAAATGTCCATAACTGATTTTCATCAAGGTTATATAATAATGCAATCATCGTAAAGAATCTTTTGCTTCCTGACCAACTTCCAACTTTTTTGATCATTTCTTTGAACAATAGTTTAATCTCATTTATCTTTTGTCTTAGTAACTCATCAATATCTCTTATAGTTTTTAGTCCAAGTAATTCACTGGCAAGTATTATTCCAGATAAAGAACTATCTCCAACAGGTGGTTCAGAGATTTTAAATCCACTTTGAATTGCGATTTCTGTTATTTCATTATATATGCTTTCAGGTAGGGAAAGATTATGCTTTAAGGTTAAGAGATTTATATCTTTGTCTAATAAGGTCTTGCTCTCCAATTGATTTACTTCGAGTTCCAATTTCTTGTGTTCATTGCTGATGATAAGAAATTGTTCATCCACTAGTTCAAATAATCCAGCCAATCTGTTAAGTTTACGACTTAATTCTGGAGGAATATCATGTTTCTTCTTGTATGATATGTCATGAGAAACGGAAGCCCAAGAGTGCTGGAGGATAGTTCTTACTTGAATTTCGGCATTTAATTTTGAGAACTTTTTCCACTCCGGTAGTTTAGCTCTCCCTGAACCAAGTTTAACAATATATTGTTCCGAAAGATATCCAAATTCATTGCTTTTATATAAATTCACTTTGTTCACGGAATTAATAGGATCCACTTTAAAATTATCGTTTATTAATTTTTCTACTTTATCCAAATCATCTTGATAATAAAGTATAATCCGTATACCTGTTATATCAAATATTTCTTTCTTGAAATCCATGATATTCTTTCTTTCAATTTTTTCTACTAGATTATTAATTTTCTTTGTTCTTGATTCTACTAAATGATACTTTATGGGTTCTGGGTTCAGTAAGTCTTTTATCAATTTACATAACTCTTTGGTAAAAGGTTTATGATAATTAATGAATTGTTGAATTTCTTTTCTATCCATTTTTTTCACTTATTTCATTATAAAACTTCATAATTACTTTTAGAGTATTGGATAAAAAAAAGATTCTTCATTATCCAAAGATTGTCATCCAAAAAAAGTCTGTTCATAATATCTCCGAACAAAGAAAATAATAAGATTAGAAAGCGAGAAGATAATTTATTTCACGATATTTAAGTCAATATAAAAAAAAATGTGACCAAAGGGAACAGGGATTCAATTTAAAATTTAAGATTTAAAATTAAAAATTAAAAAATGAGAAAAAACGTGAAAAAGAAAAATAAAAGTTTCGTGGTGCGGGTTGTCCGCCTACGCTGAAGCTACGGCGTGACAGGAGAAACAGCGTTTCACCGAGATAGCCAATCTCTACGAGCGTGCCATTTTTTTTTAGCTCACCAGCCGTCGTCAAGACTATGGCTTGGCAAGCGGATAAACACGGATCTAACGGATTAATTTTCATTTATTAAAAAAAAAGGATGAGAACCCCTCTTCTTGCCAGAGTTCGACCACGAGCACCAAGTGTCTGAGATAAAACGGGAGTTTTTATTTTAGAGTCCGATGGAGCTGACGTCTGCGTCAGCTCCATCGGCATGCCAATAACCCACCAAAAACGTCCAACTATCCTGCCCAGACAGAGAACACTAAATGCGTTTTTGGTTGGGTTGATTAGCGGATTATGCGCTTCACCTATACTAATTACTACTCGCTGAGACTAAATGGTGGATACTCATCTGTCGTCAATAATATTGCGTAAGCAACCACTCTTAATATCCATCTAAGGAATCCTACCACAAAATCAAACATACTTCTGGGATACTTCCCGGTGAACAAGATGATAAACCAAGCGATAATAGTACAGAATGTTACCCCTACCATTATGAAACAGAGAACAATGAAATGGGGGATTACCAATAGCCACTTTATAAGGGGTAACCATTGATTGAGTTCTTTCTCAACATCAGGATAATTAATCTGCACATTCACTGCTTGTTCTTCATCCGTTGATGGATAGTCATCACGCAATAGCAATAAGTACGAAGCAACGCGTAAAGAAAATTTTGTCAGGGCTAAATTCCAATCAAACCACCATTTAGGATATTTTCTTTTAAAGACAATCATTAATAAAGTAGGTAGAAATAGAATTCCAACCGAATAAACACGTTCAACTTCTTTGGCTGCTTGTTGGCTTTCATAGCTTGAAGATGTCAAAAGAGTTAGTATAATTAAAATTGGAATTGCTAGGAATAACCTGAATAATACTGTTAACCTCTTTGACTTGTCTGAATAATCGATACTTAAAGATACTGTATATTTTTCCATGTCCTGGATCTCCTTTATTAGAGCAAAATGAAATTAATCAAAATAAAAAAGCGTATAACGCTTGAGTTCACTTGCGCCGGGTTTGCCCCGGATGCCCCAATCTAAGATAGCTTTGCTGCCCAACCGAGGTTGATAAAAAGCCAAGATTAGGCGTCAAGTGCAACGATTTGTTATGTGGCAAAGTCGCGAACCGATCCAAAACAATAAACGAGTTCACCATCAGGTTCTTCTTTGTGGAAGTCGAATCCGAGTTTTTCATAGAGTCGCTTCGCAGCAACGTTTTCTGGCCGGAAACTGAGATAGATCGTTTTGCCACCAAGCGACGAAATCCTTTCCATCACCAATTGCATCGCTTGGAGCCCGATCCCTTTGTGCTGATGGCGATTATCAATCATGAACCGATGAACGGAAAACACATTGTTACCCCGCGGCTCGTACATGGCAAAGCCGACCATTTCACCATCAGCATAAATCCCCAAAGGCATGCATCGTAGATTCGTGTCCGCCCACGCCAACGATTTGGAATTCGGGGCGATCAGTTTGGTTTGTGCTCCGGTGACTGAGAGCGCAACACATGCGTCTCTGTTAGTGTCGTCAATTTGCCGCAATGATACGTACAAGAGCGAGACCCCTCTGCCACATAACATACATTAGACTGCTTAAATAAGCAAGAATAGAAAAAACGATTTTTAAATAAGATATTCATTCATTATTTTAACTTATTACGTAATAAAACATCGTAATTTTTGTTAGAGTATTGGATAAAAAAAAGATTCTTCATTATCCTAAGGTTATCACCTAAAAAATGTCTATTCATAATATCTCCCAATAAAGAAAATAATTAATTATAAAATCGTGAAAATAATTTATTTCACGATAATTAAGTCAATATAAAAATAAATGTGACAAAAGGGAACAGGGATTCAATTAGGAATTAGAAATTGTAAATTAGTAATTAAAAGATAGTTATGAAGATAGAGTAAAGAGTTTTATGATAAGAAATAATATTTTGTGAAAAACCCGAGTCAGGTTTAATTGAACTCGACTCGGATTTTTAAATCAGAATCGGCAGGAGAAAGTAAGATAGTTTACTTCAGCAATAAACATTTCTTAATTTGAGAAATATTTTTTGTCTCCATTTTGTAGAAATAGATACCGGATGAAACAGGTTGATCTGCATTATTTTTTCCGTTCCAAAAAATCGTATGTTCTCCGGCAATTTGAGTTTCATCGATTAAGGTTTTGATCAATTGCCCTTTGATATTATAGATGGATAATTTCACTTTTTCATCAGCAGGTATTGTAAATTTTATGGTAGTGGACGGACTGCGTCCGGCACCTGACGGATTGAAAGGATTGGGATAGTTCTTTAATGAGTGTTTCAATGTTAGAAGATCATTATCAGTACTGACAGAAGGACCTAATTCTCCATCTAACTGAATATTTTGAGCATAAAGTTTTTCGGGCCAAAATAAATCCGGTCTATCGTCAATCCAAACTGCTACCAATTGATTATTAGCAAAATCACATACATCCATATTTATTTTCCAACTCAAGTAAGAAGACATAAAAACTTTCTCATCATCCCAGACAAATTGACCTGCTTCATTAACTCGCATTGCCTTAACATAAGTAAAAACTATTGTATCAGGTGGAGGTGGAGAAATATATAAAGAATCTTTCTGATAAATAACCACTATATCATTTTCAGGACTTAATTTTGCATTAATGTAGCAAAAGCTTATATAAGGATTAAGTGATAATGGTTCAAAGACCTGTCCATTATCACCCCACATTCTCTGCCCGGAATTGGATATTTTTTGACCGGACATTCCATACTCAAAGGTAATATAGCTATATTCCTGCCAGAAAACAAATAACTCATCAGATGCCGGAATGTATTCAATATCTGCTTCAACCTGGAATTGTCCATAATTTAATGATGTAATCACACCATTTTCAGGCCAGATGGTATTACCATCAGTATCAATATGCTGAACATAGGTGTGCAAATTACAATGATCTAATCTACAATCAAACCAGCTAACAAAAACGCCATTATTATTATCACTTTCAACTACAGGCGTTACATAATATGGTAACAAATTTGCCAGTGTATCAAGATCACAAACAGCAACAATATCCGGCCACACTTCATTGCCGTCAGCATCAAATTTCTGAGCATAAATATACTTATAGTAGTCGAAATAAGAACCTGAGCTAATTTTTACCATCCTGCACCATACAGCTATAAAATTATCATTTTCAGCAGGCACAAGAAAAGGCTCACAATATGTAGTATCGCTGTTGATTAATTCTACCTCATTGTCCCAAACAAGCTGTCCTTCTGACGATACTTTTTGAATAACTACTGAGTATTTATATAATGAATCATTGTACGCACGATGCCAGGCAAAAATATAATTTCCCTGGTCAGTAACAATTGCTTTGGGAGAATATTCATCAAATAAATTATCTGATAAAGTAACACCATCATTTCCCCAGAGAAAATCTCCGGAAGTTGAAATTCTATAACCATAAATATTAGTAAATCCTGTTCCTTCTCTAATATCTGCAAAAGTCAGGATAGCAGAATTTTCCTGACCGGTTACCAGGTTATAATCTGAGTACCATGATCTGTTATTGTGGTCACTTACAAGTAAACCATCTTCATCCCAGAGTTTATTTCCATTCGCATCCAATTTGTGCAGATAGACATTATACCAAACAGGTGGTCCAACATCAACAAAACTTGAAATGTAGTATGAACCATCATTGTTAACAGCAATCTTTGGTAAAGCTTGTTCACCAATATCTGTCCCGGCAATAAGAGTATTAACCATCGGATCATTACTCCATTGAGCGGAAAGAACGACAGGAATAAAAAATAGAACCAAATAAATCAATTTTTTGGTTTTCATGATAAACTCCTTTTTTGGTTTTTTTAATGTGTTAAATAAGAAGTTTTAATCACATTTTTTTTTGGAAATTATCCAATCTTTGTCAAGAAGTTTATGGTTTTCAAAAAAATGGTCCAGAAATAATGAGTTAGTATTTGTAGTTAACAAGCAGTTATTGAAGAGCGAAAAAATCAGATTTATAATAATTATGTTGCGGTTTATTCAAATCGAGTAGTGCTTTTGGTTTGGGATCATCTCTATCATTTTTTATCTGTTGGAAAAGGAAACACGGAAAGCACAGAGAGTCCTACTCTTTATTACGCATTCTTTGCCGGTCTATTCCATTAAGTATCTTTTTTCTGAATCTCATGCATTGGGGAGTAATTTCCAGCAGTTCATCATCTTCGATATATCCCAAAGCCTGCTCCAGTGAAAATCTGCGTGGAGGAGCCAATTTTACAGTATCATCTGATCCGGCAGCACGGACATTGGTGAGTTTTTTCCCACGTGAAATATTGAGAACCAGATCATTTCCCCGGCTGTGTTCTCCAATGATCATACCTTCGTAAACTTCTGTGCCCGGTTCGATGAACATGGTTCCCCGCGGAGCAAAACTGTTCAGGGAATAAGCTGTAGATGTTCCATTCTCTATTGCGATAAGTGCACCACGTGTTTTGTGCAAAATATCTCCTTTGTAAAACTCATATTCATAAAAACTGTGATTGATGATGCCGGTTCCTCTCGTGGACGTCAAAAATTCATTGCGGAAACCGATGAGACCTCTTGCCGGTACTTTGTATTCAAGACGTGTATAACCGTCGTTACCATGAATCATATTCAGCATTTCGCCTTTTCTCAAAGACAGCATTTCGATAACAGTTCCGGAAAATTCATTGGCTGTATCTACAACTACAAGTTCTATTGGTTCTGTCCTCTTCCCTTTCAGTTCACGAAATATTACCTTTGGTTTGGAAACCTGAAACTCATAGCCTTCTCTTCTCATATTTTCTATCAGGATAGAAAGTTGGAGCTCACCTCTGCCTTTAACGATGAATTCATCAGGAGAACCGGTTTCCTCCACAACAAGACTGACATTGGACTGAATCTCTTTTTGAAGGCGTTCCAGGATCTTTCGGGATGTAAGATAGCGTCCTTCGCGTCCTGCGAAAGGAGAGTCGTTGACTCGAAACCGCATCGCCAATGTAGGTGCATCGATTTCGATTAACGGAAGAGGGATAGGGTGTTCTTTGTGGGCTACAGTTTCTCCTACATC
>SDBT01006033.1_pt1 | contig 20228 bp, 21 predicted proteins | sample 2277101 | NCBI WGS metagenome assembly SDBT01 (sample SAMN10404973, study PRJNA504765) | marine sediment metagenome | isolation source: marine sediment core GS10_PC15, 103 cmbsf | place: Arctic Ocean: Southern Knipovich Ridge | collected 2010 | reverse complement strand
GAGCCGGAAGAGACCACTATCGCCGAAATCCTCCGCGACGCAGGATACGGAACCGGCATTTTCGGCAAATGGCACCTCGGCGACAATTACCCCATGCGGCCGATGGATCAGGGCTTCACCGAGTCCGTCGTACACCGCGGCGGCGGTATAGGTCAGCCCGCCGATCCGCCCGGGGGCGAAGGCAAATACACCGACCCGATCCTCATGGACAACGGCCAACCGAAACAATTCAAGGGCTATTGCACCGATGTGTACTTCGGCAGGGCGATGAGCTGGATGTCAGAATGCACCGCTCAATCTAAGAGCTTCTTTGCCTACATCGCCACAAACGCCCCGCACGGCCCGTTCAACGATGTTCCCGAAGATCTCTACGAAAAATACAAAGCGATGGACCTGAGCAACCGGAACTTCCCGCAGGACAAGGGCCACAAACTCCCCGCCGACAACGATCCCGACAAGCGGGCCCGAATATTCGCAATGATTACTAACATCGACGACAACATGGGCAAGCTCTTCGCCAAACTCAACCAACTCGGCATCACCGAGAACACTATCGTTATATTCATGGTCGACAACGGCCCCAACGGGCGCCGATACGTTGCCGGCTTCAAAGGCATGAAAAGTCACGTCCACGAGGGTGGTATCCGTTCGCCGTTCTTCTTCCAGTGGCCGGCCGCCGTCATGCCAGGCACATCTTCCGACCGAATCGCCGCCCACATCGACGTGCTGCCCACAATCCTCGAAGCCTGCCGCGTACCGAAGCCGAAGGGCCTCAAACTCGACGGCAGAAGCATCCTGCCCCTGCTACAGGGCAAAAAGATCGCATGGCGCGACCGCACCATCTACATCCAATCGCACCGCGGCGACGTACCCGTCCTTTACCACCATTTCGCCGCAAGAAACCAGCGATGGAAACTACTCCACGGCAGCGGATTCGGGCGCGAGAACTTCGAGGGCGAGCCGAAATTCGAACTTTACGACATGGCCACCGACCCACTCGAGCAAAACGATCTGGCCGCCCAGCGACCCGATATCGTCAAGGCGATGCAAAAACAGTACGAGGCATGGTTCATCGACGTCAGCGGCACCAGAGACGATAACTACGCGCCGCCCCGCATCCATATCGGCACCACCCATGAAAATCCGGTTGTCCTCACGCGGCAGGACTGGCGACACGCCAAAGGTCGCCCCTGGGCGGCGGATTCCAACGGTTACTGGGAACTCTACGCCGCCAGGGCCGGCAATTACGATATCAAGATTGATTTCCCCGCCGCAAACACCGACGGCGAACTGCTGCTCGAAGTCTCAGGGCGTAAAACCGGCAAGATGATCGACAAAGGCGAGACTTCGGCCAAGTTCACAGCCATCCCCATAGCAAAAGGCCCCACCCGCCTCATGGCCACACTAACCTTTGCCAAGGCCACCAAAGGCCCCTGGCATGTGAACATAAGCTTGAAATAGAGGCGTTCAGTGAAGTGTATTTGGGAAATCCCGGTTAAGATAACTATACACGACGACCGGTTTTCCATTTATGTGGAAAAACTCACATTGCATGCATTGACATTATTCGGTATTCTTACGAGAATGAAAAGACCTTATACGTGATATGTACTTTGTCAATCTTAGCAATTAGAAAGTGAGACAGCGATGAAAAAAGTCATTCCTTTTGTTGCCTGCATTGTCTTTGTATCTTATGCCTCTGGCGGTATTCCTCGGTGTCCCCGGTGGCAGCCGCATGATTTCGAGTTCAAGAGTTCCGCGGCTTTCGAGAATCCTTTCAGAGTCGATTTCAGGGCCGTGGTGACGGGACCCAACGGTCGAACCTTCACAACACTCGGCTTCTACGACGGGCAAGACGTTTGGAAGCTTCGCATTGCCGCCGACACCGAAGGTAAGTGGACCTTTGCAACACAGTCCAGCGAGCCGACGCTCAACGGCAGGAATGTTTCCTTCACGTGCGTCCGAAATCCGAACACCAAGGTCCACGGAGGTTTGCGGGTCGATGCCGACAGCCCGCATCACTTTGTCTATGAAGACGGCACGCGGTACTTTCTCATGGGCTATGAGTGTGACTGGCTGTGGGCTTTGGACATGGACGATGAGAAGCTGACCCGAGTTAACCGGTTTCTCGACATTTTAGCCGATCACAGGTTCAATCATATTATCCTCAATGCCTATGCCCACGATTGCGGATGGCGCAGAGGCAAGACGGAAAGCGACGACTTCGGCCCTCCTGCGATGTATGCCTGGGAGGGAACAAACGATAAGCCGGACCATAGCCGCTTTAACCTGTCCTACTGGAAACACTACGATCGGGTTATCAATGCACTGTACGAAAGAGGAATTGTTGCGCACATCATGATTAAGGTGTACAACAAGATGGTTCGGTGGCCTGAAAGAGGCTCGGCGGACGACGACATGTTTTTCAAATGGATGATGGCTCGGTATGGGGCCTATCCGAATGTCGTGTGGGATTTCTCCAAGGAAGCTCACAACGAGAAAGACCTCGAATACAAGCTCAGCCGCTTTCGCCTGATTCGCAGCATCGATCCTTACCATCGTTTGATCACCAACCACGATGACAACGCCGCATACGACAGTGGCAAATACAATGAATTGCTCAGCTTCCGCTCGGATCAGCAGCACAGCAAATGGCGACAAACGATTCTTCGGCAGCGGCAACAGAACTCATGGCCCATCGTCAACGTCGAGTTTGGCTACGAATGGGGTCTTGGAGGCAAGGACGACAAGACCTACGGTGTGGTTCAATCTCCGGAAGAGGTCTGTCGCCGGGCGTGGGAAATCTGCATGGGAGGCGGCGCGATAGTATATTACTACACCAACACGGCCTGGGATGTGATCCATCCACAGGAGATGCCGGCGGGCTATACGTACTTCAAGAATTTGTATGAGTTTTTTGCTGGAACGCAGTACTGGCTCATGCAGCCACAGGATACCGTCAACGAAGGGTATTGCCTGGCCAACCCGGGCCATGAGTATATAGTATTCCTCAACAAAGCCAGGCCTTTTAGCCTAAAGCTGGACAACGTCGGCAAAACGCTCACCGCCGAGTGGTTCCATCCTTATACTGGTCAGACTGCTCCGTTAGGTAAGCTTAATCAGGTTTCAGCACAACTCGTTCCACCGAAAGCCTGGGGCGATGGGCCGGTGGTATTACATGCAAGGGCTGAATAGAAGAAGTAAGCAGCAACCATTAAGTTCTTTAGTGGTGTAAATACAAGATGTCAGGTGAAACTATGGCCATAGATAAAGCAAACACGATCGGAAACAATGAATTAACGAGACGCCTCTTTGTTGGAAGTATTGCTTCGACGGCAGCGGCGGTTGGCCTCGGTGGATGTGATCTGCTTGCGAACAATACACCTTTGCTGAAGAAGGCCGATAGATCCAGGCCGAATGTGCTTTTTATCGTGGCGGACCAGCATAATGCGGACGTCATGGGAAATGCGGGGCATCCGGTTGTCAAGACGCCGTGGTTGGACCGGCTGGCCGCCAGCGGCGTTCGGTTCGACCGGGCCTACTGTCAGGACGGGATATGTGTGCCGTCGCGGACCTCCTTCATGACGGGTCTTTACCCGCGCACGACGGGGTGCCTGGACAATCCCAACAAACCGCCTCACCATGACAGGTTATTTCCGCTTCAACAGGTCTTTCAGAGCAATGGGTACCGGACGGGTTGTTTCGGCAAGCGGCATCTGCCCCATATCGGCGAGCTGGCTCTGGGCTGGGACCGTTCGGCGACCACGATCAATCCCAGGCAGGATCCCTCCGACGAGAACTACATCGATTGGGTGACTCAGCGCGGGCAGTTGGACGCGCACAAACGCGATTTCGGAGGCAGCCACGACGCCGACCTGATGTCGCACATCACCGAGGTGCGCGAAGAAAATCGCACATCGACCTATGCAACCGACAAGACGCTGGAGTTCCTGACCGAATGCAGGGACCAGGGCAAGCCCTTTTTCTGCTGGACGAACTACATCTTTCCCCATCAGCCCTATACTCCTCTCAAGAAATGGGCGGACAAGTATCCGCCGGAAAAAACTAAACTACCCGAGAGCGTGAGTGAGCCTTTGGAAAACCTGCCGCCTGAGATGCAGAACTGGCGGCGCAGCACGCGGCGGCCCTGGAACCTGGGTACGGCGGCCAAAAACCATGAGTTGTACCGACGCTATGTGGCCTATTATTACGCCCTTACGAGCGAGGTGGACGCGTGCGTGGGGCGGATCATGGACGGGCTGGACCGGCTCGGGCTGAGCGACGAGACGATCGTGATCTACACGTCGGACCACGGCGACTTCGTCGCGTCGCACGGGATGGTGGAAAAATGCGCGCTGGGCCACAATGTTTACGAAGACACGCTGCGCGTTCCTCTGATCGTCGCCTGGCCGAAGCGTTTTCTCGAAGGCGCCGTCAACAAAAGCCTGGCCGAATTGGTCGATCTCTATCCGACCCTGATGGACTTATTGGATTTGAAGCGCCCGATGGACGCTCCCGCGCTTCCTGGGAAATCGCTGATTTGGTCGCTGACCGAACACAAACCCACGGGCCGCAGGTACGCCATCTCGGAAAACTGGAACCAGGCGACGGTGATTACCGAACGCTACAAACTGGGCGTCTGGATCGACCCCGGCCCCATCGACAAATACAAAAGACGCGACAACCGCGAACGCTTTGACGACCAACTTTTCGACCGCGAAAAAGACCCGTTGGAACTGAAGAACCTGATCGACAACCCGAAATACACCAAAGTTCAAAAACAGCTTAGAGAGTATTTCAACGATTTTACGTCGAAAGTGCCGGCGACAGGCAAAAATGAAATCATTAAACGAACACAAGGCAAAAAGCACGCCAAAACTTAGCAGGGCATCGAAAAACCATTCCTTCAGCAGCCGGTTAATGATATTTCGATTGTTCAACTGAAAAAATCTAAAAAAACCGGCAGAAAGACTTGAGTTTTCAGGTATAAAAAATTTTTCAAAAATTTATTGAACATTGTTGACGTATAGGAACTACTACTATATAGTAATCATTATGAACAGTATAAAAACGAAAATGAGCTGTGACGAGATAGACGAAAAAATTCGCCGGTTTATCGGTATATGCAGAAAAAACGGCTTGAGGTTGACCCCACAGCGTATAGAAATATATAAGGAACTGATTAAGACAGACGAGCATCCTTCGGCTGAGATGCTTTATGGAAAGGTAAAAAAAACGTTTCCAAACATATCCTTCGATACGGTAAACAGAACGCTGTTGACACTGAACGAAACAGGCGCTGCTTTTATAGTTGAAGGATCGGGCGATGTCAGGCGTTTTGACGGCGGCATGGAGAAACATCAGCATTTTAAGTGCACAAAGTGCAAAAGAATCGTTGACTTTCACCACAAGCCCTTTGATGATATCAAGGTACCGGCAAGTATTGGAAAAAGATTTACAGTTCTGAGGAAAAGTATATACCTGGAGGGGATATGCGATTTGTGTAAATAGAGTGATTGTGTTGATTAATATTTTAGGAAAGAAAGGTATCAAATGGAACTTAAAGGAAGTCAGACAGAAAAGAATTTGTTAGCTGCTTTTGCGGGTGAATCCCAGGCGAGAAACAGGTACACATATTTCACCAGCCAGGCCAGAAAAGAAGGCTATATACAGATAGCTGCAATTTTTGAAGAGACGGCCAATCAGGAGAAAGAGCACGCCAAGCGGGAATTCAAATTTCTCAAGGGCGGCGAGGTAGAGATCACGGCTGCATTTCCCGCCGGCGTCATTGGCAGCACCGTCGAGAATTTGAAGGCAGCCGCCGCCGGCGAACATTACGAAACAACCGAAATGTATCCGGGGTTCGCAAAAATTGCCGAAGAAGAGGGATTTGATGAGATCGCAAAGGCCTTCAAGGGCATTGCTGTAGCTGAGAAACGCCACGAGGAGCGATACCTTGCGCTGGCAAAGAATATCACGGATGGTGTTGTATTCAAACGTGAAAAACCGGTTCGCTGGGTGTGCAGAAACTGCGGCTACGTCCATGAAGGGCCGGAAGCCCCGAATATCTGCCCGGCATGTGCGCATCCCCAAAGTTACTTCGAACTGGAAGCCGTCAACTACTAATTCTAAGAAAAGGGGCAAAAAATGAAAAGGAAAATTCATAAGAATCTAATATTGGGGATTGTCTTTCTGTTTGCAGTGGTCTTCGGCTCACTGGCATATTCACACTGTCAGGTGCCGTGCGGCATATACGGTGACGACGCACGTTTTGACGCAATCAGCGAGCACATCACGACAATTGAGAAATCAATGAAGCTGATAGAGGAGCTTACCGCTCAGGAGCCGGTCAATGCTAATCAGATTGTGCGCTGGGTGAATAACAAGGAAAAACACGCCGATGAGATCAGCCAAATAGTTACATACTATTTCATGGCCCAGCGTGTGAAGCTGCCGGCCGACGGTGACACAAAGGCGCAAAACCAATACGTCAAGAAGCTAACCTTGCTTCATCGGATGCTTGTCTACTCGATGAAGGCCAAACAAACGACGGACCTGGCCAATGTTGAGCAGCTCAAATCTTCGCTGAATGAGTTTCACAAAGTGTATTTCGGCGAAAGCGGGTAAAGGTCAGGTCAGGATCGAGAAAAGAGGTGGAATATGACAGATGCGAAAAATACCATCAAATTTAAAGGAAATCCGCTGACACTGGTGGGCAGCCAGCCCAGTGTCGGCGAGCCCGCACCGGATTTCGAGGTGTTGACCAATGACATGACGCCGGTCAAGCTCTCAGAGCTCCGGGGGAAAGTGCTTGTCATTTGCTCGGTTCCGTCGCTGGATACGCCGGTTTGCGATACCGAAGTACGTAAATTTAACGAGCAGGCAACATCCCTTGGCGACGATGTGGCCGTGCTGGTGATTAGTATGGATCTGCCGTTTGCCCAGCAGAGGTGGTGCGGGGCGGCGGGCATCAAGAATATCCAGACACTCTCAGACCACAACAAGGTAGAATTCGGCGGCAAATACGGCGTCCTGATAAAAGAGCTGCGACTTCTGGCCCGGGCCGTATTTGTTGTAGACAAAGAAGGCGTGATTCGTTACATAGAGGTCGTTGAAGAGCTAACGAACGAACCTGATTATGAAGCAGCGCTGAAAGCGGCAAAGGAAGCAAGAAAATGAGACAGCTCAAGCCAAACGTATATGCGGTCGGGGCGATAGACTGGGATGCAAGATTGTTCGACCGGCTGATTCCGCTGCCGGACGGTACAAGCTATAACTCGTACCTCGTCTGCGGAACCGAAAAAACTGTATTGCTCGACACGGTCGATCCTACGAAGACGGATATCTTGCTCGGAAATATTGTTAGTGCCGGCGTAGAGAAGATTGACTACATTGTGGCACATCACGCTGAGCAGGACCATTCAGGTTCTCTGCCCGACGTGTTGCTGCTGTATCCGGATGCAAAGATAGTGACGAATCCCAAGTGTAAACAAATGCTGATTGATTTACTCGGTATAGAGGATGAAAAATTTGTCACCATCGAGGACGGCCAGGAGATATCATTGGGCGACAAGACACTAAAGTTTTTCTATACCCCGTGGGTTCACTGGCCGGAGACGATGAGCACATACGTTCCGGAAGATAAAATACTTTTCTCCTGCGATTTCTTCGGGGCGCATCTTGCTACGAGCAGTCTGTTTGTTGACGATGAGGCAACTGTCTATGAATCGGCAAAAAGGTACTATGCCGAGATTATGATGCCATTCAGAAGGCAGATCAATGCCAATCTCGCAAAGCTCGACAGCCTCAACGTGGATATGATTGCTCCAAGTCACGGGCCGGTATACGACAGGCCTGAGTTTATTATCGATGCTTACAAAGACTGGGCATCCGACAATGTTAAGAACGAAGTTGTCGTGGCTTATGTTTCGATGCACGGCAGCACTGGCAAAATGATTACGCATTTTGTCGAGGCCCTGATCGAAAGGGGCATTAAGGTAAGACAGTTCGAGCTCTCGACGGTCGATATCGGTAAACTGGCGATGGCCCTGGTCGATGCGGCGACTATCGTAATAGGTTCACCGACGGTTCTGATCGGACCGCATCCATGTGCAGCTTATGCTGCGTTTCTGGCCAACGCTCTTCGGCCCGGGACTAAGTTTGTTTCGATTATCGGCTCCTACGGCTGGGGCGGCAAAATGATTGAACAGTTGACAGCGATGATGCCAAATATCAAAGCTGAGATTCTTGAGCCAGTGCTGGCGAAAGGCGAGCCGAAGGAAGCCGATTATGTCGCCCTGGACAGACTCGCCGATGAAATTCTGGCCAAACATAAAGAAAACGGAATCGTGAAATAGAATCCTCAAATTATGAAAGGGATTGATTATGGCAGAGAAACTACAAATCTACAAATGTAATACGTGTGGTAATATTGTTGAGGTGCTTCATGGAGGTATCGGTGAGCTGGTCTGTTGCGGCAAGCCGATGGAACTGCTCGACGAAAAGACTGCCGACGCTGCAACTGAAAAGCACGTCCCGGTTATCGAGAAGATCGAAGGTGGCTACAAGGTCAAGGTCGGTTCCGTGCCGCACCCGATGACCGAAGAGCATTTAATTGAGTGGATCGAGCTGTTAGCCGACGGCAAAGCTTACCGACAGTTTCTGGAGCCGGGGGTCGCACCGGAAGCGATATTCCATATTAAAGGGAACTCGGTTAGCGCGAGAGAGCACTGCAACGTACATGGATTATGGAAAGGATAGGCAATGATTAGCAAAAAAATGGTAAAAGCTTTGAATGAGCAGGTGAATGCCGAGTTGTTTTCTGCTTACCTGTACCTGTCGATGGAAGCCTATTTCAAGTCCCTGAATTTGAATGGTTTCGCAAACTGGATGAGAGTGCAGACACAGGAAGAAATCTCGCACGCGATGAAGATTTATGAATTTATCAATGAGCGGGGCGGCCGAATCACCTTGAAGGCAATCGATGGGCCACAGACAAAATGGGATTCACCGCTGGTGGTATTCAAGGCCGTTTACGAACACGAGCAGAAAGTTACAGGCTTGATTAACGATTTGGTGGATTTGGCTATTAAAGAAAAAGACCATGCGACCAACACCTTCTTGCAGTGGTTTGTCAATGAGCAAGTCGAGGAAGAGTCATCCGCTGATGATATGGTCCAGCAACTCAAAATGATGGAGAAAGCGCCGGGTGGAATGTTTATGCTCGACCGCGAGTTGGGGCAGAGAGTCTTTACACCACCGGTAGCTGAAGGAGAATAATAATGGGTATGCCTTTTAACGCTGATGAAGTTTTTGAGATGGCCGAACAGATAGAAAGAAACGGAAGCATATTCTATCGTGCCGCAGCGAAGAAGTTCCCGGCGGTGAGCGAGATATTACTCGGCCTTGCTAAGATGGAAGATGAGCACCAGAAAACTTTTGCTAATATGCGGGCAGAGCTTTCAGGCACAGAAGTTGAAGAACCTGTTTTCGATCCCGATGGACAGGCACAGATGTATCTGCGCGTTATGGCCGACGGTCATGTTTTTGATGTCAAAGCCGATCCTGTCGAACAGTTGGCCACCAGGAATACACCGGAAGACGTCTTGAAAATGGCAATTGGTGTTGAAAGGGACTCGATTGCTTTTTATGTCGGCCTGAAAGAGGCAGTCTCTCACAGAGCGGGTAAAGAGAAGGTCGAGGACATCATCAAAGAAGAAATGGGGCATATCGTTACTTTGAATGAGAAACTGCAAGATTTAGCGTAGCTAAGGCGCTAAAGCAAACCGCCACTCTCATGCAAAGTCGCCAAGAGCTAATTAGTACCGCAATTGACGGCCCGGGAAGGCAACATAATGACCGTTACATTTAATGCTTTCGAAGTATTTGAAATTGCCGAGCAAATCGAACGAAACGGCATAAACTTTTACATTCGAGCGGCGGAACTTTTTGACGATACCAACACCTGCCAAATGTTTCTCAGGCTGGCGGAATGGGAGAAGGAGCACGAACGGACTTTCGCCCGGATGAAGCAGCAGCTTTCGGAACAGGGCCGGAAGGCAAGCGATTCGGAAGCTGACGATTTACTGCCCGATCCGAGGGTAATGGCCGGACTCGCCGTTTTCGGAATAAGATCGGATCCCGTCGAGGAACTGCGCGGCAGACAAGATAAAATAGATATTATCCGAAGAGCCGTGGAGAAGGAAAAGGACTCGATCGTATTCTATCACGGCTTGAAGGAGTTCGTTCCCGCCGGCACCGACAAGAACAAAATCGACGACATCATTAAAGAAGAAATGAGGCACATTGTGATCCTCGACCAGTCATTGAAACAAAATGAGTAGCCCGGTCGGTTTAGGAAAACACGGATGTTAGACTTGGAATCCCTGTATAAATTAAACTATCCAATGTGTATAATCTGCTCGAAAAAGAACGGCAGATTCGATGGGTGTATTGTCAATACGGTATTTCAGATTGTGCCTGAGCCGCCGATGGTTGCCGTCAGCGTCAATAACGAATGCCTGACTCATGAGTACATTACAGACAGCAGGGCATTCACAGTTTCTGTTTTGGCTGAGCGCACACCATTGGAGTTCATCGGCAAATGGGGCTTCAAATCCGGCAGAAATACAGACAAATTCGAGCAGGTAAAATACAAGACAGGCCAAACCGGCATACCGATTGTGCTGGATAACGCGGCGAGTTTTATCGAAGCCGAAGTAATCGAGATAATTGATGCTAAAACACATACGCTCTTCATCGGCAGGATCATTGCGTGTGAAACGATCGACGAGCATAAAATACCGATGACCTATACGTATTACCGGGATGTAAAAGGCGGCAAAACGCCGAGGACTGCGGCGACTTACATAGCAACAAAGAAATCAACAGAAACATTGAAACAAGGAGCTAAAGATATGAAAAAGTATAAGTGTCTTATTTGCGGCTATATTTACGATCCGGCAGTTGGCGACCCTGACAGTGACATTCAAGCAGGTACGGCTTTCGAAGCTTTACCGGATGACTGGGTTTGTCCGGATTGTGGCGTGGGTAAAGACGAATTCGAACCTATCGAAGATTAACCGCCGCCGTATACCAATAGTGTCCGCAGCTTGACACCGTACAATAATAAGGCGATTGTTATGAAGGAAATCAAACCTTCGGTACAAAACGGAGATGGGTTTTGCACAGAAACCACGGCCGGACCCAACGCATTCCTTGTCTTTGGAGCATCCGGCGACCTGACTCACAGAAAACTGCTGGTCAGCATGTTCAAACTTTTTACTGAGAACTTACTGAGCGACAGATTTTATCTTTTGGGTTGCGGCCGGAAAATTTTCTCGGACGAAGATTTTCGCAGCAAGACTGAAGAGTCAATACGGGACAGTTCCGACTTTTTATCTTCGAAACAATTAGATGATTTCGTGAGCAGGATGTATTACATAGACGGCGACTATGACGATGCGAACTTATACGAACGTATCGCTTCGAGAGTTGCAGAGTTAAATCAAAAACACGATGTCGGTGGAAATCTCGTTCTTTACCTGGCAGTTCCTCCTTTCCTGTACACCACGATTGTCGAGCATCTTGGCTCTGCAGGGCTGGCCTGCACAACAGGGCACGGCACGGAGGAACAGGTTAAGCTGGTTGTCGAAAAACCTTTTGGCAGGGACCTCCAGAGCGCAGTGGACTTAAACAATTGCATAAGTCGCTGCTTCAAGGAATCTCAGATATATCGAATCGACCATTATCTGGGCAAGGAAACCGTTCAGAATATCCTAATGCTGCGGTTTGCAAATGCTATTTATGAGCCGGTCTGGAATCGAAATTACATCGATAACGTCCAGATCACAATCGCCGAAACAGTGGGTGTGGAGCACAGAGCGGGTTATTACGATACGTCCGGCGCTATTCGTGACATGTTCCAGAACCATATGCTTCAGATGGTCACTTTAGTGGCAATGGAACCGCCAATATCCTTCGGAGCTGACCGTATTCGTGATGAGAAAGTCAGACTGCTGCGATCAATTCGGCCATTCGATATGAAGAGAATAAACGAATTCTGGGTGCGAGGACAATATGGTCCCGGCTCAATTCAGGGCAAAGAAGTCAAAGGCTATTTAGAGGAAACCGGAGTCAGCCCGGATTCAAAAACAGAGACCTTTATCGCTGCTAAACTGTTCATTGACAACTGGAGATGGCAGGGGGTTCCTTTTTATCTTCGAACCGGCAAGAGACTGGCGGTAAAAGATACGGAGATCGCGATTACTTTCAAAAAGGTGCCTTTTTCGATGTTTTCTTCAATCGGTCTTGATGAGCTGCCTTCAAATGTCCTCGTGCTTAAAATCCAGCCGGAAGAAGGGATATCCCTGAGTTTTCAGGCCAAAAGGCCCGGTTCGAAAATTTCTATGAGCACCCTTAATATGAACTTCAGTTATAAAAGCGTCTTCTTAGTTGACCTGCCCGAGGCGTATCAGAGATTGCTTCTTGATTGTATGGTAGGGGACCAGACACTTTTTACAAGGCAGGATGATATCGAAATCTCATGGCAACTATTGACGCCGCTGTTGCAGGCCTGCGAAGAGGATGAATCAGCGCCTTATATTTATCCCGCCGGCAGTGAAAGTTTTGCAGAAGCTGATAGTCTGATCGAAAACGACGGCCGGCAATGGCGAAAACTTCTCGCAAAGTCGATGTACGATATTTATCAATGAAATCAGGAGGACCTCAAAATGTCCGACCCAAACACAAAAGGCCAAACATCCTATGACATCTCAATCGTAAGGCCTCAGATGAATAGCGAGGATTTCGAAATTAGAGGCCGGGACATGGAGCCGGCAAGACTTAAGGCTATCAAGAAAGGACTCCTGACGCTGCATACTCTGGAGCTTATGGCCATAACCATCTACAGGTTTCAGATCACAGGTGAAAAAAGCCAATTAAATCGCCAGTTGATAGCGGCGATGTGCAATGAGATGACTCATTACCAGGATTTTCAGGTCAAGCTTTATGAATTTGGCTTTAAGCCAAGGCTATTCAGGGGGGCGTTCTGGATTGTGGGTTTCATGTTTGGTTTTGGTTCCCGTCTGTTAGGCAAAAAGGCAATTCTCAAAACAGGGATCTGGGTCGAATCAAAAGCGGTCCAGCATTATGCCGAGCTTCTTGATACCATTGATTGGGACGAAGTTACTCGTAAGATCATTGAAAAAGACCAGGCTGATGAAAACGGTCATATTAACAAATGGAAAACGCTGCTGGAATCAGAGGTAAACCAATAAGAAGATGGAACTTCAGAACGTATTATTTGCTTTTGGATTAACTTTATTTGCGGGTCTGTCAACCGGGTTCGGCAGCGTTTTAGCTTTTCTTGCAAGACGTACGAATACTAAGTTTCTCTCAGTAGCTCTCGGCTTCTCCGCAGGGGTGATGATCTATGTCTCGTTTGTCGAGATATTTCCAAAGGCAAAAGACTCTCTCGTCGCCGAATTGGGCCAGGTCAGAGGGTACTGGGCGACAGTTCTGGCTTTTTTTACAGGAATTGCTCTTATCGCCATTATCGACAAGCTTGTGCCTTCGTTCGAAAATCCTCACGAAATTCACAGGGCCGAGGAAATGGACCTCCCGGAAAGGGCGGCCAAATTCAAGAAGCTTTACCGGATGGGCTTATTCACGGCGTTGGCTATTGCTATCCATAATTTCCCGGAAGGTCTTGCGACTTTTGTCAGTGCCCTCAGAAATCCGAAACTCGGTATTGCAATTGCCGTTCGTCGCTACTATTAGTATAAAATTCATCTGGTGCAAATACGGCCTTCTGCATACTTTCGCTTAACATAGGCAAATCACGCTCATCGAATAACTGGCCCTTAATGTCAAACATAAAATCTTTCTTAGTTTGCCAGCGTATATAAACTCCAAGCCTGTCGCCGTTGGGAGCTTTACCGCCAAACACTTTTTGAACCAGTGCTTTTTTCTCTTTGTAACTCATCTCATTTAATGGTTTTTTACAGACGTTTCGTCTCAACTGGCCTAACTTTAATGTGCTGACCAGCGGTACAGCTTTTAGCTGTTCGTCAAGTTCGATACGCTTATCTGTTAATATCTGCTTGCGGCTCTTTAGTTTGTCTGAAAGTTTCCTGCCTTCTTCTTCGGTATACATTCCTTTGCTGTATCCTTCTATAAATCTTGCCCGTTGTTTCTCTATCAAGTTTAGCTCTTTGATAGTCGTCTTTAATTCGATACGGGCCTGTTTGATTTGCTCTTGATTAGGTGTCGCCTTGTCGATAGCTGCTTTTAAGCTGGCCGAATTTCCAAACGTATCATATAGGTAAAGTAAAATCATGTTCTCTATTTTAGCCGTAGGGATTTGATTACACCCGGCCGGTCTGCTGCATTCACCTATAAGATTATGTTGGTTTCGATAATACGAATACTTCCCTACGCTTTGGGCCATTAACTTAGTGCCGCAATAGCTGCAATAAATCACCCGGCCCAATAGATATTTGTTTTTTAGTTCACCGTGTAAATAAGTTCTGTTTGCAGCACAGCGTTTGCGAACGGTAGCAATAGTTTCTTCTGATAATAGTCGTGGTATTTTGAATGTAATAGTTTCGTTTATCCACGGCATTTTCTTAGGCTTAAAAACCAGCTCCCATGTATCACCACATTTTAACGATAATGTTCTCCATAAAATCGTATGGTTCATATCATAGCTTGCAGCAATTTTCAAAATACTTTCACCTCGGATATATCTTCTTGCCGCATCTTTAATAAGTTTTTGTTTTTCAGGATCAACTCCCCACTTGCCGTCCTCGAAAGTTCTGCCGAACGGTAGTTTACCTCCAGTCGGGATTCCCTTCTTAGCCCGTTCAATTCTATTGTGAATAGATTTTAGTTTTGAAGTTGTTACTGTGAACTCCCCTATCTCAGCCGCCAGTCCCAAAAATAAAACAGCAGCGGGATTACACAAATCATACTCCATTGTAGCGGCGAAGAAACGGATCTTGTTATCTCGTAAAATTCTCAAAGCTGCTTTGCTTTTAACATTATCCCGGCTCCACCTATCCGGGTCACAAACGATTACTGCATCGAATTTTTCAAGTGCTGCATCTGCTAAAAGTTTATCTAATTCTTTTCGCTCGTATCCTTCGACGGCGTGTTCCTGCCCACCATAACGATTAGTAATTTTACCGCCTAAACTTTTAACGTAACCAATAAGCTGTTTGCGTTGTGTCGATAAACTACCATCCTCTTTGTCTTGACCTTTGGTTGATACTCTGATTAGTGTTGCAAATCTTAACTTGCTCATTTTATTTTCCTCTCAGAAATAAAGTAGGGGCTCCCCATCGAAAACCATCGACCAAGAAAGTAAAGACGGAAAGCCCCTGAAGTTTATTATTTCTGTTTAAGTGGTCGATAGTTTTCATAATTTTTATATTATACTCTTGTAGCTAAAATGTAAAGCTAAATATTATATTTTTTTTAATATACTTTATATAAATATCTTAAAACGCGTTAAACGCTGCCTGCTGCGTTAAACTTCTCTACCCTATCTCAGCTACTAATTTAAGCAGTTCGTCGCTTAGACAGCATCCTACAGCGTTATTTATACGTTATAAAAGCTAATTAGCTGGCTATTTAACGATACTGGTTAAAACTGCTTAAAATAGAGCTGGTCACGCTACACAAGGGGAATGACCTCATGTAGCGTGACCTTAATCCACCAGTCCCGCAACCGGTCTGTATTCTGACCGGGATTTGTAAAAAGCAAATAACTTGGTGAAAGTCTTGCTTTTTGGAAGTAAGGAATGGGCAGGTTGCATCAAGTTGTAGGAAATGCAACCTGCCCTGCCACGGAGTATCGTTAGCACCCGTGACATAAATATGAAAAAGCAAAATAGATAATAGCAGCGATGGAAGAAATGAACAAACTCCCATCGCTTTGAAAGGACGCCCAGTTGTTGCAACAAGCATACGCCCGGACAATAAAATGAAAAAACGATTCACACTCACAGTTTAATTCTCATCTTCTTTTGTAATTACCGCTGGAGCAATTAATTGTTCTTCGTCGGAAAACTCCACCTGTTCACCTTTGATATGAGATTCGCCCCAACATCCCAAACCTACCTCATCTTTATCAACAACAACCGCTGGTGCAACCAATGGCCCTTCGGAATTATCGACCTGCTGAACAATCAGTCCTTTGTGGATTACTTTTTTCTTCTTCTTAGTTTTCTTGACTTGCATAATAATAGCCGGTGCTATCAAAGTCTCAGTGCAAGTTTCAGTTGCTGTTTGACCATTGACGATAATGTCACGTCCATCTTTTTTGGCAAGGTCTGCAAGAATTTTTAGTTCCTTGGAGTCACCAAGATAAACACTCATGTCGTTTTTTAATTGATATAGCATATTTGATTTTCCTTAAATAAATTAAACTTCGATTTGTTTTAATTGCTTCGCGTAAGCGCTTGCATTTTTCCTATTAGTTTCTCTTTGCTCAAATTCTGCTTTCGTCATGGGACGCTGGTTAGCCTTTGGCGGATTCAATAACAGCTCGATACGATCAAACTCAGCCGACCAATATTTACATCCGCGTTTTAATCTCTTTAATTTTTTAACTGATTCAATTTGATTCGGTGCGATAGATTCGCTAAAACTTGCTGCCTCTGCTTCATCTTCGAGACGACGTTTCAACTTCGTGAACATAAGGACGAATTCCTCGAGTCGCTCTTGAGCGTAAAATTTCATGTTCCGTAATTTCTCGTTCGGATTCAATGTGTCTGATTCATAATCCTCTCCATAGGCTAACGCACCTAACGGGTTGCCTTCTCTATTGCTGCCGTCCGGCCAATAGAAAATTCCATTTCTAAATATAGCCAGTGCATTTCCACCCAGTGACCTATCGAAGAAATTAACTCTGGCCGACGTTCCGCTTATTGCATTTAATTGGTTTTGTCTAACTCCCGGTTTGTGGACGACACGTTCTGTTTTCTCAAATACCTTTTGAATATTTAGCTGCTTCTGAGTATCGCCTGTGGGTGCAGTTAAATCCTCTTCGTTCAAATCAAAACTCATGTGCCGATTGCTGCTTACATTATTTGGCCCTAACGATAAGCCTAATTCTTGTAGTTGTTGTAAATTCATAATTATAATCCTTAAATAAAATTTAATTTCTTAGAAAAGCCCCGATTGTACTGGTTTTTTCTGATAATATTATATGTATAACTCCGGCTATTGCATTTGCTAAATCGTCCATACCACCTTCGGGATGAGTTATTAAATCCTTACCGCTACTTCGAGTCCGTCTCTCAAGTGACGCCAACTGGTCGATGCTACGCTCGTTGGATAAAAGTTCTACATTCGAACTGCAAATCTGCCCAATAAGGTCGATGTAAAGTCCTGATGCGTGTACCTTACTTTTTTCGTAGTCTATACCATTACTTCTAAACGCTTCAGAGCAAAACTCACCGGCATAATTGTCACCGATGATTTTCCTGACTCCAAAATACTTTGCTCTCTCACTGAATTGTTTAATTGCATCCAAAGGACTATGTGGACTTCTGACTTCGATAAGACAATCGACTACACCCTTACCGTCTTCGGATTTATGGCCTATCGCAAACGTGCTGCTGTCACGACGTCCACCAGAAATATCACAAAACGCTTTATAACTAATCGACCTGCGTGGACATAATTCGATTCTGTTTTTAACAACAACCGCTTCTATTGCTTCACGAGATAACCATTCGCTTATGTCATCTCTCCAACGAGCAAAGTACTCCGACATCGCCGCGGCACGGTCCTCAATTAAGGCTGCGTCTATTATTTCCTGACTTAAAGTTGGGTTCATCAGTTTGGATTCGGCGACCCATACAAGCATGTTACTTTCTGAGTTCCCAAAATGTTTTTTCCAGTTGGAATAGGCCCACCCTTTACGGGCGTAGGGACTCGAAAAACAAATCATTCGACCAGCCGTACTTGCAAGGCCGGGACGAAGTGCTCGTATAAGTTCGGTATCGGATTTGACTTTGCTTTCTTGCTCGATTCCAAAAAAGCAAATTTCATCGACCAAAACTGCGGTCAGCGTGTGCCCTCTCACGCTACGGTAGTCTCCAACTAATATTTCGACCGACATATTATTAGCTAATTGAAAACCATCTTTGTCTTCACGTATCAATTCACCCTCAAGTAATGGTACTTCAAAAGCAGCTCTCATATAACTACGCAGGATTTTTGCCTGACGTTTGGTGGGACTTAATAAAGCTGTGACTCCAACTTCTCCGGGAGCAAGTTTTTTATCTGCATCAGTCAAACTACTCTCGTACGAACCTATGACCGAACTTATACGACTCTTGCCCGATCTTCTTCCCGTCAAAAACAGGGCAGATAAAAACCCAATACCGTCAGGCTTGAACGTACTGAGTTCCCTGCCAGTACATTTTTTGACAAGTTCTTCGGTGTAACTATTTTTCACAACTTTTAAGCCGTATAATAATCGCAAGACTATCCGCCAATTTTTCCATGACTGAACACCTTTCCCGTGAGGGTCAAGAAAACGCCTAAATAAATTCACATCAGAAAGTGCATCGAGGATGTTCATTATTCTTCGTCTTCCTTATTTCTTTTCAAATACTCAGCCAAGTCAACGGCTTGGTCTTGTCGTCTTGTAATTCCAAGTCGAGAACAAAGACTTGTTATTTGATTTCCTAATTGCCGAACTTCCAACACACTCTCTTTGCTGTAATCCTCACTCTCAAATAATGAGACTTCCCGTTTCCTTACTATGAAAATTAAGAAAATCAACCTGTCTATGAGGGTCAATTCCATTGAACTGATTTTTTCTATGCCACCTAAATCTTCAACGATTTGCTGATACGAACGATTTAAGTGAAACCACAATTCACTTCGTTTGTCGATTCTCTGCAAAAAATGTTCCATGTAAAACGTAGGCAATTCCGACAGCTTGATATGACTATATTTTCTTTTGGTTTTCGTAGAGACAACTTTCTTCTTATTTTTTTCTTTATGAGGCCAGCTTTTGCCAGTCTCGGCATTCGTATACCTTACGAATTTTTTCTTCTTGGTTTTCTTCTTAACTTTTTTCATTTCGACATTCTCATCTTAGTAGTTTGGCACACCGGAAAATCACTCTTGACTGCTTCGGTCATTAAAGCAGAAATTGCTGCCGTCATTGATATTTGATGAAGTGCAGCGTAACTTTTGAAACTGTTTTTTATGTCTCGATCAATAATCAACATCAAGTGACATTTTCCGTTTAACTTTTTATCAACTTTCTTTTTAGCTTTCTTCTTCGGCATCTTTTTACCTTTCATATTTTTATCGTTCTCTATCTATCAATTATAATCTGAAAAAACAGACGTGTTTAATAATTCTATTAGTAAGCTAAAAATTTTTAACAACTTTAGTAAAACTTCTATATACCTGAGAAACGATAACTCTTTAGCTAATAAATAGTTTTATATTTTTCGCTATATATATAAAATTTTACTTTACTATCGTTTTGAATTGCTTATTTTCTGTTTATGCAGTCACCATACGACGTATTATTTGCTTTTGGCTTAACTTTATTTGCGGGTCTTTCAACCGGATTCGGCAGTGCTTTGGCGTTTCTTGCAAAGCGAACTAACACGAAGTTTCTTTCCGTAGCTCTCGGCTTCTCAGCAGGGGTGATGATATATGTCTCGTTTGTAGAAATATTCCCAAAAGCAAAAGACGCCCTCATCGCCGAGTTAGGCTTTAGCAGAGGGTACTGGGTAACTGTTCTGTCATTTTTTGCCGGAATTGCTCTTATCGCCATTATCGACAAGCTGGTGCCTTCGTTTGAAAATCCTCACGAAGTTCACAGGGCCGAGGAAATGGACCTCCCGGAAAAAGCGGCCAAATTCAGGAAGCTTTACCGGATGGGCTTATTCACGGCGTTGGCTATTGCTATCCATAATTTCCCGGAAGGGCTTGCGACTTTTATCAGTGCCCTCAGAGATCCGAAACTCGGCGTAGCAATTGCCGTTGCTATTGCTATCCATAATGTTCCTGAAGGTATTGCCGTTTCAATCCCCATATTCTATGCGACAGGCAGCAGAAAAAAGGCATTTATCTATTCGTTTCTCTCCGGATTAGCCGAACCGGTTGGAGCATTAGTCGGCTACGCAATCTTTTCCTCGTTCTTTAACGACATCGTATTTGGTATTCTCTTCGCAGCGGTGGCGGGAATT
>SDBT01006032.1_pt1 | contig 20228 bp, 15 predicted proteins | sample 2277101 | NCBI WGS metagenome assembly SDBT01 (sample SAMN10404973, study PRJNA504765) | marine sediment metagenome | isolation source: marine sediment core GS10_PC15, 103 cmbsf | place: Arctic Ocean: Southern Knipovich Ridge | collected 2010 | reverse complement strand
CCTATACGCCGTGACGAACCGGACCGGGAAGGATCGGATATTCGTCCCCGAATTCGTCCTCTACACCGACACCGGGCAGATACTCCGCGAGGGTCAGAAGGTCCCCACCGCCGTCTTCAAGGCCATCAAGAAGCGGTACAACGATCCGCTGCTGAAGGACAGGACGGCGATGACCGGAAAGCTGCTTCAGGGCGAGGACAACGCCAAGAGCGGAGTTGCGATCTGGCCGCGCTTCGACCCGAAATCCGGCGCGTTCGACATCTTCCTGGGGGGGCTCAGCGGGGAGACCGCCGAAGTCCAGCTTCCCACCCCGATAAAGGTCACGGAGATCGACGCGAGGGGCAGGAAGACCGAAGTGGTCAAGAACAAGGTCATCCTCTCCAAGACGCTCCAACTGACCTACAGCGTGCCCGGTGAAGAGGCGGCGCGGCCGCGGGCGAGACCGAAGCTCAGAAAGAAGCAGTCGGTCATGCGGTGAGCGACCCGAAGGGCGAACGCGCGCCGGTGTCCGTGAGAGCATCTGCAAGGGCGTCTGTGTTGACCGGCGCGCGGGAGTCCGCTCGAAGTGGGATTGACACCCGACCGTCCGTTCGATATGCTTGAAAGTTCCTTTGGGATTGCCCCGCACCGGTGGTAGTACCTAGACTGATATTGGAGAGCAATTATGGCACATAAGAAGGGACAGGGCTCGACCAGGAACGGTCGAGACAGTAACGCGCAGCACCGCGGGGTCAAGGCGTACGGCGGTCAGGCGATCAAGACCGGTGGGATCATCATACGCCAGTGCGGGACGCCGTTTAAGGCGGGCCGGAACGTAGGGCGCGGCCGCGACGACACACTGTTCGCGCTGACGGAAGGAAAGATCTCGTTCCGCGGGCGTTTCGTGGACGTGGTCTGACGATAAGCCCATTCGATGACCGACGGGACGGGTGCGCTGCCGCGCCGTCCCGTTTTCTTATGCTTCCCAGGCGCTCGAAGATGCCCCGGTGCATCGGGCGGTCTGAGGCGGCGTTGAGGGACCCTTCATGAGCGAGTCCGTACCCACCGGCGGAGCGGCGTTCGTTGACGAGGTGGACATCCTGGTCTTCGGCGGAGCCGGGGGCAACGGATGCATCTCGTTTCGCCGGGAGAAGTACGTCCCGAAAGGCGGTCCGGACGGAGGCGACGGGGGGAACGGTGGGAGCGTCTACCTGCAAGCCGACCCTCAGTACAACACCCTTCAGCACCTCGCCGGTCACCATCACTGGCGGGCCCAGAGGGGAGTTCACGGGATGGGGAAGAACTGCCACGGAAAGAGCGGGAAGGATGCGATCATTCGCGTCCCGCCCGGGACGATCATCCACGACGTCGAGCACGGGCTGATCCTCAAGGACCTCGCGGCGGCCGAAGATTCGGTCTGTGTGGCGGCCGGCGGCCGGGGCGGGCGCGGGAACTCCACCTTCAAGAGCGCCACCAACCAGGCCCCGCGGATCGCCGACCCCGGGACGCCGGGCGAGGAGAAGGCGCTTCACCTTGAGCTTCGGTTGATAGCGGATGTGGGGCTCGTGGGGAGGCCGAACGCGGGCAAGAGCACGCTTCTTTCGAGGTTGTCCGCGGCCCGCCCGAAGATCGCCGCCTACCCCTTCACCACGGTCACCCCTCACCTGGGCATCGTCGAGCTTCCGCACTACCGCCGGTTCGTGATGGCGGACATCCCGGGGCTGATCGAGGGCGCGCATCAGGGCGCGGGGCTGGGCGATGCGTTCTTGAGGCACATCCAGCGGACGCGCCTGATCGTGCACATGGTTGACGTGTGCCCGCTCGACGGGCACGCCGCCCAGCACTATCGAACCATCCGGCACGAGCTGGAGGAATACTCGCCGGAGCTGGCCGCCAGACGCGAGCTGGTGGTCGCCAACAAGATGGACCTGACCGGGAGCGAGGAGAACCTCGCCACCTTTCGGGACGCCCTCGACGCGGAAGTGTTTCCAATCAGCACGGTGACAGGCAGGGGCCTGGAGCGGTTGACCGAGAGCATCTGGGTGGCGCTGCGCGAGGCGGAAGCCCCTGACTGATGTGAGCACCCATGCATCCGCGCGCGGGCCGGTGCGGTGCGAGCGTAGAATAGAAGACTGAGTCGAGAACCCGGAGCCGTTCGAATGGCCGAGATATCCAGCGTGCTGGCGTGCGACGTCGGAAACAACGCGATTCACTTTGCCCACGTTCGCGGCGAAGAGGTCGCCGCGATGCAGACCGTCCCGATCGAGAGATCGGAGCGGTTGGGAAAGGCGCTGGGCGTGCTCTGGAGACACATGCCCGCCCCGAAACGCGTCGCCGCCGGGAGCGTCAACCCCGCCGGGCTGAAGATGCTGGAGGCGGCTGCGGACGAGGGCATCGGCGAACCGGTGCTCGTGATCGGCCGCGACCTCCCACTCCCGATCGACACCAAGCTCAACCACCCCGAGGCGATCGGCGTGGACCGGTTATGCTGCGCGGCCGCGGCGTTCGACCATCTGGGGACGGCGTGCGTGGTGGCGGATTTCGGGACGGCGATCACGATCGACTGCGTCAACGACGAGGGGCTGTTCCTGGGCGGGGCGATCCTCCCCGGTTTGCAGATGGGAGTCAGGGGCCTGGAAACCCAGACCGCCCAACTGCCCGCGGTGGAACTCGACGAACCCAAGTGGGTCTTCGGGAGCGACACGCGAGAGGCGATCGTCGGGGGGGTAGTCTACGGCGCCCGCGGGGCGCTTCGCGAACTGGTGGAGGCCTACGCCGCCGAGCTGGGCAGCTGGCCCGTCGTCATCATCACGGGGGGCGATGCGAAGCTCATCTGCTCCAACCCGAGCGCCTCGGAGCTCGTCCAGGCTCGCGTCGACGACCTCGCCGTCCGCGGGGTCGCCATCGCCTACTACAAGACGCTGCTGAAATAGACACGACGAAGCCCGAATGATGAACCATACGCGAATGCCCCGGCCTTTCGTCGCCCGGCGGTTCATCATTCACAATTGATCGTTACTCCCGTGACCGACGCCGCCGAACCTACTGCGACCTTGCAGACCTCGCCCGGACGGGGAGGGATCGCCGTGATCGTACTCAGCGGTCCCGGTGCGGAGCGGGTGCTGGCGAAAGTGTTTCGGCCTCTGCGAACTCACACCGACAACGACGAGGGCGTCCTCAGGGTCGGGCGTCTGGTGGAGGGGGAGGCGATAATCGACGAAGCCGTCGTCACCCGCCGCGGGGCCGCGTTCGAGATCAACATCCATGGCGGATCCGCAGCCGCCAAAGCTGTCCTGGAGCTGCTGGTGCGATGCGGTGCGGTGGTGGGCCCGGAGAGGACCGCGGTTGAGAGCTTTCCGGCGGCGCACCCCCGGTGGGAAAATCCGGCGATCGGTCGGGAGATGCTCCAGGTGCTCCCCCGCGCTCGAAGCGAGCTGACCGTCGCCGCGATCGCCGCGCAGTGGTCGGCGGGGGTGAGCGAACTGGCGAGTGGGGAGGCGACGGGCGGGCAGTTGCGTGAGGCGGCGCGCGGGTTGGCGGGGATGCGACGGCTTCTCGAACCTCCCGAGGTCGTGCTCGCCGGGGAGCCCAACGTCGGGAAGTCCACGCTCGCCAACGCCCTGGTGGGGCGGGAAGTGAGCATCGTCCACGACGTCCCCGGAACGACCCGCGACTGGGTGCGCGAGCCGGCGATCGTCGATGGTGTTCCGGTGTGGGTGACGGACACGGCGGGGCTCTGGAAGGCGCCTCACCAGATCGACGCGGAGGCAGTCCGGCGGGCGCGGAGATGCATCGAGGAGGCGGACCTGGTCGTCCTCCTCCACGTCGGTCGTCCCTGCGAGGTACCTGACTGTCTGTCCGACGTGAAGGTGCTGCGCGTGGCGGCGAAGTGCGACGTCGCCACTCCGAACGACGAGGCGGACCTGGCGGTCTCGGCGCTCACGGGGGAGGGGCTTGCGGAACTCAGGCAGGCGATCGTCGAGCGGATCGGCCTGGGCGGGTTTCATCCGTCGGTACCGGCGGCGTTCACTCAGCGACAGGCCGACCTGCTGAATGCCGCCGCTTCGGCCCTTGGCGCCGGCGAAGCGGGGAGAGCGGAGCGGCTTCTGGCGGATCTGCTCAGGGGCCCGTCTGGGTCGAGGCGCCTTGACTCCTACGCTCGGTGACGACCATCTTCCCTTAGGCGTGGGTCTTGCCCGTCCCGCGTCCGCAGCGTCTTACGATTCGTCGAGCACTTCGAGCGTGGTCCTCGCCAGGACGATTCTCTTCGGTCCCCACTGCTCGAAGTGAATCGTCGCGCGGGTCTCAGGCCACACTCCCGTGAGCTTGACGACGCGCCCGAGGCCGAACTTCGGGTGACTGACCATACAACCCTCGGTGAGGTACTCGTACTCCGGAGGGGGGGGGCGCTCGTCGGCGAGGGCTTCGATGATTGCCCGCTCCCGCGTGTCCGCATAGAACCCCCCGCGACCCGCCGAGGGCGGACCAGGGGCGCGGCGCTTCGTCGTCAGGTCTTCATGTTCCACACCGTCGGTTCCGATCTCGTTCAGGAACATCGACGCCGTCTGCGAGGACGTCCGCCCGCGGATCATGCGGCGCCGCGCGCAGGTAAGCGTGAGTTCATCCTCGGCGCGGGTCATACCGACGAACGCCAGGCGTCGCTCCTCTTCGAGCTGCGCTTGCGACGCCCCCATGGACAGCGCATCGGAGGAGTCGGGGCGGCGGAAGGGGAGCAGCCCGTCCTCGCAGCCGATGATGAACACCGCCGGAAACTCCAGCCCCTTCGCCGCGTGAAGCGTCATCAGCGTGACCGCTCCGCCCTCGCCGTTCATGTGGTCGATATCGCTGACGAGGCTGACCTGGTGGAGGTAGTCGGCGAGCGTCGCGGCGTCCGAGGCGGCGTCGAACTCGGCCGCTGTGGAGATGAGTTCGGCGACGTTGGCCATCGGGTCGCCCTGCTCTTCCTCGCGCAGCGCCTCCTCCAGCCCGCTCCTGCGGACGACGTCTTCCATGATCTCTCGGACCGGCCTGTCCAGATCCCCCGCCAGTTCGTCGATGAGTTCGGAGAAGGCGGTGACGCGCTTGACCGGGGCGGCGGACAGTCCTGCATCCGCGGGGGACCGGGCAGCCTCCCGAAGCGAAAGCCCGCGCGAGCCCGCAAGCTGTCCGAGCTGCCTTACCGTCTTGGGGCCGATCCCGCGCGGTGGGGTGTTGATGACTCGCTCGCAGCTCAGGTCGTCGGCGGGGTTGATCAGCAGGCGGAGGTATCCGAGGACGTCCTTTACTTCCTTGCGGGAGTAGAACTCGATCCCGCGGGCGATGCGGTAGGGGACGCCGGCCTTCAGCAGCGTCTGCTCCATCACGCGGGACTGGGCGTTGACGCGATAGAAGACCGCGACCTCCCCGTACGCCCCGCCCCGCCTCCGGCGCTCGGCGATCCTCCGCACCACCTGGTCCGCCTCGGAGCCGGCGTCGTCGCAGATGACCACGCGGACGGGCGCACCGCCCTTGCGCTGAGTCCAGAGCGCCTTCTCCTTGCGCATCCGGTTGCAGGCGATGAGGCGGGAGGCGGCGTCGAGGATCGGCCGCGGTGAGCGGTAGTTTTCTTCCAGGCGGATGACGACGGCGTTGGGGTAGTCGGCCTCGAACTCGAGGATGTTGTTTACGTCGGCGCCCCTCCAGGCGTAGATGCTCTGGTCCGGGTCGCCGGTGGCGCAGACGTTCTCGTGGTCCATCGCGATCCCGTGGGCGATGATGTACTGCGCGCGGTTGGTGTCCTGGTACTCGTCGATGAGGATGTACCGGTAGCGCTGCGAGAGCAGCTCGCGGATGTCCGGGTGGTCGCGCATGAGCATCGCCGTTCGCAGCAGGAGGTCGTCGAAGTCCAGGGCGTTGTTGCCCGCCAGGGCGTTCTCGTACTCTCGGTAGATGCTCGCCGCGGTGCGCGTGTAGAAGTCATCCGCCGCCGCTGCGAACTCACTGGGCGTCCGCAGTTCGTTCTTCGCCCGCGAGATCGTCGCGTGCACGCGGGCGGGGGTCAGGTTGGCGGTCTTGAGGTTCAGGCGGGTCATCACGTCCCTGACGGTCCTCACCTGATCGCTGCGGTCGTAGATCGAGTAGTTGGGCTGAAGGTTCGCCTCCGCCGCGAACTCCCGCAGCAGGCGTGCGCAGAGCGAGTGAAACGTGCAGATCGTCGCTCCGCGCGGTGTGCGAAGCTCCTCGACTCTCCGCCGCATCTCACCGGCCGCCTTGTTCGTGAACGTGATCGCCAGGACGTTCCACGGGGCGATCCCCTGGGAGATGAGGTGCGCCACCCGGTCGGTGATGACGCGGGTCTTTCCGGACCCGGCCCCCGCGAGCACCAGCAGCGGACCGTCGATGTGGGTGGCGGCGCGGCGCTGTGGTTCGTTCAGATCTGCAAGGTAATCCAACGGCGTTCTCCTGAGAAACTCTCGGGTGCGCCCACTATACCTTACTGAATCGGGGGTGACCAAGGTGAGATACCGGCGGAGAAGTCGATGTCCGATCCCTCGCATTCGGCGGCGCATCAAGAGAGATCGTCGTGCGAAGGGGGGCGCCATCGCAGCGGGCGGCGGTGGAACTGTCTGTGAGAACGGGACATCCGACGGAAACATTTCCGTTTTTCCCGTGCGCAACTAAAGCATTCCCCGTCAGTGCCGATGAAATCTCTGTGAGGGCAGTTTCGCTCTGTCGGCAGGCGTGACCATGCGAACCACGAACCGAAAAGAGGTACTGACGACCGGGGAGGTGGCGAGGATCTGTCACGTCGCCCCGCGCACCGTCAGCAAGTGGTTCGATACGGGCAAGCTCCGGGGGTATCGCATTCCGGGCAGCCGTGACAGACGGATCCCCGTCGAGCACCTCATCACCTTCATGCGGGTGCACGGAATCCCGCTGGACGGGCTCGACGGTGGGACCTGCCGCATCCTCATCATGGATTCGGGTCGGTCCCCTTCGCGGACAGAGCTGATCCGGGCGCTGGGGGATATCGAGCGCTACGAGGTCCGCGCCGTGGAGAACGGTTTCGAGGCGGGGGTGTCGGCAGAGCAGTTCCGCCCACACGTGATCGTGCTTGATACATCGGGCGGCGAACAGAGGCCGCCGCCATCTGCCGGAATATCAAGTCTCACTCGGAGCTTCAGAGCGCCAAAGTGATAGCGGCCGTCCCGGATCTCGACGAGCGGTCGCGGCGACGCCTGGGTGGACAAGGTTTCGACGAATGCCTGCCCCTGCAATATTCGCTCAAGCAGCTCGTGCAGGCAGTGGAGGATGCGACGAATCTCATCGGGTAGTCGAAAACCGGGCCGTCCAGGAGGGTACCGTACGTTGCGTCCGGTAGCAGAGGCGGCCCGTGTTAATACTCGCCCCTAGGTGAGTGCAGCGGACACCGATTGTTGTGTCGGCCTTAAAGCATGGCGCAAGTCGGTGGAGTCGGGCGACCTGCCACAGCAGCGGGTCGCCCGATGTCCTTTCGGGCAGAACGTGACGCGAGAACTCTCGGCATTCTCCCCTTGCTCTCCGCCCGCCGGGTCGATATAGTTGAACTTAGAGGTAACGATGATCCGTCAGAACGACAGCCTGGGCCTTCTTCTGTTGCTGGGGCTACTGCTGCGCTGACGGATCGCGGAAAACGAGTTGTGAGATATCGGCTCCGCGATCCAAACAAGGGTCGCGGAGCTTTTCTTATTTGACCGATAGGTGATGTATCGAACGGCGATCGCTTCCCGGGGCACACCCCCCGGAGGCGGAAAGGAAACGGTCGTGTCCGCCAAATCGAAAGTACCCAAGTACGTCAACCCACCCGCGGTGGACCTGCCCGGGAGGAAATGGCCGACCCGGACGCTCCGGACCTGTCCGCAGTGGTGTTCGGTGGACCTGCGGGACGGGAACCAGTCGCTTCCCAACCCGATGGGCCCGGACCAGAAGCTCGAATACTTTCGCATGCTCTGCGGGATCGGGATCAAGCACATCGAGGTCGCCTTTCCGTCGGGCTCCCAGGACGACTTCGACGTCACGCGGAGGTTGATCGACGAAGGGTATATCCCGGAAGACGTGTTCATCATGGGCCTCTCCCAGTGCCGCCCGCACCTCATCGACCGCACGTTCGAGGCGATGCAGGGAATCCCGCGCGGGATAGTCCACCTCTACTGCGCCACCAGCGAGCTCCACATGCAGCAGGTGTTAGGGATGGATCGGCACCGCACGCTTGAGATGATCGTCAAGTCGATCGAGCAGGTGCGGGACCGCAGCGACGCCATCCCGGACAGCGACATCCGGCTGGAGTTCTCGCCCGAGGAGTTCACGGATACGGATCTGAGTTTCTCGCTCGAGGTCTGCACCGCCGTCTTCGAAACCTGGGCCAAGGCGACGGAGGACCGCCCGCTGATTCTGAACCTCCCGGCGACCGTCGAGCGTCGCCCGCCGAACCAGTATGCGGACATGATCGAATGGTTCGGCGAGCACTTCTCTCCGCGGGAGAAGATAGTGATCTCGGTCCACTCTCACAACGATCAGGGAATGGCCGTCGCCGCGACCGAGATGGCGCTGTTGGGGGGGGCACAGCGGGTGGAGGGGACGCTCTTCGGGCACGGGGAGCGGACGGGCAACGTGGACCTCGTGGTGGTGGCCAACAACCTCCGCTCGCGCGGCATCGATTCCGGACTGGACTTCTCCGACCTTCCTGAGATCGTCAGGACGGTGGAGCGGCTGACGGGGATGGAGATCTACTATCGCCAGCCTTACGCTGGGGAATATGTCTTCACTGCGTTCTCCGGGTCCCATCAGGACGCGATCCGCAAGGGCGTACTCAAGCGGGACGAAGCGCCCGAGCGATTCAAGATGGGCTGGAAGATTCCCTACCTTCACGTAGACCCGGCCGACCTGGGGCGGAAGTACGAAAGGTTGATCCGCATAAACGCCCAGTCGGGCAAAGGCGGGGTGGCGTGGATTCTGGAGCAGGAGCACGGGCTGAGGCCGCCGAAGATGATGCATTCGGAAATCCGCGAAGCCGTCCAGAAGTTCGCCGACCGCACCGGGCGCGAGTTGACGAGTGACGAGGTGCACCAGATATTCCTCGACGAGTTCGTCAACCCCCCAGGGCCTTACGAGCTTGTCGGGTACTGGCCTCGCCCCGACGACACGGACCCCACGCAGATTCACGGAGAGATTCGGATCCGAATCGAGGGTGAGGAGAAATGCGCCGTCGCTGACGGGAACGGTCCGGTCTCGGCCTTCGTCCACGGGATTAAATCGCTGGGGGCGACGGGCTTCACGATCGACGACTACGACGAAGAGGCGATCGGGAAGGGTGCGGACGCCCAGGCTGTGGCGTACGTCCCGCTGAAGCTGGACGACGGGCGGGTGCTGTTCGGAGTGGGAATTGACACTAACATAGACCAAGCCGCCATCCAAGCCGTCGTCGCCGGATTGAACCGCATGGCCCGCGACGGGGAATAGCGGGCGGTCGCTGCCATTTCGGCGGCACGGCAACTGTGCGTGCGCGGCCGCGTCGCCAAGTCGCTACGAAGCACGCTCACGCAAGCGCGAGCGCGGGACCAGTCGGTCAGGGGGCGACGGGGGGTTGCTGGACCTGTCCTCGCAGGACGTTTTCGGCTTTCGGTCCCTTGGGGCCCTGAATCAGTTCGAATTCGACCTCTTCGCCTTCGCTGAGTGTACGAAAGCCGTCCGCCTGAATGGACGTGTGGTGGACGAAGATGTCACCTTCCACGCCCTCGAGGCGAATGAACCCGAAGCCCTTGGCGTCGTTGAACCATTTGACCGTTCCCTTGGCCATGAGAAATGCCTCCACTTCCATATGCCGCAATTCAAGACATGATACTCACACCGGGCTACGCGGCATCACCGCCGGATCGCCCACCCAGGAATAGACGTGCTCGACTTGCAACCAGTTCGTGTTGACGATGTGCCCCCGCTGGCACACGTGAACGACGAGCGAGCGCCAATCCGAGGTTAAGCTACAGCGCTTCCGGGAGTTGTGCAAGTGAAATCCCGCAAAAATTCCAGCCTCCTCCCTTCGTGCCCTTCCGGACTTGCTTGACGGGAACCTCACTCGAGCGGCTTCAGGACCATCCCGGTGGCGAGCTTGGGATAGAAATAGGTGCTCTTGTGCGGCATGGCGGAACCGGCCAGCGCGATCGCCTCGACCGACTCCAGCGGGGTCCCCTGGAGGCAGACGCCCAACTGCGCCCGTCCCGACGAGCACCCCGCCAGCACCGCCCGTCCGTCCGGTGTGTAGTCCACCGACAGACCGTCCATCCGCCAGGGCTCCAGCGCCCGGTCCATGACCAGCTTGTGCAGTATCGCCACGTCCAGCTCCCGCCAGAGCGGCGGCTCCTCCGGCGCCAGCCGCGCCATCGTCTGAGGATCGGCGAGCTTTCCTATCCAGATCTCGGCCGGGTCGGCCCCCAGAAACGCCATGGCCCCATTCCCGTACTTGTGCAGGAAGGCATCGGCGTCGCGAAGGTCGGCGTCGTCCACGCTGCAGCGCTGCCAGGTGAATTCCGGCAGCCGCTCGACGAGCGCGGGGACGGAGAAACCCTCCTTGAGGCCCCGGATGATTCGATGGGTGGGCAGGACCAGCAGGCCCGGATCGCTGCGGGCGACCAGGCAGAACATCACGAAGTTCGCTTCGTGGTTTTCGCCGATCTGGTGCGCATGGCGAAGCGAGGTGGCGTAGTTCATCGCCGTCATGTACCGATGATGCCCGTCTGCGATAAAGGCCGGTACGTCGCGCAGCGCCGCCGCGATCTCGCCGATCACCCCTTCGTTGGCGACCACCCAGAGCTTTTCCGTCACGTCGCGAAGGCGGCCCTGCAGGGCGGGACGCCCCTCGGCGGCGGCCCAGAGCAGATTGCTCACCGTCGATTGCGGATCGTTGAAGAAGGCGAAGATCGGCGACAGCTGCATCCGCGTGCATTCGGTGAGCTTGAGGCGGTCGGCCTTCGGGCCGGGAAGAGTGTGCTCGTGCGGGATGACGTCCTTACCCAGCTCGCTGATCCGAAGGCTGCAGAGCATCGCCCGCCTGCTGTAGTCTTCCCCCCCCCAACTGTAGCTTTGCTCGTAGGCGTACAGGGACGGGGCCGCGTCCTGACAGAGCACCCCCGAGGACTTCCATTCGTTCAACAGTCCGGCCGCCCGCTGATAGGCCTCCTCGGGTCCGACGTTCTGCGGGGGTACGTGGGGAAGATCGACGGCGACGATGTTCCGATCGCTGTGCCCCAGCAACTCATCCTTGTCCTGCTGGTTCAGAACGTCGTAGGGAGGGGCGAGCAGGCTGCTGACGTCGCCCTCCGGTTCTGCGCTGTACCGCCATCCGCGAAACGGACGTATTTGCATCGCATCTCTCCGATAACGTGAAAGCGGTAACTTATCGTCGGTGACCGGCCCCTGCAAGGATGTCCCCGAAGGATTCGGCGTTTGGGACGTGGGGGGACCACCCCCTCATGTGGTCTACTTCTTGAGGGCTTCCTCCAGCGCCAGGACCGCGTAAGCGGTGACCAGTACGGGGTTGGACTCTTCCCAGCGCCCGGCCGTGTTCACCCAGGATCCGTCCGGGCTCACCCTGCCGGCGAGGGCGTCGATCAGCTCCTCTCGCCAGTTGTGCTCCTTCCCTTCGGTGTCGGTGATGACGGGCTGCCCCCAGGCGCGCAGCGCCTTGGCGAACACGTGGTAGTAATAGTACAGCCCCTGCTGCGAGCGGGCGTGCGGCATGTTCGGGTTGCTGTCCAGCCGCCAGTACCTGCGGATCCACCCGTACGACGCCTGCACCCGCGGATCGTCCCGGGAGACATCCGCGTAGAGCATGCTCTTGAAGCCCACGTAGGTCATCGACCCGTAACTTCTGAGTCCGCGGTTGGCGGGCCCGGCGGGACCGGCCTTCGATTCACCCGCCGTCAGGTTCTCCCGAACCGCAGGGGCGTATACAAACCCCCCGTCGTTCTCGCCCTCCGCCGCCCATCCCAGCCGGTTCGACTCGCTCCGGTTCTGCGTACGGTGCAGAAACACCAGCGCCCGCTGCATCGCCGGGTCGTCCCCGGAAACGCCCGCGTCGTGCAGCGCCTGCATCCACATTCCGACGTTGCTCAGGTCAGGCCGACCGTCCCTCCCGTAGCTCACTCCCCCCACGAACGGGTGAGCGTCGGTGATGCCCGCACCTTCCGGCGACCGCGAGCCCGGGGCGATCTGGAGGCGCTTCAGGTCGCCCACCGCCTCCCGCATCGCCGCGGTGTATTGGGGATCCTGCGCCGAGACCATCGCCATCACCGCAACTGCCGTCGTGTAATTCGCCGATCCCTCCGCCGGATTGAAGACTCCGCCCCTGTTCGCGCCGGTCTTATGCTGGTGGGCGAGCAGTATTTCAAACCCACGCTTGATCACCGGGTGGCTCGAGTCGAAGTCAGGATGCCGAACCAGCGCCTTGAGCACCATCGCGGTGACCGCGGGGCGCAGTGCGCCTCCCAGAGACCACCCGCCCTCGGGGTCGCGATGGTCCAGCAGGTACGTTACCCCCCCGTTGATCAGCTTCCGGGCGTCGGCGAGGTGCGCCGGGTCGATGGCGTCCGTCTCCGCAGCCGGGGGCGAAAGCTCCTGCCCCTCGCTTTCCTGCACTCCGGCGTCCGCTTCCACAGGGCGGGTCGCCTGCGGTCGTTCATCCTGCTCGCGCGGAGCATCCTTCGAGCATCCTTGCATTGGTCCCAGACACGTCAAGAGAAACACAAGGGTGCAGAGGATTGAGCATCTCATCATAGGACCTCTCGCCTGATATCGTCCCCTCAGAATTCCAGCTTCCACTCCTACTGCCCTCGCCGAATCGTGAAGAACGTCAGCGCCATCATCTGGAGGACCAGCGCCACCACTCCCCAGAGCGTCGCCGCCGCAATCTCGTTCTCCAACATTCGCCAGAGAGTCATCAGCAGGGGGAGGAACACCAGAACCTGCACGACATACGCCAGGAGCCTGGCGAAGCTGAACTCCTCGGTCTGCCGATCGATCACCATCTGGCGCACGTAGCGGAGAATCTCCTGCCGCACCCTGCTGTCGCCCATGGACTCCACGGGAGATTCGGCGGGCAGCGACGCCTCATCGGTGTCGCGCACCTGAGTAGGCGCCCCCGCCATGCCGCGGCCGGCGGCGGGGGTCCTGCGCGAACCTTCGCGGAGGACGATCTTCGCGGCGTCCACCAGGTTGCGGACGGCGTAATCGGCCTGGACGTTCTCGTCCTGGTCCTCACCCCCGCCCCCAGCGTGCGCCGAGCGGACGCGGACGCGGATGGTCCTGCACCCCGCCCTCTGTCCGGCCTCGACGTCGCGGGCGCTGTCTCCGATCATCCAGCTGTCTCCCAGGTCGATCTCCATCTCGGCGGCGGCCCTCAGCAACATTCCGGGTTTGGGCTTGCGGAGATCGGACTCCTTGGCGTACTGCTCGACCGTACCCTCGGGGTGATAGGGGCAGTAGTAGATCGCGTCGAGGTGCACGCCTTTCTCGGAGAGTTGGCGGCGCATTTCGGCGTGGATCTCTTCCAGGGCGTCCTCGGTCAGCATCCCCCGGGCGATGCCAGACTGGTTGGTCACCACCACGATCTTGTACCTCGCCTGCTGGAGCGACTTGATCGCCAGTTCGACCCCGGGCAGAAGCTTGACCGCCTGCGGGTCGCTTACGTACCCCGGGTCCTCCATGAGAGTCTTGTCGCGATCTATGAAGACGGCGCGGTTGGGCATGATCCTGCTCCCTAACTCTCGTCGCTGTTGCTCAGTATGCGGTCGATGATCCTGGTCGTGCTCAGCCCCTCCACCAGGTTCAGCGTTCGCACCTTTCCCCCGTATCCCTCTACCGTCTCCCGCCCGACGACCACGGGCGTCGTTCCGCCCTTCACGAGCAGGTCCGGCCTCAGCAACTCGAGCAGCGGGATGGGGGTGTCTTCCTCGAAGATGATGACGTAATCGATGCACTCCAGCGCCCCGAGCATTTCCGCGCGCTCGTCCTGTCCGATGACCGGCCGCCCGCTCCCCTTCACCCGCCGGACGCTCTGGTCGGAGTTGATCGCCACGACGAGGCAGGAGCCCAGCTCGCGTGCCTCGCGCAGGAAGCTAAGGTGGCCCATGTGCAGCAGGTCGAAGCATCCGTTGGTGAAGACGACGGTCTCTCCGTTGGCCCGGCGGCGCGCGAGTTCTTCGGCGAGCTTCTCCCGCAGCATCACCTTTCCGCCTCGCAGGCCTATCACCTTCCTGAACTCGTCGATGAGCTCTTCGCGGCGGATGGGGACGACCCCGAACCGCTCCACCTCCAGACCGCCTGCGACGTTAGCGAGCGCGGCGGCGTCGGGGTAATCGCATCCCTCTCCCAGGGCGACGGCGACCATCGCAAGGACGGCGTCTCCGGCGCCCGTCCCGTCGTAGACCGGGCGCGGCCGGGCGGGAATCCGCTGCCCGTCGGCGCCGCGGGCGAGCAGGAAGACGCCCTCCCTGTCCAGCGTGATCATGACCGCCTCGGCCTCGGTGGTGTCGAGGATATCTCTCCCCGCTCGCTCCAGGGTATCGCTGTCCGATATAGGGATACCGGTTGCACGGGCCGCCTCGAACCGGTTCGGCGTCAGCAGCGTCGCTCCGCGGTAACGCCCGTAATCGCCGAGCAGCGCCGGATCCACGATTACCTTGCAGCCCCCCTCGCGGGCGGCTGCGATCATCTCCGGGGTGTTCGAGTCGGTGAAGACGCCTTTGTCGTGGTCCTGAAGGGCGAGCGTCGAGCAGTCGGGCAGGCATCCGCGCAGCGCCTGCATCACCGACTGATGGGCCTCGTCCGACAGTCTCTCGGTGACCTCCTCGTCCACCCGGAGTATCTGCTGCGCGTTCTTGTGCTGCGCCATCCCGATGTACCGCGTCTTCACCGTAGTCGGGCGGTGCGATACGCCAAGCAGCCCCGAAACGCCCGCGCCGATCTCCGTCAGCAGGCGGGAAAGCTCCTCACCGGGCACATCGTCCCCGATCAGCCCGATGCAGTTCACCTCGCCGCCGAGAGCGACGATCGCGGCTGCGACGTTGCCCGCCCCCCCCGTCCTGCTTTCGCTGCGCACCACCTTCAGCACCGGGACGGGGGCCTCCTGGGAGACACGCTCGGTATCCCCGTAGACGTAGCGGTCCAGCATGAAGTCGCCCACCAGCGCCACGCGCGGGACGCCGAAACCTTCCACAAGCTCGATCAACTCTTGCATACGGCGCGATTCTACCGCCCCCGAATAGAGTTCTCCACCCAAATGCCTCGCCCGTACCGAGCACTGCGCGGCGGACTTTCGCTCGTCACCGGTGATACCGAGTGTGTTTAGTTAATGCGCCCGGCATAAGCAACCCGGCAGACGGATTGGATGATGGTCGGGTCAAGGGCCGCTTTCTGCCACGCATCGATGGCGGCCGGGCGAAGGGCGTCGTAGTCTGCGCAGGTTCGGTTCACCACTATGAACATCGATCGCCCAATTGCCCCCGAGCGCATTAATTAATTGGTGGCGGTATGACACGTCGGTTCGTCCCCTCTCACCGGCGGAGCGTTCATGATTCATCCCCGGGCGCTTCGCGCACTGCTTTCCACGCACCGACGAGCTTCGCCACAAGCTCCTCCTCACCCTCGACGATCTCCATCTCCACCTCGATTCCCCACAGGTCCCCGCCCAGGTCGATCCCGGCGAGCTTGACGAAGTCCTTCTGGGTCGTCACGAGGACACCGCACTCGCGCGCTTCGCTGCGAACCCGTTCGACCCGCTGCTGGGTGTAGGCGACGTGATCGTCGAAGATTCGCCGATCGGTGAGTCTGGCCCCGATGTCTTCGAGCAGGCGAAAGAACGATACCGGGTTGCCGATCCCGCAGAACGCGTAGACCTCGCATCCGCGGAGGGCGTCGAGCGGGATTTCCCCGCTGGTCCGGCTGACGATTCGCACTGGCCTGTGGACGGCGGAGTGCAGCGACGCGCGAGGCGCCGCCCGGGTGATTCGCTCGCGAAGGTTCCGCAGCGCATCCGGTTCGACGGTGTCGGACCGCGTGATGACTATCGCGTCGGCGTCGGAAAGGGCGGAGAGGGGCTCGCGGAGGAGCCCGCGGGGGAGGCAGTGCCCGTACCCGAACGGGCGCGTCGCGTCGATGAGCACGATGTCCAGGTCCCTCCGCAGCCGCCTATGCTGAAACCCGTCGTCCATGACGAGCACGTCGGTCTCTTCGTCGGCGGCAGCGGCGGCGGCGCCCGCGACGCGATCGGCGTCAACCGCGACGGGGCGCTCGGTAAGCTGCTTGAGCAGTTCCGCCTCGTCGCTGCTTTCCCCCGACCCCTTGTACCCGCGCGTCAGAATTGCGGGACTGGCGCCGCGACGCTTGAGCTGCTCGACGATCCAGGCGACCATCGGGGTCTTCCCCGTCCCCCCGGCCGTGATGTTCCCGACCGAGATCACGGGGAGGGTGGCGGAGTGAGAGGCGAGCACCCCGCGGTGGTACAGGCCCCTGCGCAGGCGCATCATCAGGGAGTATGGGGCGCTGGTCGCGAGCAGCAGCGACCGCACGAGCACAGGACCGACCCCGCGCTTGCGCCCGCTCAGTATGTCGTCGATCCGACGTTGGTCCATCCCTCCCCAGTGTACCCGCACGTGCCCGGCGGTAACACCCAGCGGGATGCTTTCCGCGCGCGGGCGACTTTCGCATTGCCTGGGGTTTACGCCCGCGATCAGGACATTGCGTCGATGATCGCATCCGCCATCTGCGACGTCCCCACGGCCGTCGGATCGTCGCGGTCGGGCTTCATGTCGTAGGTGACGTTCTTCCCCTCGGCGATGACGGAGGCGACGCTCTTCTCGAGCGTGTTGGCGGCTGCCCGCTCGCCGAGATATTCGAGCATCAGCTTCCCCGAGAGGATCAGCGCGGTCGGGTTGACCTTGTTCATGTTCTTGTACTTCGGCGCCGATCCGTGCGTCGCCTCGAAGACCGCTCCGTTGTCTCCGATGTTCGCTCCGGGGGCGACGCCCAACCCCCCGGCGAGTCCCGCGCACAGGTCGGAGAGGATGTCCCCGTAGAGGTTCGGTAGGACGATCACGTCGTAGAACTCGGGCCTCTGGACCAGTTGCATGCACATGTTGTCCACCAACCGCTCCTCGAATTCCACGTCGTCGTAGTCCCTGGCGACCCGCTCGCTGACGTGCTTGAACAGCCCGTCGGTGTACTTCATGATGTTGGCCTTGTGGACGGCGGTGACCTTTCGACGGCCGTTCTTGCGGGCGTAGTCGAAGGCGAAGCGGACGATCCGCTCGCTGTTCTCGACGCTGATGGGCTTGATCGAGATCCCGGTGGTCTGTGGTGAGGTGACGATCTTCCGGTCGGTCGCCCGCCGGTTGATCTCCTCGATGATCTCGGCGGTGAGGGGTTCGCCCATCTCGAACTCGACCCCGGCGTAGAGGTCCTCGGTGTTCTCGCGGACGACGACCAGGTCGATGTCGGTGTACTTGCTGCGGACGCCGGGGTAGCTCTTGCAGGGGCGGAGGCAGGCGTAGAGGTCGAGGGTCTGGCGGAGAAGGACGTTGACGGATCGAAACCCGGTCCCGATCGGGGTGGTGATGGGCGCCTTGAGTGTCGCGTCGGTGCTGCGGATCGACTCGATGGTCTCCTCGGGCATGGGGGTGCCCGCGGTCTCCATGACGTCCACCCCGCCCTCGCAGACGACCCACTCGATCTCGCCCGCCCCGGTCGTCTTGCTCATCGCCGCCTCCACGACCCTCCGGGCGGCCTCCGCCAGCTCCGGGCCCGTCCCGTCCCCGCGTATCAACGTCACAGTGTGCTTCATCGTACCGTCCTTTCTTGAAGGATCGCTCGGGCAAAGATCGAGGATGCTATCAAGGCCCGTCCCACGGGTCAACCACGTTGGGAAGGGCGGAGACACGTGAACGGTGGCGTACCGGCGGGCGGATGGGATCAGGTCTTATCCTCCGCGGGCCGGTCCGGCTTGCCCACGAGGGTCTCGAGCAGCTCGATGAACCCGTGCGGGTCGCCGACGCCGATCACCAGCGACGGGCGGTCCCTGATCTCGACCAGGACGAAGTCGCACACCATCGTCGCCAGCACCTCCACCTGCCCGAAGCGCTCGGCGATGCTCGTGCGCATCGTCGTCAGGGTCAGCCTGTCCGTGTAGGCGGCGTTCAGCGTATCGGTCGGGACGTATCGCCACCCGGCGATCTGGCGAAGCGGAACGGTCCGCCGGCGGAGGCGGTAGCAGATCTTCAGCCCGTCGGCGCCCAGCCGCAGGTACCGAACGACCACGAAACCCCAGTGGATGAACCACGAGATCGCCAGGAGGAAGACGAACGGGAGCAGAATCAGCGCCTGTCCGCCGGAGAATAACAAGAGACCGGCGATCGCCGCGAAGGCGAGCACCGCCAGCGCCCCCTCGAGCTTCTCCCTGCGCCGCCAATCGGCGCGCATCAACAGGAATCGCCTTGTCCTTTTCATCGCCGATCCGTTCGCAGCAGGACGCCGACGCTCAGCCCCAACGCGGGCCCCGCCCCCTGCCTTGCGGCCTATTTCGACACGGTCACGCTCACCGAGGCGTATCCCACGTTCCCGTACAGGTCTTCCACCTTGACGGTGATGCGATGGGGACCGTCCTCCAGGTCGGTCAGCTCGAAACGGAACGATTCGCTGTCGGAGTCGCAGATCCCGTCCCTGGCGGACAGGGCGGTCCACTTGTCCTGGGAGTCCACGGAGTAGTGCAGTGACACGATCCTGCTGGACGCATCGCGGGCGGCACCGGCGACGACGATCTTCCCGGCGGGCGGTGCGGCCCCCAGGTCCTCGACCACCGGTGCGGTGTTGTCCACCACGACCGGGTCCGATATCCGCCCCGCCTTCAGCGCCGATCCGGGGGGGTTGGCCGGGGAGTCCGAGGCGAAGACGCGAAGCTTGTAGGCCCCGTCGGCGACGGTTCGGGTGTCCCAGGTGTACTTGGGCTGTTTGAGGTCCTTGGCGATCTCGATCCACCCGGCGGTCCCGATTTCCCGAAACTCGACGGTGTAGGTGAGCTTGTCGCCGTTGGGGTCCTTTGCCTTGACGGCGACCTCGCGGAAGGCCTTCGCGCCTCCTCCGCCGCTTCGCCCGGCGCCCTTGGCGGTCGCTTTGACGGTCAGGGCGGACACGGCCGGCGGTAGGTTGCCCACCTGGTAGATCAACCGCACCTGCTGGACCGCGGGAGAGATCTTTCCCTCGGCGGTCAGCGTCAGGCGATACTGGAGGAACCGTCCCGCGGGGCTGCCGATGCTCAGGAATCCTCCGGCGGGCTGGGCCTTGGACCAACTGCTCCAGGTGGCGTCGTCGGGTTCCTTGACGTTTCCGCTCCGCGTTTCGACGGCGGCCGTGGTCCCGACGGGCGCTTCGGTGCGGACGCTTATCGTTCCCCACTGCGCGAGCTGCTTGGCGTCGAGCACGTCGGAAGTGAAGGTCCCGCTGGGAGCGAAGTCCGAAGCGATCCGCCCGACCGAGCCCTTGTTGGCCGTCCCGAAGAAGATCTCCCCTCCTTCCCCGAACGCCAGGGCGGTGACCTGCTTGGCGTCCGTATCGGCGATGGGGGCGATCTCGTCCCCGTCGGGGCTGACCGAATAGATCACCCCTCCGTTGCCCGTACCCAGATACAATCGTCCGTTGCTCCTCAGCATGGCGAGGATGGTCACGGGGCGGCGGAACCGCGTTTCGACCAGCCCGTCGGGACGAATGACGTAGACGGCGTTTCCGCGGCCGGAAGTACCGGAAGACCGGCCGGGCGACGCGCTGGGTGTCGACCGGCCAGCAGCGATGCGTTTCATGATCTCCGCCGGGGCGGACGCGGTGGGCTTGGTGCGCTTGGGCGATGTGGTATCGTCAGATTTCTTCTCCGGAACGTCGTCCGGTTCGTCGGCGGGGGCGGTGTCGGGGTGGCGGGTGAGGGCGCGTTCCTCCGCGGGGGGCCTGGACTGGGCGTGTGCGACGTCGTTGGGATCGACCGTCGGCTCGGGCGTCTCGTCCTTCGTTTCGGTCGGCGCGGTTGCGGGAGCGGGTTCGGCGTCGTCCTTTTTCGGGGCGTCCGCGTCCGCCGGAGGGGCGGACACCGGCGAGGGCTTGGTTGTCGCCGTCCTGGCAGCCTTTCCCGCCTTCACGCTGTTGGGTTTTGCGCGGCCGTCCGCGCCGGCCTTCGCGGTGTCGGAGGTGGCTGCGTACAC
>SDBT01006031.1_pt1 | contig 20229 bp, 30 predicted proteins | sample 2277101 | NCBI WGS metagenome assembly SDBT01 (sample SAMN10404973, study PRJNA504765) | marine sediment metagenome | isolation source: marine sediment core GS10_PC15, 103 cmbsf | place: Arctic Ocean: Southern Knipovich Ridge | collected 2010 | reverse complement strand
CATACAAGTTATGCTATTGAATTTACTCCGTTATATAGACTTAAACATTTGCCTATAAAACTTAATAAAAAATTTGTTATGAGAGATAAAAATAAATTAGGTTGTGATGATACTGCTGTTGTAGAAGGAGAAATGGATTTTACTGTATTTGAAGTTTTTGGAGCATTGCTTTCAGAAATTAGTTTTGCAGGGACTCCTGAAAATAGGGATGAAAGATGGAAAAATATCGTGAATGATGTTGAAGGATATAAAAAAGATGAAGAAGAGTAGGAGCTAATATGCAAAGATTAAATTTTATAAAAGAAGTAATATTTACACCCATAGAGGTAGATAGAGCTTCGAGCGCAATTGCCCGCAGTATAAAAGATTATTATAACTGTCAAGAAGAAATTATTGTTTTGGTAGTTTTGGAAGGTGCTAAGAGATTTGCTAAATTTCTTTTTTCTCAATCGTGGCTAGGATGTCTTAACAAATTTAAAGTTTATCATATCAAAGCAAGCAGTTATATAGATAATAAAAAAATATCCAATGGTGGAGTGTGTGTAGATCTTCTTGGTATAAAACCAGAAGAATGGGAAAATAAAAATATTTTAATAGTAGATGATATATATGATACAGGAAATACTCTTGCTACTATTGTATCTATGGTAAGAGGATTTAATCCTAATGATATTAAATGTGCTGTTTTATTAGAAAGAAATATAAAGCGTGATGATTATATAGATGAAGTTAAGTTTGTGGGTTTAGAAGTTGATACAGAAGATTACTTGGTAGGTTGTGGACTTGATTATAAAGGTAGTTTTAGAGATTTAAATTATGTAGCAAGTATAAGAAATATAGAGGATCTTGATTCGGGTGTTGATTGGGGATCAAGAAAAGAAGAAATTTATAAAACTTGTTTATGCAATCAGTGTGGAGAATCTTGTCATCTTGAAACAAATCCACATGAGAGTAAAGAAAGTTTTTATGGTTTAATAAATGCTACGGCAAGAGGTCATTATTCTTCTCCAATTCTTGCCGATTGCACTGCTTATAAATTTGATTTATGTGAAAAATGTCTTAAGGAATTGTTTGATAGTTTCAAACTCTCTGTTGATGAATTTGAATATCATCCTTGGACAGGAAAAATACTTGATTAAGAAAGGAATATAAAATGGACGAAGAAAAAAAAGAGTGTGAAGTAGATGAGGATTTCGGAGATAATTTAGCAGAGCTTTTAGGAGCACTTTCAAAAGAGATGAAAGAAAATCCTGTAACAATGGAAGATGATTTTGAATACCCGATGGAAATATCAGGTGTTAAAAAACATCCGCTAAAAAACATTAATGTTAAAAAAACAGGGTCATTGGTACAAGTAAGACCCGTTGCTGATGAATACGAAAATAAAACATATTTAGGTATTTATATAGGAGAAGTTTCTGTAGAATTTATAGTGGGATTACTTGAAAAGACTAATACCCTTAGCATAATAAATAACACTAATCCTGCTATATTTGTGCCTAAACTTAGGAAGGTTATTTTTGGGTATGAGTCCTGGTGGGGATATATCGACTCAGAAGAAGAATTAAAAAAGATTACAGATGATGATATTGATAATGTTTGGTATGTAAAATTATTAAAAGAAATGATTAAGGAAAAAGATGGACAACCAACAGAGAATTCTGAAACAACTGGGTCAGATTAATCAGGGCATTAAGCAAATGAGAGATAATCTTATATCTGTTGATGATGTATCGAGGCATTTAAGGAATGCTGAGTTTGAGATTTTAATAGTTTGTGATACTATCAAAAAAATAAATCAGAAGGAGGACGCTAAGGTAGAAAAAGTAAGACATGCAATTACTGGATAAATATATTGAGAGGGATAATTATGTTTAAAAGTATTAAGCAATGGATTGCATCTTTTTTTCCGAAAAAAGAAAAAGTCAAGGAAGCAATTAAGAAAGAAAAACCCAAAGCGACAAGACATGCTAAATTAAGATTTCAAGAAAGACATGGAGAAATATTAACTGACGATATGATATCTTCTTTCATATCAGATATAAAAGGAGGCAAAGTAGAATTTTTAAGAGAATCGACAGGAGATACACAATTATTTATAGTAACTTACAAAAATAAAAAATATAGAGTTGTATATAATTATAAAAAAGAAACAATTGTTACTGTCTATTCGGGTGTAAAAGATAAGAAAAGAAAACCTAGCAAAAAGAAAAAAGTTAGGACACCTACAGGTAGAGCAATGAAGAATCATTCTTATGGAAATAAGAGAAAATCTAAAAAACAGCCTTATAAAAGAAATAAAAAAGTAACTTATGAAGAAGTAGCATGAGAATACAAGATGGAATAAAATTAGATTACAAAGATGTGTTAATAGTTCCTCAACGATCAGATATTCCAAGTAGATCTAAGGTAAAATTAACAAGAGAATATAAGTTAAAACACACTCTTGATACTATTGAAGGAATCGGTATCATCGCAGCGAATATGGATACCACTGGTACTTTTGCTATGAATAAAGCATTAACCAAACATAAAATGTTTACAGCTTTACATAAACACTATTCAATCGAAGAAATGAGTAAATATTATTGGGATGTTTTATTCCCTAATGGGGAATATTATTTTGTAACAACGGGGGCAAGTAAAGAAGATTTTAATAAATTACATAAAATCAGGGATTTGATTTGCAGTTCTACTCAAGATCCAGTTGATTTTCCATACATGATTAATTTAGATGTTGCAAATGGTTTTAATGTCTATTTTGTAAAACAGCTTAATAAGTTAAGAGAGATGTTTCCTGAGTCAATCATTATGGCAGGTAATGTAATCGGTGGAAGTATGACTAAAGAGTTGATTCTTAATGGTGCTGATATTGTTAAGGTTGGTATTGGTCCTGGTTCGTGCTGTTTGACACGAAAGGTTGCTGGCGTAGGCTATCCTCAATTATCAGCTATTGATGAGGCCGCATATGAAGCTCATGGTATAGGTGGTTTGATTTGTGCTGATGGTGGTTGTACAAGAGTAGGAGATATTTGTAAGGCGTTTGCAGCAGGAGCAGATTTTGTGATGCTTGGCGGGATGCTGGCTGGGACAGATGAATGTGAGGGATGCTGGGAGCTTGATGATGATGGTAAGAAAAAATCTTTTAGATTTTATGGGATGTCTTCTAAAGAAGCGAATGAGAAATATAATGGAGGTTTAAAAGACTATAAGGCAGCGGAAGGCAAATGTACAGAAATTCCTTATAAAGGAAAAGTAGAAGAAATTGTAAGAGAAATTAAAGGTGGATTAGCAAGTTGTTGTTCCTACGTTGGAGCAACTAAAATTAAGGATCTTCCTAAATGTGCTTCATTTGTAAGATGCACACAACAAGAAAATACTATTTTTGGAGAAAAATAAATATGAGTATAGAAATTTTAAAGTTGGTTAATGGTGAAGATATTATATCTAATGTAGAATATGAAGAAGATAATGTTGTTTTATCTAGTCCCGCTAAATTAATAATGTTTTTAACAGAAGAAGGAGTAGATTTTGATTTAATACCGTGGTGTTTGTACGCCGTTAAAGAAAAATTTGTGATAAGTTCTTCTCATGTTATCTTTACCACTGACCCTCCAGAAGAACTTCGTAATAACTATAATAAGATATTTGGTAGTGGAATAATTACTGTGAAAGATATTAGCTTATAAGAAAGGCAGAGAAATGAGTAAAATAATTAATGAAGTATGGGATATTTGTAATCAATTTATTATAGATGGGAAAGGTTCTCGTGTCTTTTTACATGAAGCACATATAGAAAAAGTAGCAGAGAGAATAAAAACAGAATTAGAAGATATGAAGGATCACTGGTGGGGATATCCTAAATGTTTCAAAAAAGGTGAAACTCTTGATATCGATTATAAGATGTTATATTATGAGTTATTAGCTGATTCTATTAACTATCAGTACTGGTATGGTAGGCACGATGTTAGACCTAATGGAGCTTGTGCAAATGAGATGTATAAGTTATTAAATGAATCTTGTCAATTTACAGAATTAGAAGGAGAAACTTATGTGGGCATGTCTTTTGCAGAAAAAGTAACAAAAATTTTTATTGAAAAAATATCTTTGGCAAGATTGCCTAACTTAGAAAATAGGATAAGGCATATTAAAGAAGTATTAACTCTTGCTAAAAATGATAGAATAGATATTGTCCGATATTTAGTAAATGCTATAACTAATAATAAGAAAAGTGTAACTAATAACCTTAGTATGAATGAGTTTTTAGAAATTATTATTATGAATCTGCCAGGGTATGCAGAAGATATGTTTTTAAAAAGGGCTTTTCTTCTTCCTATTATGTTACATCGAAGAGTTCAGTGGTTTAAAGATGAAATAGATATTGTTCCTGTCCCTGCTGATTATCAATTACCCAAGGTATTAGAAGGACTAGGTTGTATTAGTTACGATTATAAACTTTCTGAAAAAATACAAAATAATGATTTAATTCCAGCAGGTTCTTTAGAAGAGTGTGAGATTAGAGCGGCCACTATGTTAGCAGGTAAAAGACTGTCAGAACTTTCTGGTATTAAGATGTGTGATGTTGATACTTATTTGTGGTTAAAGAGAAATGAAATTGATAAACCATTTCACTTAACTGTAACTACTAATTACTAGGAATAAAGATGAAGAATCTAAATGAATTCAGTAAATTATTTTTTGTTAAAAAGAATAAATATGAATCTGATAGGGATAAGTTACAAGAAGCATATGACGATGCAGATTTTAATCTTAGAAGACTTGAGAAGCCCATGTTAAAAGATATCATTAAACCACTTGCTTTGGCCATGCAGGAAGAACTTAAAGCAAAAGCTTATTATGTAGTAGATATAGGTTCCATATGGCAAACTGTCACTATACATTGGGTGATGGAAGATGATATGACTAAATGTAAAAATAAAGACCATGTAGCAAAACTTGAAATAGATAGATATGAATCTCAGTGGGTTATAATAGAAAAAGATGGATATGGTAAAAAACAGCGTATGAATATGTATAAAAATAAAGGGATTAAGTGGTTAGCTAAATATGCTAAACAAAAACTTTTAAATGAAGGAATATATAATTAGGAGAGATACTAATGTTTAAATATAAAGAAGTGAAAGTATGGATTGTTGTAATTTTTACAGTAATAATTATTTCTTATGGAGGTTGGAGAATAGAGAGATATGTTAACTGGAAATTCGGCTATGGACCAAAAGTTAATCGGAGAATAGAAGCAGTTGAGAAGAGAGTAGAAAAATTAGAAAATAGTTTGAAAAGTGAAAAGAATAGTTTATAATAGTAGAAAATCAACAATCATCATTTAGAGGAAACATTATGGACGACAAGAAGACAGCTCCCATAGCAGTTAAGTATAATAATCCACATTGTCAAATAGCTGGGGAGATAAGAGAAGAAACTACTTATGACAAATCTCAAGCAATAGAATGGAATGGAGATAATGAGGTTTATCCTTGTGATGAGGAATGCTCTACATCTAAAGTGGAATCATTAGAGATAGAGGGGAAAGAAATTGAAGAAAAGAAGGAGAAGGTATTGGATTTGCCATCAGCTAGATTTGCAGATCAAATTAAAATAGATTTTATCCCTTCTATCGATTATAGAATTCTTTGTAGATTTCTTGGTGTTACAAGTGTAGGTGAGATTAAGAGTCATCCTTATCAGTCCCATCCTCTTATCACTTTAATATTAATGGAGAGTCTTAATGGGTTTATGAAAAGTAAAGGTTTTAATTTTGTAGGAGAATTAAATTTCGATAATCATGGTAATTCCATTCCTCCAGAAAAAAATCCATGGACAGTTAAGGGCAAAGAGACTACTTTTACCACAACAGGTTTTTTGTTTTTCGAAAAAAAGAGAGGAAAAAAAACAGATAATGTTGCTTTCTTTTTATTCTCAGATTTGGAAAGAGGAGGAGCTAATATTATATGTTACAGTACGGATACAAACAGATCTAAAGATGTTGTAAATGATTTGCAAACATATGCAAAAGAATATAATTGTTTGAGAGGGGCTAAACTTAAAGATGTTAATATGATCTCAGCTTCTTTTTCTGAAGCAGAGATAAAACCAGAATATACATGGGACAATTATTATTATCCTGATGAAATAAAAGACCTGTTTGATTTAGAGGTTTTTGGTTTTATAAAGAATGTAAAGAAATATAATAAATGCGGCATAAATAAAAGGGGAGTAATTTTATTTGGGAAACCAGGAACAGGGAAAACTACAATAGGAAATATTATTTGCAATCTTGCAAAAGGTTATACTGTTATATGGATCACTCCTGAAATTTTATCTGAAAATAATTATAAGGCGTTGTCTTCTATCAAAGCTCTTTATAAACTTGCTGATTTCTTATCTCCATGTATTATTCTTCTTGAAGATTTAGATCTATTTGCTCAGGACAGAGAAAGAGGTGGAGATGTTTTATCACTTGGAGCATTGATGAATATTCTTGATGGTATAAATTCTATCTCTAATTCTGTTACGATAGGAACTACAAATAGATTAAAATCTATTGAAGGGGCTTTAAGAAATAGACCTGGACGTTTCGATAGGATTATTGAAATTCCTACTCTTTCTGATGAGTTAAGAAGAATAATGCTTAAAGATAGATTAGGAGAATGGGAGATTTCTGAAGAAACGATAGATTATATTGTCAGCGAAACAGGAGAATGGACAGGTGCTGAGGTTCAAGAATTTATTAATAGTTCAAACCTTAAGCATATAAGTAGCAAAAAAAGAAAGAAAAAAATAGATCAGGCATGGGCAGAGGAGATTATTGAAACTATGAGGAATTTTGGGGTAGGAGAAGCAAGTTCTAAGACCTTTGGTTTTGCAAAAAAAGAATAAAAAAATTGGAAAATCATTAAAGTTTAAAAGTGATTATGCCGATAATAGAAAATATTAAGGAAAATAAAGAAAAGTAGTAAAATCTTAACTCCTTATATAGTAAGTAGTTATGGGTTTTGAGGTAAATAAAAGAAGGGTTTTTTAAAAAAATATAGAAATAATTATTTTTCTACTTGACATAAAAGTAGAAAATTGTATAATGCCAAAATAGAAAACGATAAAAGTAGAAATTAATATATCTGAAATGGTTCAGGTTGGTTTTAAGGAGATAAGAAAATGGCAAAGAAAAACAGTTATGCAAATCGTGTTGCAAACCCAGAAACACCACAGGTAAGAAAAGCAAAGAGTACGCAAGTTAAGAATAGAGCTGGCGGTTTTGTCTTTAAGGTTGATGATTGGACAAAGCTCCATCGTTTCTTAATTCTTGGTACTGAAAATGGTTCATACTATGCATCTGCAAATGAACTAACAATGGAAAACTATGATTGCGTTTTGAGATGTTTGAAAATTGATCCAAGACGTACAGTAGATACTATTGTTGAAATTAGTGATCAAGGTCGTGCTATTAAGAATGACCCTGCAATTTTTGCTTTGGCAGTTTGTAGTGTTCATGGAGATGAGCAAACTAAAACTCATGCTAACAAAGTTATGCCTAAGGTGGCTCGTTTCTCAACTGCCTTTTTCACATGGATTGACGCTGTTAATACATTGAAAGAAGGTCGTAAGGGTAAGGGTTTATTGAGAGCTATCGGAAGATGGTATACAGAAAGAGGTGCTGTTAATTTAGCATATCAAGTTTGCAAGTATCCTGGTCGTTCTGTTGGCAATCAAAGATGGACTCACGCAGACGCTCTTCGTATGGCAAGAATTTCTCCATCTAAGGGTGGTAAGGTTTCAAGAAATGGTAAGGCTCTTACTATTCCTTCAGTGGAACATGCAACTGTGTTTAACTATGCAGTACATGGAGTGACAACAAATGAGGAAGTTGCTAAAAGAGAAAAGGAAACTAAGGTTACTGGCAAGGCTCAAAAAGCATATGGTTTGACTACAAGACAACTTACAGCTTTGAAATATACTGACCTTAAGTACATCTGGGCACATGAGCAAGCTAAGAAGGCAACTTCTACTAAAGAGGTAGTTAGTCTTATTGAGGATTTCAAATTGACAAGAGAATCTGTTCCTCCTCAATTTAGAAATGAATTAGAGGTACAAAGAGCTTTGCTTCCTAAGATGCCTATGACAGCTTTGATTCGTAATTTGGGTAGCATGACTTCTTCTGGTCTTTTGAAGCCATTGGCTGATGAGACTTCATTGGTGATCGATAAGATTACAAATGAAGAGGCTTTGCAAAAGAGTCGTATTCATCCAATGACAATTATGTTGGCTCTTAAGATTTATGATGAGGGTCATGGTATGAGGACTTCTTGGAAGCCTGTGTCTGCTATTAAAGATGCTTTGGAAGATGCTTTTTATAAGGCGTTTAATTATGTTGAGCCAACTGGAAAGAAGTTTTTGTTTGGTATTGATGTTAGTGGTTCTATGAGCGGTTATTGGAGATATGGTTGTGATGACTCTCAAGAACCTCCAATGAGTCCACGTGAAGCTGCGGCTGTAATTGCTATGACTTGTGCTAGAACTGAGAAAAACTATGAGATGATGGGTTTCTCAGATACTTTCATGAAGCTTAATATTACTGCTAAAGATAGTTTGACTACTGTTGTTAAGAGAACTTCAAACTTGCCTTTCAGACGTACAGATTGTTCTCTTCCAATGCAGTATGCTATGCAAGAGGGACTTGATGTAGATATGTTTGTTGTTTTAACAGACAACGAGACTTATGCTGGTAGCATCCATCCATTTGAGGCTTTGAAGCAGTACCGTAAGCAGTTTAACAAAAATGCTAAACTTGCAGTATTGGCATTTTTTGCTAACGATTTTACAATTGCAGATCCAAGTGACGCAGGTATGATGGACATCGCAGGTTTGGATTCTAATGTGCCTAAGATTCTTGCAGAATTTGCAGCAGATAGACTTTAATTTACCAAGGCAATGAGGTTCTTCCTCATTGCCTTTTAATTTGTTCTTTAACAAGTTAACTAACATGTTTATCCATGGGGAACAGGGAGGCCGTCATGTCCTTAGAAGAACAAAATCGGATGTTATACATCTTGCATCGGAATGGTGTTAGTATAAAAAATATTATATTTATAATGAATGATTTGAATCGATCAGAGATATTTGATGAATCACAAGGTCAAATTGAATTGATTGATGATTGGGAGTTCATAGAAGAAGAAGCTGATTGGGAGTTTAGTGATGCTCTTGATGATGATAAAATAAATGCAATTAAAAATATTCAAAAGAAAAAACGAGAATTCAACGATACTCAGAGAACTCAATATGCATTAGATCAAGAACAAAGGGTTCTGGATAAACAGCAAGAACTTATATCAAAAGGGATTGTAGAGCCTAACGTTTCAACTTTCAAAATATCTTATGGAGTAACCACCAAAATAACTACAAGATATGGTAGATCTCCTCTTCATGAAGCAATTTTTATGAGAGATATCCGCTTAGTAGAAAAATATTTAAAAAGCGGAAAATTCCTTGACAAAATAGATAACAACGGACATACTCCTTTACAGATGGCTTATTATGAAAATTATAAAGAAGCTCTGATTTTATTTGAAGCATATGATAAAAAGAAAGTTAAGAAAAAGAAGGTTAAGAAAGTTAAGAAGAAAACCAAGAAAAAAACTAAGAAAAAGAAGGTTAAGAAGAAAACTAAGAAGAAAACTAAGAAAAAAGTAGTAAAGAAGAAGGTTAAGAAGAAGACAAAGAAGACAAAGAAGGGCAAGAAGAAAACCAAGAAAAAGAAGGTTGTTAGAAAGAAAACAAAGAAGAAGAAAAAATCCAGACAGTGAGTTTTTTAAATATTACATATAGTTAAGTTTAAAAAATTGAAAATTCCTGTAAATGAAAGGCGTTATGATGAAAGTAAAAATTGGAAGAGACACGTATTTAGTACATTGGAAAACGGAAAAGTTTACCCCCAAAGAGGGTAAGAACACGAAATTGGAGTTGGAAGCTACAGACTGTATAATTGAAAGTGTGCAGGGAGATAGCCCCAGAGATTCCAGAACCTTTGTTACGAAAGGTCATGTAAGTCAAACATCTGGAGATATAGCAAATGCCGTAATAGCACGAAGATTGTCTTTTCTTAAGGCAATTAAAGATTTGACCAGGCCAGTGCGTAAGGCTTTGGGCGATGAGTACAATAGAACTTGTCGTGTTGTGCCAAGAACTTTTGGTCAGAAAAATCGTAGGTTTAAACAGCGTGTTAAGGAACTTGAAAAAGAAGTTAAAGAGTTGAGAAAAACTGTGAACGGATATTTAGTGTCAACATAGTTTTAACTTTTAAAATTTAGGTTATTTAATAAGGGTGTAAGTTATAAAAACTTGCATCCTTTTTGCCTATTAAAGAGAAAAAATAAATATGGGATAAGGGGATAACAATGGAGGATTTAATAAAATTAATTAAAGAGTATAGCGTTGAGCATCCTGCTCGCGTTATGCAATTCGATAAATTATCTCAAGGATTATTTAATGAGATAAATGAAGGTAATGTAAGCGTTACTTATCATCCAGAATTTCCACATCTTGCAATTTTTAAGTATACACAAGATTGCGTAATGGAAAGAGCATGGAATGAATTTTCAGTAATAGCAAGAGGTTTAATATTAGACCTTAAAAATAAAGTTGTAGTTGCTACTCCTTTTATAAAATTTTTCAACTATGATGAAGTAGTAGAAGCTAACAACTTTATACAACCAGAGTTCGTAGTTACAGAAAAACTTGATGGTTCATTAGGCATAATGTTCTTCTATGAAGATGAGTGGAGAGTAGCAACAGCAGGATCTTTCGCATCAGAGCAAGCAATATGGGCTACTAACTGGGTAAACAATAATATGCCTTTAGATGATATTGATAAGAACAACACTTATTTATTCGAAATAATTTATTTCGAAAATAAAATCGTTGTACAATATGATTTTGAAGGATTAGTATTGTTAAGTATTGTTGATTCTTTTGGTTTAGAGTACAACTATGAACAACTTAAAATAGAAGCTTTGCATATGGCAACAAGATGTGCTGATCAGTATGATTTTGATGGTATGGATAGCATCTTAAAAAATGCAGAAACTTTAGATCAAAATAACGAGGGATATGTTATTCGTTTTAAAAGTGGCGTACGTCTTAAGATAAAAGGAGATGAATATGTGCGTATCCATAGATTGATTTCAAGAGTAACACCTTTGGCTATATGGGAATCAGTCTTAAATGGAGATGATTTAGAAGATGTTAGAATAGATCTGCCAGAAGAAATGCAAAAAGATTTTGATACGATTATCTCTATACATGAGCAAAATCTTAGAGATTTCATAAAAGAGGTTACAATCTTATATGAGGAAAGCAAAATTTTCTTAAGTGATAAAGATTTGGCCTTAGATATGGAGAAGAACCCTGATTCTTATAAAAGTAAAAAGTATGAAACTGCGAAAAGTTATATCTTCATGATGAGAAAATGTAGTTTTTATCCAGCTATGAGAGATTATGGGTCATGGACTCGCAGAAGAATATTCAAAGCATTTAGACCTAGATCTAACGTTTTAAAGGGATATACTCCTTCATCAGTGGTTAACAGGTTTGTTGATAATGTATAGAATGTGCAAGGTGGCTTTCACTTTGCACATTTTTCTTTTGTAAGTGAAAGTATATACCTTATAATAAGATTAGTAATATTGGCTAATTTATTATAGGTGTTATATGAAGGGTAGTATTTATGTTTTAATGTTAGTGTATGTTGATGAAAATTGGATGGATATAGGCGGTAATGTTTATCCACCAGAAGGTTATATCGAAGCTAAAAAATTTACAAAAGATATCGATATTCAATATGGTCTCTGTGGAATTCCTTGGGGAAAAACTTGTTATTTTCCTTATGAAAAAATAGATAGTGGCAATTGGTTAGTTGTTAAAACAGAATTAGGTGAGAATTTAATAAAGACTGATTGGTACTATAATCGTTATAAGTTTCATAGTGGGTTAGTTGTTTATTCAGGTGGTTTAAGATCTGCAGCAAGATATATTGTAAAGCATAAAGATGAAAAAGATTTTTCAAATGATGGTGCTTGGATTCAACCAGACGAAATAGCTGGAACAACACAATGGTTAAAAGAACATAGTGTAGGAATTTAAAAAGATATGTTGTTTAGGGAATTTTGTATTTTTTCGTATTTTCTATCTAGATGAATATTTTTATTTGTATTTTTGTATAAGATCTTTGAAATTTTAATAAAAGTGTTATTACCTCCAACAGTTAGTTTATAACAGGAGTTTCCATTTTGATTTCTATGAATAATGTAACCTCTTTTTTGATTTATCTGGTCGCAGATCCATTGATGAATTTGATTAATAAACTTTTCCGAACCAGAGCTAAAGCCAAATTCATAGGTTCTTTTGTTAATATAGTATGTTTGATTGTTTTTTTTGCGAGATTGTTTTCGGGATGTAATCCATCCATCACCATCGAGGATGCCTCTATAGAAATGAGACAATAGTTTTAATGGGATTGTAGTTGGAGTTTCTGTTATTAAGGTTTTTTGTGAGACCAGTCCATGTTTTGAGATATTTTTTATAAATTGTTTTCCATGAATAGCAATCCTGCAACAGTTTTTTCGAGTGTTTGTTATAGGGTTGCTTGCTTTAAGAAAATCTTTGAATTTTCTTAAATGCTCTATATCTCTTTGTGTTATTTCTAGTTGTAAAGAATAGTCTTTAGAATTTATTCCAGCATCTGCTGTAAGGAACCCCATCCAGTAAGCTTTTTCTTTGGTATTTATCTTGTTAAAAATATTTGTATCAAAATTATATTTCTGTCGTTTGGGAACGGAGATACCTTCTTCCGTCCTTATCCTTTGTATAGTGCCTTGTGATACATTATATTTGTTTGCGATTTCTTTAAATGTTTTTCCTTTTTTGTAAAGGGTAATAATTCTTTTTGTTTCTTTTTGGGAAAATTTTATTTTTTTCATAGTGTTTCCTTAATTAACTTTATATATTTATATTCAATATACATGACTGTAAATCCTTTATTTTTAAAATATTTATGAAAGGTGGTATATTATCTGGTTTATAGGTGACGTACATGGCGCATTTAAAACCTATCTTCATGTTCTTTTTAAGATGCAATTAAAAGGAGGGAGAAAAGGTATGGACTGTTCTTTGCAAGTTGGAGATATGGGAATTGGGTTTCCTGATAAAACAGAATTTTCTAAAGATGGAGTTTCATGGTTCCCTGAAGTCGATCTTAGTCATCGTTTTTTTAACGGCAACCATGACCATCCTGAGATTTGTAAAACCCATTCTAATTATCTTGGAAATTGGGGATTCTTAAAAGAGCCAAGTATCTTTTATGTATCAGGTGGTTATTCTATAGATCAAGAGAGAAGAGTAAAAGATGTGAGTTGGTGGGAGGATGAAGAAATATCTCCAGTGGAAAATTCTAGTGTTATGCTTTCTTATATAAATAGTAAACCTAGGATAGTAGTATCTCATGAGTGTCCTCTTATTTTAAAAGAAGAAGTTGTAACTAACGAATGGAAACTAAGACACGATAGTAGAACAGAGATGTTCTTACAATCTTTGTTTGATATCCATAAACCTGATTATTGGATTTTTGGACATCATCACAGATTTTTTGAAAAAGATCTTGACAAAACTCACTTTGTATGTTTAAATGAATTAATAGATGGAAAAATTTCAGATTGTATTTATGAAATAGAAGGTTTAACTTGGAAAGGGCAAAAAGATGCCGTATATAACAAAAGAACAAAGAAAGAAACTGTATGATCATGTTAGGAAACTATCAGATGAACTTCAAATAAATGATAGTGTTGGTGAATATAATTATGTTATAACTTTGTTATTTCATAAAATGATTCTTGGTAGAGGACGTATAAGATATCAAACTATTAATGATATCATTGGCATTTTAGGAGGCGTTCACGCCGAATTGAATGAGAATATATTTATACCTTATGAAAAAATAAAAAAAGCAGAGAATGGCTCTGTTAGTGAATTAGATATGACTCATGGAGAAAGCACATTATGATAGGCGCAATTATAGGAGATGTAATAGGCTCACCATATGAAGGTAGGAGAATGAATTTCTTTGATTATAATTTTCCTCTCTTTAATGAAAGGTCTACGTTTACAGACGATACTATTTTAACAGTCGCTACGGCCAAAGCTATTCTTGAGAACATTCCATATAAAGATGCTTATCTTGAACTAGGTAGGAAATATAGGAATAAAGGTTATGGCGGTTCTTTTCAAGCATGGCTTTATTCAGATAACCCTCAACCTTATAATAGTTGGGGAAATGGTTCTGCAATGAGGGTTAGTCCTGTAGGTCTTTATTTTAATTCTCCATCAGAGGTAGGTGCAGAAGCAATAAAGAGTGCAATGGTAACTCATGATCATCATGATGCTGTTCATGGGGCAGAAGCAATTGCTTTGGCTATTTGGTATGCTAAGAGAGGAGATTGTAAAAAGAAAATTAAAGATGTCGTAAAAATGCTTTATAATTATAAATTTGATAAGGATGTAGCTTTTTATAAAAATAATTATAAATTTGATTTAACTTGTAAGGGAACAGCAGAGCAGGCATTAGTTGCTTTCTTTGAATCAGATAGTTTTGAAGATTGTATTAGAAATACTGTTTTGATGGGAGGAGATGTTGATACTTTAGCATGTATAGCTGGCTCTTTAGCAGAAGCATATTATAAATATATCCCAGAGGATATTGCTATGCAGGCCATGGAAAGAATACCTAATGAGTTTTTGGTTATAATAAGAGATTTTTATAGAAAGATGAAAGTAAAAATATAATGAAAATAGCATGTATAGCTGATATGCATGGACAGCTTGGTTTTAATGTTCCAGAAGCTGATTTGCTTCTAATAGCAGGAGATTTATGCGTAGCTTTTCACGGCCCAACTCTATCTATCCCCGTACAGGAAGATTGGTTAAATAATAATTTTAGATTTTGGCTTTTAGAGCAACCTGTTAAGGAGTGTGTGGCCATAAGTGGAAATCATGATTGGATATGGGAGTATTCTAAAAAAAGAGTTCCTATTCTTAATGATAATTTTCATTACATAGAAGATGAGTCAATAGAAATTCTTGGTAAGAAAATATATGGCACTCCTGTTCAATTACCTTTTAATGATTGGGCTTTTAATAGATCAGAAGGACAGATACAAAAATATTGGGACAATATCCCAGAAGGACTTGATATACTCCTTGCCCATAGTCCTCCTTATGGGATAATGGATGAAACTCATCATCCTGGATATGCTTCCGAGCATATAGGCTCTAAAAGCCTATTAAAAAGAATAAAAAAAGTAAAACCTAAATATGTTGTATTTGGTCATAATCATGGAGAGGGTGGAGTAGTGGAAAAAGACGATATAGTTTATATCAACGCTTCTTTGCTTAATGAAAAATATCGAATGTGTAAAAAACCTACTATTTTGGAGATATAAGTAATGAAACCAGAATTAGAAAAACAACTAGTTGAAAGATTTCCTAAAATATTTCAAATGGTAGGATCAACTCCTCAGGAAAGTTGTATGGCATGGGGAATGGACTGCGGAGATGGTTGGTATCAACTCATACATGAACTATGTAGAGAATTACAGCATAGTATAGATAATAGTAGTAGTGATCATCAGATAGTAGCAACTCAAGTAAAGGAGAAGTTCGGAGGACTGAGATTCTATATCAATAGTGGCTCAGATGAACAATATGGAGCTATACATTTTGCTGAAATTTTTAGCTTCTCTATCTGCGAAGAGTGTGGAACTACCAAAGATGTAACAACAGAGGGAGGATGGCTCAGGTCACTTTGTCCTTCTTGTCGCGAAAATAGAGATAAAGAATCAAAGAAAGAAAAGGAATAATATGAGTTCGACATGGGTTGCAGAATTTGACAATGAAGAAGATTATAACCATTTTGTAAATAGGTTTAAAGAGATTGCTCCTAATGGTGGTAATGTTATAGTTCCTGATTTGTCTGAGAATCCTGATCAAGTAAGAGAAAGAGGTGCTTGGGTTGAACTAGATGATATAGTCTATGACTATTGTGAAGATTTTGATGAAGATATACATGGAGATCCTCCTGTAAAAGATCCTGCTTGGGCTATTAGTTTTGATATAGCTATTTGGGATGATTGGACAAAAGATTTTATTTGTTGTATTATGCAAGAGATGTGTCATAGATATTCTTTTGTAGAAATAGGTTGTAATAGCGTAGATCTTATTTCAGCAGAAGAATTTCTTAAGTGGAAGATTCTTCATCAACCTAAAATGGTAATAGAATGTTATAAAACAAGCGATCCAGATGAATTGCATTTTATATTTGGTCTGGATAAAAAAGTTAAAACTAAAGATTTTGATAAATTAGAAAAAGAGATAGGGGAAACTGAGGAGAAATTTAGACAAGCAGCTAAGCGTTTCTTTGATGGAGATGCTTCCGATTTAATATTAACATTTGAAGAAAGGAATTAAAATGCTTTTCGGACAAAAAATAAGAGAATTAAGATTAAAAAGCAAGATGGGGCTGAGAAGATTTTCAGATAAGATTAAAGTAAGGGCATCTTTTCTTTCTGATTTAGAACATGGCTACATCCCATTTTCTAAAGAGTCCAAGTGGATTTTTTTCATGATTGAAAATTTGGAAATAGAAGATACTATGGATGAAATGGAATTATTAAAATTATGGCAAGAACCTTTTGTTATGCAAAAAATGAGTGAAAATTTTATACCATCGGTTTTTACCCACACAACTGATGGAAAACGTTTAACAGAAGAAAAATTTAGAGAGTTGTGTGAGTGGTTTGATAATAAGACATTAGAACATAATAAAAAAGCAGATGAATACAATAAAGGGATTAACCTAAGTTGAATTATAAAAGAGAAAATGAACTTAGGAAAGCATGGGATGAGATTAAAAAAAAACGGTCTGAGTTTCATAAGTTATTAGCAGGGAAAGCAAAACCAGATTCATTTGATGTTATCTTATTTTATCAAGCAGTCTCTCTTATTATGGAGAGTTTAGCTGTTAGAGAAAAACAGTTAAAAAATGCTCCAAATAAAGTAGGAGACATAGGGAAATGCATTATAAAAGAAGTCGAAAAAGAATTTGGAGATATAGCTCCAGAAATTGCATGTTTTTTAATATCTGAAAATGAGAAATTACCAGTATCGCAAAGGTTGGATGCTATTGAAAAAATAAGATTAGTATCGTGGAAAAGCTTATTTAATCAAAGGCATGAATTAGAAGAATTGTCTAAGAGATTTCCTAATTCGTTAAATAGAGAAGATATGGGACTGCTTTTTCAATGTATTTCTTTAGTTGTCTTAGAATTGGATATGAAAGATAAAGAAATAGAGATATTAGACGATCTGTATGAATAAAAAAAATCCAGACAGTTGTTTTTTTAAAATATAGTGGTAGAATAGTAAATTATGAGGAAATATTATGGATTTTAGTTATAGTGGTAAGAAACAAGAAATAGGCAATTGTGAAGTATATGTTAAAGTGCAAGATTCAAAGGTTAAACTAAAACATATAATTAAGCATAGCCTTGATGGATTTCAGTGGGGATATATGGGAAGCGGGCCTGCTGATTTAGCCCTTTCTATTATAACAGATTTTTGTGAGAGATCTCATTTCGGAGATAAGGATTTTCCAAAACGAGTTTATCAGGATTTTAAAAAAGATTTTCTTATTGATATGGGGGAAGAATTAAATATAACCTCGGAAGATATTTCTGAGTGGTTAAAATTATTGCCAAGTATTAGTCAATTATAGAAAGGTTTACTGATGAAAAAACGTAAGGGTAAAATTGATATTGAGATCGGCGGATTTGCTATTTTTATGATAATAGTTTTTGGAGTTCTTCCTTTGGTAAAAATGATTGCCAATAAGGATGAAGTGCAAGATACTACAGGAACTGTTTCTGTTGCTACTGTTGTCAAAGGTGGTTATGTCGAAATTAAAGGCAATACTGGCAATGCATATATTAATACGCAGGTGAAAATTCCTATCAAAGCAAAGACTTTTAGAGTTACCATAACTTCTCCAGAGGATAAAGAAGAAAGCAAAATGGTTAAAACTAAATCTAAATATATTGCAACTACTTTTGATAAAGCAGGACTGTGGGAAATTGACATGTATGATAGTAATGGTCTTTTACTTGACTGGGTTAAAATAACAGCCTATGAAGGAATATGATTAAAAAAAATAAAATAAAAGTAGACGATATAGTTTTTCTTTATGCTCAACCAGTAGAAAATTCAATACTAGGAATAGTTAAAATGATATATTATCCTATTATTGAAATAGTTGTAGTTTCTTCTAAAAAAACAGAAACAAAAAAAATAGATTTATCTAAAGATAAAATTGCTTTAACTATTATTGATGATAAAAAACTCAAACAATGTTTTTCTCCCGCAGAAAGAAAAAGAATAAAAAAATTACAAAAAACAACTGCAATAGTTGATATGTTTGAAGGAATGTATTAATGGAAAAGAAAACTTTAAGAGATTTTATGCCTACTGAGTTGACTGAGTGGGAAGATGTAAGAGCATACAAAATGCTTGATGTTTTGGTGACTAAAGAACACTGCTCATTAACAGAACAGGATGATTATAAGTTTTGGCCAGGAACCCATAAAAATGTTTTTTATTGGGTAGAATTGGAGAATGGAAATGCTGTAGGGTGGAATGAGAATCCTGCAAGAGGATGGAGTTTTCCTGTAATAAAAATGAAAAAAGAAGGCGAAGTGAAGAAGTTCTGGTGTTGGTTATGTAAGAAAAAACAAGATCATAGTTGGGTTCCCCAAAAGGGAGAAGGAGTTGCTGATGGCAGGTATAGATGTCAGATTTGCGACTCTATGTATTACGGATAATATTATTTTTAAATGGAATTTTCCTGCTTTTAAGCTCAAAAATGAGGAAAATAAAAAAAATTGTTAAAAAGTGAAAAAAGTCCTTGCAAAAGTGAAAGATTCAAGTATAATGATGCAAAATGAAGTTAAATTAATTTAATAATGTAGTAGAAAGGAACAGAAAATGAAGAAATCAAGCGTAGTAATCGTGGCAGTGGTGGGAATTGTATTGTTTGGTATAGTGTTTGGCTTCGATGGGATTAAGGGTTTTATTGGTGGAAGTAAAGAAGTTGTAAAAAAATCCATCAACAAAAATACTTCAACGACATTCGATGTGGGCCGAATCGTATCCTTAATGAAAAGCGAAGGTGGAAAAATCAGCGATTTTGAAGGTGAGCTTAACGACCTGAGAGCTAAAATTTCAGGAGAAGAAAAGAAAGTAGTAAAGCTCGAAAAAGAAAAAGCAGATCAACTTAAGGCTCTTAAAATTGCTAAAGGACTGTTAGAACAAAAGAAAGATGAATATGTAATTGCAGATCAAAAATACACCTATGCTCAAGTCGAATCAAATGCATCGTGGAGAATTGGTTACGTTAAGACTCTTGACAGCAGAATCGAAATGTCAAAGACTCTTATTTCTAGTTTAGATATTACTCATAAAAATTGCATGGCAAGTCTCCTCGAAGCTAAGACAGGTTTAGGGAAAAAACAAGGAGAGCTTGAAAAACTCCAAGCAAGAGAAATGAATGCGGAGATCAAAGCAAGAGCGAATGCATTATCAATGTCTCTTAATGGTTTGAGCGATAGCCTATTGGCATCATCGGCTTTGGAAGAAGCATTCAAGAATTATGAAAGTAAAGTTACGAAGAAAGAGTTCAGTCTTAATGGTATCAATAAACCTATAGAGACTGTTGCTATTCCATATGATGTTAGTTCTACTAAGAAAGAACAGGACACCGTTGCTAAGATAGATGATGTTTTAGCAGAATAATTTTTCTTACTTATACTAACGGAATGGAATAGATATGAAGAAGATTCCACCAATATTCTTCGTGGTGACTACTGGAATTGTTATTCTTCTTGGGCTTCACATTTTATTTTGCCCTGACCATGGCATCGTCAAAAAAGCAGTCGCCAAAGCTCGTTTAGAGAAACTTAAGCAAGAGGCTATCGCTATAGGACTGCCTCTTGCTTTAACAGAAAAAGAGAGAAAACTTGTAGCTCTTAAAGCAGAAGTGCTTAAACTTATTGAAGATGCAAAGGTAGCAGAATAATTTTTCTTAATCATATAATATAAGGGAGTAATAGATATGAG
>SDBT01006029.1_pt1 | contig 20233 bp, 18 predicted proteins | sample 2277101 | NCBI WGS metagenome assembly SDBT01 (sample SAMN10404973, study PRJNA504765) | marine sediment metagenome | isolation source: marine sediment core GS10_PC15, 103 cmbsf | place: Arctic Ocean: Southern Knipovich Ridge | collected 2010 | reverse complement strand
AAAGATGATGGAGGAAATAGTCGACTTTACATGCGGCAAGAAGCCGCCGGAACAGTAGTTCAAATGTCCAACAGGGATCCTACCATTGGAGCGAATGGTGAGACCTTTTTGCCAGGAGGAATATTACTTAAGTGGGGCGCAGTTCTAGTAAATTCTTCTCCTACAGCCGTAGTTTTTGCTAATGCATTTCCCAATTCCATTTTTTCCATCGTAGTTACTATTAATAATAATAACCCTAATTTTAGTGCGACTGTGAATGCTGGATCTGTCTCGGGGTTTGATATTTATAGCACTAAAACTACCGTAACTCATTTTTACTTTGCAATTGGTAATTAATGGCTTACAAACCTTTCTATATTTCTAGTTTTGAATCCGATTCTGGATTAGACACATATGGAGAGTCCTTTCTTATTCCGGAGAAGGCTTTTCCTCGCCTCGAGGATGCCTACGCGTGGAGAGGAAGAATAAAAAGGCGAAGAGGATTTCAGCTATTAGGAAGACTGAGAAGGGTTTTAACCACTGAGTCTATAGGAAACATATCTTCTCCTGGAGCAGGAGATGTAACTGTAAATATTTTTACAGCTCTTGGAATTGCTGCAACAGAGCCAAATGCTTCCCTACAGCCGGGAAATATTACCAATATTTCTATCGTAATTGCTGCCCCTATAAGCCAAACTCTCAATGACACTGCTGGAACAGGAACACTCACTATAGTTGGTGCGGGACCAATCACATCAGCTACTATAAATTATGCGACTGGTGACCTAGTAATGACCTTTTCTGGAGCGGCTGGGGCATCTGCTGCAACGTTTACTGGAGCCTACTTTCCCTGTCTCCCAGTTATGGGACTGCTTACAAGAGAAGATCCTTCTCTGATAAACGATGAAGAATTGATCGCTTTTGATACTGTATACGCATACAGCTTGGTTGGTGGTCAATTTACCGAGTTGTTGCCCGGTACTACTTGGTCAGGAACAAATTCAGACTTCTTCTGGTCTACCAATTATTTTCAAAATGTCAGTGGGGACCTTTTTTGGGTGACTAATTTTTCGGGACCAACAGGAGATCCTATTAGGTATTACGATGGAGTTGCCTGGACAGACTTTCTTCCAACTATAAGTGGAGTAGATGAGCTTCATCAATCTCGAGTTCTTCTACCCTATAAAGATAGATTACTTGCTATGAATACTTGGGAGGGAGCAACCCTAGCTGGATCCACTAACTTTCCCCAAAGAATAAGATTTTCTCAAAATGGGGATCCAACTGACCAGGTCGATGGATGGAGAGAAGATATCGTTGGCAGAGGGGGATTTATAGATATTCCTACAAATGAAGCTATAATTTCTGCCGATTTCATAAAAGATGTGCTAATTATTAAAGCCGAGAGGTCTTCGTGGAAGGTAGTTCATACCGGAAACGAGCTTCTTCCTTTCATTGTTCAGCAGATAAATGCAGAGTTAGGAGCTGAATCTACCTTCAGCCTGGTCAGGTTTGATAGAGGGATTCTTGCGGTAGGAAACTTTGGAATAACTGCCGATGACAGTGTCAATGTAGCCAGAATAGATGAAAGAATACCAGACATAGTCTTCGATATACACAACGATCAAGAAGGTGTAAAAAGGGTATATGGAATAAGAAATTACCAAGAACAATTGGTGTATTGGACGTTTCCAAATTCAGCCCAAAATCCTATTTTCCCTAACAAAATACTGGTTTACAACTATGTAAATAAAACTTACGCCATATTTAATGACTCCTTCACCTGTTTTGGATACTTTCAAAAAGTAAGCGATACGATTTGGGCAACATTAGAGTTTGAATCGTGGAGTTCCTGGTTAGATCCTTGGAATAGTGGAGTAGAGCAGTCTAAGTTTCCAGATGTTATAGGTGGAAATCAACACGGTTATGTAGAAATACTTGATAAACAAGGGTTTAACGCTCCCTCCATGCATATAGGAGCTATCACTCCGGGAACTCCGGTCACTCTTACAGTTCCTAACCATAATCTACAGTCTGGGCAATTTGTAAAAGTCACAGATATCATAGGAAGCGGAAGTCCTAATCCAGACACACTTAATGACACTATCTACAAAATAAATGTCACAGGAACCGACACTATAGAGCTAGAAGGTACGACTCTGGGAGTGGGGGGGACGTATGTAGGGTCTGGACAGCTAACGGTGTTAAGCAATATCAATATTCTTACGAAACGGTTTTCTCCCTACTATCTAAAAGGTTCTCAAGTACGCCTTGGTTATGTGGATTTCTTTTTAGAAAAGACAAGCTTAGGAGAAGTGACTGTAAATTTATTCGTAGATGAAAACTCTAATATATCTGTCAATGATCCTAATTCAGTCTCTAACGAAGGGGTTCTGGGTGACAATATTGTTCTTACTCGTCCTGAAAATACGGATCTAGTTCCTTTTCAGAGCAGCCAAGAAAAAATATGGCATAGAATGTTCGCCCATAGCATTACTCAGAATTTTCAATTCCAGATTACTCTTGACGATGATCAGATGCTAAATCAGTCCATAAACGAAAGCGACTTTGTTCTTCATGCCATGACACTTCATGTGACAGACAATGTAAGGATTATCCAGTGACGTTTGCACCAACAGACTCTAAGGCTCCTTTTCTACCAACTACTCAGGTGTTTCCAGAGGATGATTCTCAAAGACTTATTGTCCATACGGATACCTATACGCAGATCTCTCAGAATGTAAATATCCGCCAACTTGGAACTTATGATAAAATCGAGCAGGTAGCAGGACAGTTTTTTTTCAATGATACTACTCCCTCCGCAAAACGTCTTTCCTATAGGCAAGTGTACAGCATAGGAGCTATCGCACAAGGAGCTACTTCGATCACAGCACACGGAATTACTGGGGTAAATACAACAACAACGTTCACTCATATTTATGCCACTTGTGTAACAGATGTTATAGATAATCGTCCCATTCCTTATGCATCGGCTACCTTAGTTACGGATCAGATTGAGATCAATGTAGATGGGACAAATATAAACATTATAAATGGGGCCACTGCACCTGCGATCACATCCGCTATTGTTGTCCTGGAATATTTAAAGAACTAGAATGTAAATATTTTTTTTAATAAGATCAAAAGAAAAAGGAAAAATTATGGTTGCCCCCATACTTGCTACAATTCTCACATCTTTACTCTCCGCGGGAGCCTCTTTTATTGGTAAAAAACTTTTTTCCGGGGGCGGAGCCCCCCAGCAAGGTGGACGCCAGTATGGATTCGGTCAGCCATCAGAGGGTGGTTTTCTAACACGCCCTGGACAAGAAAGAAGGTTTGAGAGGTTTACTCCTGAACAACAAGATCTGACAAGCCTTCTTAGAAATCTTCTAACCGGAGAAGGGGATCAGCCTACTGGTGGACTTCTAGGAGACCTATTTGGTCCACAGGGGTTCGAATCTTTTGCAGCTCCTGCTATGAAAACTTATCAAGAAGAAATAGTCCCTCACCTTGCTGAGAGATTCTCTCAACTTGGAGCTCAAAAGTCATCTGGATTCCAGCAAGCATTAGCACGTTCTGGAGAAAATCTAGCAGCTAGATTAGGACAAATGAGGGGACAACAGCAAACAAGTCTTCTAGGAGGACTTTTAAGTCAAACCATGGCTCCTCAGTTCGAAACTTATTATACTCCAGGAGGTCCAACAGGCCTTTCTGGTCTATTAGGAAGTATAGGTCAAGGCATAGGAGCTGGTGGAGCATCTCTTCTTGGTTCCGGTGCTTTAGGTAAATTAGGATAAGATATGGCACTAACAATCGGAAAACCAGAGCAAACTGGATTAGATGTAATTCTACAAGGACTTGGTGGTGGGGTTTCTCAGGGTCTTCAACAGAGTTTGGAACAATTTCATAAAAATCAGCAGATGAAAAGAGCTCAGCAGCTTTTTGAAAGTAAAGGGTATCCATCAGATCTAGCTAGGCTCGCAGCATCTGCAACTACAGGTGGGCAGACAGAGGTTCTAAAAGAAGTTCTAGAAATGAAGAAAAGAGGCTCTAGTATATTTGGGGGACCTCCTACTCGACAACCAACAGAGGAAGTTGAATTTGAGGAAACAGAAACTGGATTAACACCAAAAGAAAGAGTTTCCAGGAAAGAAAAGCTAGAACAAAGATCTTTTGATAGAAATAGAAAATACCTCGATCGTCTCTCTTCTATTGCTGGAGAAATGCCTAAAGAAAGAGTCGCTCTCTCTCAAATGAAAGGAGCCCTAGAAAGTGGAGACTTTAACTCTTGGAGAAATGCTTTTGCTGAAATGACTGGATTTGAGGTATTAAAAAGTGCTTCGGCCCAGGTGGTTAATAGTGCAGCCAAACAGTTTCTTATGAGTTCATTGGCTGGCCTTACTGGACGTCCTAACGTGTTTATTGAAAAGCAAATCACAAAAGCATTGATAAGCCCTCTGTATCGAGATCAAGCTAACGAGCTAATATATGAAGGACTCGAAGGTCTTTCTAACTTAAAAGAGAGAGAAGTAGAAATAGCCGAGAACTTAGAAGAAAAATACACTGAAAAAGGAAAAGAAATTCCCAGGAATTTTCAGAAATTAGTTCGTCAGCAACTTAAAAAAGAATCCTCTGATTTTGAAAAAGATTATGAAAATAAAATAAGGAGCCTTTTGCAAGGGCCTAGAACTCTCACAAAAGGTATTGCTGCTTCGATATTAAAAGAAGCAAAAGGAAATATATCTTTAGCACGAAAAATTGCAAAAAAACGTGGATACGACTTTTAATGCCTGATATTTTCGATGAGATTTCGTTAGAAGAAACCCCCTCCGGGGATATATTTGATCAAATAGAAGCGTCTATTCCTCCTACAATTTCACAAGAAATAGGAAGACATGGTGCACGCACCGGATCTAGGATAGCCGAAACAATTTTAGGTCTACCTTCCGATATTCTTCAAACGGCTCAATTAGGAGCCCGAGGACTAAAAAAAGGAGCGGCTAAAATTCGAGAAAAAATTGGTTTAAAACCTCTAGAAATAAAAGAAAAACCTCGAGGGGTTCCTGGTTCTAGAGAAATTAGAGAATTTTCTGAAAAAATATTTGGGGAAAAGGTAACACCTAAAACAAAAACTGAATCTTTCATAGATGATATAGTTTCGGATGCAGCTGCCCTCGCTCTCCCTGTTAAAGGGAAAATACCTTTTATTCGAGCTATTGGAACTGCATTGTCTGCAAATGTAGCTTCTGAGGTAGCAGAAAAATTAGGGGCTACTGAAAAACAAAAAATAGGAGCAAAAATAGGAACATTTTTCCTTGCTGGACTCTCTGGAAAAGGAAACGTTAGAAAATACTGGAATAAACAATACAAATTAGCAGAAAAATCTATTCCTAAAGGAGCAGAAGTTGAAGTTTTTAAAATGGACGCGATGTTAGATAGGCTTGAGGATAATTTAAGAAAAGGAGTATCTACACCATCTAAAAAGTTTGTTCTTTCTCCTCTCAAGAAAATTCAAAATAAAATTGTAACCGGTGAAATTCCAGTAGAAGAACTCCTGCAATTCAAGAGAGACATAAATGAATTGAGAGGAAGTTTATATAAAGATCTTTCGGGAAAACCATCTATAAAATACGCTCAAGGAAAAATAAACGATTTAAGCAAAATAATTGACAACGAAATATCAGCCTACGGGAAAACAAATCCCGAATTTATGAAACATTATAGAAATGCAAATGAGGCATATGCTGGATTCCATCAGAGCAAAAGAGTAGGAAATTGGGTTAATCGTGCATTACCTTTTGGGAAAATGGGAAAAACAGCTTTATTTATTGCAGAATCTATTTTCAAACCAGCTTCTTTGAAGTTCACGTTGCCAGGAGTAGCTGCCTTTAAGTCGGCTGAGTTCATAACCAGGATGCTTAAAAATTCTACACTTAGAAGATACTATACAAACTTAATGAAAAGTGCAGTAGACGAGAATAAGACGGGAGTCATAAGAAACCTGCGTAACATGGAAAAAGAGATAGAGAAAAATGAACCTGATATGTTTGAATTAATCTCCAAATCCACATCCACACATAACCACGGCAACAAAAATTCCAATTAAAGCATCTATTAATATCATATTATTCCTCTATTCCATTTTTTCTTTTTAAACATCTCCAAAGCTCATTTACATCAACCACTATTTGTCCTTCATCTCTGAGAAACGCTTTTTCATATCCATTAGTTTTTCTGTTTCTAAATCGGTTTCTCAGTCCATTCTCAGTAGGCCACGGATAATATTTTGAAAATTGTGAAATAGTTAGATATGTGTCTTGTGGTTCCATTTGGTTTAATTATGCCTCTTTTCATTTTTTTTGTAAATGTAACTTATTTTTTGACACTCTCACTCGTAGTGTTGTATTGTAAAGAAAAAACTTTAAATCAGGAAAAATCATGGCACGCAAATCCAAAGGACAACAACAGACTCTTTCTGGATCTCCCATCGGAAACTTTACTAACTTCTCTCCTAAGCCTATTCAGGCTAGTAGATCTCCAACTGCAGCTGATACGGGATTCGAAATTGGTCAACTATGGGTAGACCTTTCTACCGATCTAATATACGGACTAGCCTCTTCTGCCGGTGGAAATGCTGTGTGGACGATTTTAGGCCCAGGGGATTCGGATGTAGACGCTATAGCATCGGATAGTGGGACAGCTAATCCTGCTGGAGGAATTATCACTATTGCAGGTGGAACGGGGGTAACTACCTCAGCATCAGGATCTACTATTACAGTGGACGGAGGAATTCCTATCACTCCTTACGTTGTAGGTCCAGTGTCCACCGCTGGTTTTACTACAATTCAAGCTGGTATTAATGCAGCCAATGCATCAGGAGGGGGCCTCGTATATATTCAAAATGATACTTACACAGAAGATTTAACTCTTTTTGATGGAATCACTCTTCACGGAGAATCTAAAGAAGAAGTTATAGTCCAGGGAACACACGTATTGCCACTGAGTGGAAATGTAAGTTGTAGAAGAATTAAATTTGAAGATGCTTCTGCTATATTTTCAGCTCCTATGTCAAGCTCCATACATCTTATAACTGAAGATTGTGAGTTCGACGTTACTAATGGACACACATTTGATGTTGCAAATTTGAATGTTGCAGCGATAGTGGAAGTAAGATCCTGTTCTTCTGTAGGTGCAAATGACGGATTTTTTACTAATCCCACTAATGAAGCTACTCTTTTTATAGATTCCTCCAGAGTGGGGGGTGGAAATGGAAATACATTAACATTTTCTAGATTTTTTACTGTCTCCAATTCCACATTTATATGTCCAGTACAGGGAATAGATTCTGCCGTTTTTGAAGTTAGGAATTGTACTTTTGAAGATAACTTTACAGCTGATATTGACTGCATAGGAAATATAACCTTAAGCTTTTTTAATACGGGAGCTGTGCAGGCATTCACGATGAACTCATCGATGGCATTAGAAATTTCAGAATGTGTGTTTTCTTGTGCAGCTGCTACTTGTATTGGAGGAACAGGAACTGGTTTTTTAACATTGTCTACTTGTTCTTTCCTAAACTCCACCATTATATCTGGTCCAACAAATGTTATAGGGGGACAAACAAAAACTGGAGATGTGGAATTAGCATTTCCTGGAAGTAAACTTATAGTTAAAGGCGGAGCCGTTACCGATTTTATAGGAAACACTACTCTTGTTGCAGGCAGCAGTGTCGTGAGTAACACTTCCATATCTGCGGACGATCGCATATTTTTTACCTATTTAGGAAGTGGTTTATCCAATACCGGTCAATTAAGTTATACTATTTCTGCCGGAGTTTCATTTACAGTAGAATCTACAGATGGAGCCGATGCAAACCTACTTTCTTATTTTATAGTTCGCGCATTTTAAGGAGAAAAAATAATGGCACGCAAATCCAAAGGACAACAACAGACTCTTTCTGGATCTCCCATCGGAAACTTTACTAACTTCTCTCCTAAGCCGATCCAAGCAAACCGAGCTCCTACCACTGAGGATACGGGATTTGAAATAGGACAACTCTGGGCTGATTCTACTAATGATATTATCTATGCCCTGTCGAGCGTCTCGGCGGGAGCAGCTCAGTGGAACCTTTTGGGAGGAGGAACTGGCGATGTAGATGTTCTGGACGGAGATACTGGAACTGCTATTCCCTCGGGAGGTGTTATTACAATTGCTGGAGGAGACGGTCTTACTACTGTCGGAGCTGGTTCTACGGTCACTATAAATAGGGATGAAAAGGGAGGATATCCCATTACTCCTTTCGTTGTAGGAGATAGCGGAGAAGCAGGATTTCAAACTATCCAATCTGGAATAAACGCCGCAAAGGACGCCGGAGGGGGGGTAGTATACATACAACCAGGGTCTTACACAGAAGACTTACTTCTATCCAACGCAATAGATCTACACGGAGCTATTCCCGTTTCTAGTAATGAAGGATTTTCGGTTACAATCACAGGAACCCATACTCCTCCTAACGCAGGAAAAGTTGGATTTCGTTCTATTTGTTTTATTGATACGACCGCTGTTTTTTCTAGTGCAGCAGCTGGATCTACCCACTTAATGTTTTTAAACTGTGAGTCTGCAGTTCAAAATGGATATTTTCTTGATCTTCAAAATTGGACAGGAACACTAGAATTGTTTGACCATAATCCTAACACCGCCGGAACTCCCTTTGGGATAGAAGATGGAGGTATAAACAATTCCGGAGGATCAACTGTTTTATTGTCTTCTGGAGGGCTCGGATTTGGCACATCTAATGTTTTGACTGTAAGCGGACCGTTTATAGCTCAATCAAGCGAAATAAATCCACCATCTGACTTCATTTCATCTGCATCTGTCTCCGTAAAAGGGGTGTCTTTTAACTCTAATACATCTTTAAGCAATTCATCTTCGGGTTCCTTCGATTCTTGCTCTTGGAATACAGGAGCCTCCCCATCAATAAATATTACGACTTCTGGCGACTTTACCATCTCAAATTCTTCTATAAACACGAGTAACAATCCGGCCATAACCGGGGCCATAACCGGAAGCCTTGATATTTCTGCGACATCTTTTTTGAATAACCGAGAAATAGGGGTCACTGGAACGCTTACATCTTCCGAATTGAGAGGAGCCGGTCAAATATCTAGATTTGTTGTAGGAACCTCTCCGGATGCTCCTTATCAAACTATTCAAAGTGCCATCACGGCTGCCAACACAGCAGGAGGAGGCACAGTATATATTCAGAATGGAGCTTTCACTGAAGATCTAACCCTTTTTGCCGATGTGCATATGGTAGGAGCTTCCCGAGATGGAGTAACAATTGCTGGATCTCACACTCTTCCTACTTCAGGAACTCTTTCTTTTAGCACAGCTTCTTTTTCTGATGCTACGGACATTTTTTCTGGTCCTCCTGCCACTGGATGCACATTTTTGGTGGAAAACTGTGACTTTGATGTCGTGAGCGGTCACACATTTGACGGAGCAAATTTTAATTCTTCCTGTTCGATTGAAGTACAGTCTTGTATTTGTACTGGAACTAACGATGGATTTTTTGATAATTTCAGCGGACAAGCCACTCTTACTATAAATTCTTCTAAAGTTGGGGTGGGCGGTGTAGAGACACTTACTGTATCAAGATTTTTTACAGTCACAAATTCAACCATCGTGTGCGAGATCGCAGCCGAAAGCCCCGCCATATTCCTTATCACAGGATCTTTCCTGGAAAGAAGGTTTACCTCAAACGGAACCTCTGCAGGATCAATTATTCAAACTATCACCCAATCTATTACCATGGATTCCTCGTCGGGATTTAATCTTCTTGATTGTACTGTAGCTACTGTAGATAACCCGGCGATAGATGGATCGGGAGCAGGAGTCATTACTCTGATGGGATGTTCCTTCTTAGGCAATGCTGAACTTGCCGGGACTCTTACTTTCGCCAGTGGTGAAGTTAGGGGCGCGGGACAAGTAAGCCGCTTCGTTGTAGGAACTGCTCCAGACTCTCCTTACCAAACTATTCAAGATGCTTTAGACGCGGCTGATGCTGATGGGGGGGGGCTTGTTTACGTAAAAGACGGAGCCTTCACCGAAAACCTCACTATGTTTGATAATGTAAACATACAAGGGGCTTCTCGCAACGATGTAACAATTGTAGGAACTCATACACCTCCTAGTTCTGGAAATTTCTCCATAAGAGAACTCACTCTATCGAGTTCCACAGATATATTTTTTAGTGCAGCGGCAGGAAGTACTACGATAACCCTAGACAGCTGTGAAGTGAGCGTCGTAAACGGACATGTATTCGATGTGCCAAACTGGGTAGGAACTTTGCAGTTTAATTCTTCCATTTCTACCGGAGTGGATGATGGATTCGTAAGTAATAATGGAGGAGCAGTTCTCGTAAGTAATTCATCGCTAGTGGGAGCTGGTACTGGAAACAACCTCATTACTTCAGGACCGATTAGTTTTACCGATGTAATTGTAAATTGTCCATCCTTAATAACAGCTGGTAGCTTGATAAGTGGGAGTCATAATACATTCAACCAAGAGGTAACTTTTGCTGGAACAAGCTCTGGGACCTTTTCTCATTGTAGCTTCCTAGAAGCTTCTGATCCATCGATTACTATGAACAGCTCTGGGGATATATCTATTCCCATGGGAATAATTGACACCGTCAATTCGCCAGCTGTAGACGGTTCGGGTGCCGGAACGCTAAATCTTTCTACCTGTACGTTTGAATCCAATACCTTGATTGGAGCATCTGTGAACCTTTCAGCGGGAAATACAAAAACTGGCGATCTTTCCATAATTATACCAGGTAGCAAATTGGAGGTAGAAGGAGGAACCGCAACTGATTTTATAGGAACCGCTACACTAGCGGCCGGGACTGTGACGGTAGCAAATACCAACATTGCCGCTAATGATAGAATTTTTATTTCCTATAGTGGAAGCCCCTTAGCTAATTCTGGAGAATTGACTTCGTCAATTATCGCAAGCACATCATTTACGATAGATTCTACGGATGGGGCGGATGCAAATACAGTATCTTACTTCATCGTAAGACAGCTTTAAGGAGAAAAAATGGCATTTGGAACTAGAGCAGTTTTTGAACCAATAAGAGAAATCGCATTTGGTTCTATAGGCGCTACATATACTCCAGTGGGAGGTGCCATAACTGATCACGCCAGATTGATTAGATTTGTTAGTACTCTGGATACGGAAGTATACATTTCTCTGGACGCTATTAATGATCATATCAGGCTTACTCCAAACGGATTTTTCCTCATAGATTTATCTAGTAACAAAGTACGAGATGATGGACTTTTCTTAGCTATTGGAACAATCTTTTATATAAAGGAAGTGGTATCCCCCTCCTCTGGAGAGCTTTGGATTGAAGTTATGTCCGCTCAAGGCGGCGTATAATGTCCCAAGGCGGTCCAAATAGTATAGTTGGAAGCGGCGGGAATCCTCTAGAGACTCTCACAGGAAACTCGGGAGGTCCGGTTAATCCTGACGGAGCTTTCAATATAGATATTCTAGGGAATAATTCATCTGGAATAGACATTGTAGGTACTCCAGCTTCTAATCTCCTTACAGCAATTGGACTCCAGTCCTCCGAAACCCAAAGAGGAACTGTTGAGCTAGCTACTGCTGCCGAAACTACTTCTGGAGTATCTACCTCTCTAGCTGTTCATCCCTCAGGATTAGATACAAAGTTAGGCACTCAGGCATCCAACGGCATCATATATGGCCAAGGAGGAGCGGGGTCTAATTTAGCGTCTCTTGTAGAAGGGACTGATGGTCAACTTCCAATAGGAGATACAGGAGGACCCCCTGTACTATCTACCCTTACAGCTGGCTCGAATATCACGATAAATAATGGTTCTGGATCTATCCAAATAAATGCTACTGGAAGCCTGGCTATCCCTTGGAATGACGTTGTAGGAACGTCTGCAACTTTAGTTGTAAATGAAGGTTTTGTTTCTAATAACGCGGGTCTTGTTACGTTAACTTTGCCTGTTGCGGCTGCATTCGGAGATCAATTTCTTATTGTTGGTAATGGAGCTGGAGGTTGGAGAGTAGCACAAACTGCGGGGCAGACAATTCACATTTTAAGCTCCGATACAACAACTGGTGCAGGAGGGAGCTTGTCAAGTACTAACAGATACGATGCTATCACTCTTTTATGCACAGTGGCTAATACAGATTTTGTAGTAAGAGATAGCATGGGAAATTTAACGGTAGTTTAATATGGCAACAAATAATGCAATAAATCTTTCTTCTTCCGGACTTTCTTCTTATGACGGGAGTAGCACCTTCAACGGAAGAACTATTACCGGTGACACGGCTTTTATAGATATCACAAATGGGGATGGAGTATCAGCCAATCCAAACGTTGATATTACCTCCAATTTTGAATCCACCGGGATGCACGGCTGGAATGGTTCTATCATACAACCTATGAGTCTCACTGTTACTTCCGATGGGGCAACAATAACCGCTTCGGTAGAACAAGACGGAGGAGGAGATCTCGTCGTAGTATTTTCTGATGGGTATGATAACTGGGATACTACTCCTCCTGATACGGTCACACTCACAGCTGGAACCGATACCACCCCGATGCTAAACTTTGTATTTTATCCACAATCTACAAAAACACTTACTGCCAATACTACTGGGTTCCCAACAGCTGAACATGCCGCTATCGGGACAGTTATTTGCCAATCAGCGGGCTCTCTTCAAACCAACGGAGCTTATAAAGTTCACGAATGGATGGATGATCTCACTGACACAAATGATCAAGGTCATGTACCTCACATCAATGCATGGATAAGAAAAAGGAGCGCTACTTGGGAAAATGGAGTGGCTCCTACACTGACGATCACAACAAATGTCGGAGTTCCGGATAATGTAATATTTACGTCTACTTCGGGAACGGTTTCCCAGCTTCATCCCCACACTTTTCCGGCTTTTGCGGGAACTCCAGATGTTTACACTGTAAATGACTCTGTAACTCCCTTCAACATAGTGACCGACCTCAATCTACTTCTTACGGATTCTACGGGTGGAAGCATGGCAGGAAGACGCTTTTCATTGGTAATCTGGGGAGTTCAAAGTGAATCCACAGGGGACTGTAAGTTGATGGTTAATCTTCCATCAGGAACTTATGGAACTAATGCGGCTGTTACAGCAGATGACAGTAAGTTTGCAAATTTTTCTATTCCTTCCAACTTTACCGGAACTGGCTTTTTAATTGCTCAGTATAATTTAAGACAACAAGGAGCAAGCGGAGGCACTTGGTCAATAATAGATGAAATCGACTTAAGAGGGCTCTTTCCAGCCGTGACTGCAGGGTCCGGGACCGTAGCGGGAAGTGAGTTTGACGATAGTGTATTCCGGATTTTCGACGATGGCGATAACAGTAAAGAAATAGCTTTTCAAGCATCTCCTATTACTACAGCTACTACTCGTACGATCACAATGGTAGACTCTGATTTAGATCTTGCCGACGTAGTCCAGGGACCTGGGAGTGCTACTGACCAAGCTCTAGCTCGGTACGATACGACTACAGGGAAGCTTCTTCAAGACTCGACTGTTATAGTAACAGACGCCGGAGAAATGACTAATGCGTCACAACCAGCTTTTGCTGCTACGTTAAATAGTACTGACTCAAATGTAACCGGGGATGGTACCACCTACAAAACAGGTACAACCGTAGCTTGGACGGAGAGATTCGACCAAAACTCTGACTTTAATACAAACGGAACTTTTACGGCTCCAGTGACAGGGCAATATTTTTTTTCTATTGGAATTAGATTTGGAGACCTAACGACATCTTTCACTAAGGCAGAACTGATATTAGCAACTTCCAACATTTCGTATTTCGCACTTGTCTCCAATGCCGGAGCCATGTTAGATCCTGGAAATCAAACCGGATATGGGGTTTCCTTTTTTACAGATATGGATGCTGCAGACACAACAGAGTTTGTTGTGGCTGTGTCAGGGAGTACGAAAACGATAGATTTAGTAGCCACATCTTGGTTTCAAGGAGTATTAATTTGTTAAGGAGAAAAAAATGAAAATACAAGTAGATGGAAAAAAAGTATTTGAACTCAATACCACACAAGAAAAGGTCATTAAAAATGACATTCCTTCTGAAATATTTAAAGAAGATATGGAAAGAAGGGCGGCCTATATTATCGAGGACAAATATGAAAATTGTTTCGAGAGATTGAAAAAAGAATGGGAACCAAAATTAGCCGACCGGCTAGGAAGCATTCCAACAAATAAAGATGAATTTTCTGAGCTAGTCTTCTCTCAGAAAGATTACAAGTCCAGGTCCCAAAAAGAAAAAGAGAATAAAAAAGAAGAAAAACTAAGAAGAACCGGACAACTTTAATGCCTTTTATAGACAAAAGCACCTTAACTTATCCTGCAACTAATGCATTTCCTGTAAGGAAGTGGTTAGATGTTCGTGATCCCTTATCTTCTGATTTCAAGAGTTTTAAGATATTTGATCTTTGGGTAAATGAAGTTGGTGAAACCGCTTGGATAATGGTTGGGAGAGGGGCAACATCTGGGACTTGGCTTCAGATGGCTACTTCTGGAACGGGTATCCTTACTATTACAGGTGATATAGGTGGCGCTGTAGGTCCTGACGGTGGTAATAACATAGATATAATCTCCGGAGACGGAGTTACGGTAACAGGGAGCCCTGGAGCCAATTCTCTTACAATCGATATAGATGGGGATGTGGCTACTAAGTACGATACTGATTCTGGTATAGCTGCTCCATCTGGAGGAATCCTAAATATAAATGGAACTGGTGGAATTGTAACTTCAGGAGCTGGGGATACTGTAAACATAGATACAGCAGGAATAGTCGCCACCTCAATAGTCACTGATGCTGGAACAGCTATACCGGCAGCCAACATTTTAAATGTGCTTGGAGGAACTGGCTCTACAACAGCGGGAGCTGGAGATACTGTAACAATCTCTGCAGATGATACCGTAGCTACTTCATACACCTGTGATTCTGGATCTGCCATCCCATCAGCTAATAACCTTTCTATTAGAGGAGCGGGATCTACTACAACTTCTGGAGCAGGAGATGTGGTAACAGTATCCTCTTCAGGAGGAGGACTTTCTTGGAATGAGATCACTGTAGTTGGTCCCACACAGATGACAATTGATATGGGCTTTGTAACTAACAATGGATCTACTGTAGAGCTCACCCTTCCACTTACTTCTCCATTTGGAAGTGTTATAGAGATAGTTGGGAAAGGAGCTGGAGGGTGGCAGGTTAATCAAAACGCTGGTCAACAAATATTTATAGGAAGTTCTTCTACAACTATTGGTGTTACAGGAAAATTAAACAGTTCTGCCTTTGGAGACTCCCTAAGCATGGTTTGTATCACAACGGATACAGAATGGAGAATTATAAATTCCACCGGGAACTTGATTACAACTTAGCAGGAAATTAATATGGTAGAGTCCAACAATGCAATTAACAATACTATTGGAGCATCGATTAATGGTGTCACAAATACTTTTTCCGTTACTAATCCTAGCGATACTGCAAATTCTTCCGCCAGGGGGAAGGTTACCGTAGGAGGTTCTTCTGCTGGAGATCCCTCCTTAAACTTCAATGTTAATGGTATTACCGACTTCGAGATGGGAATCGACAATTCGGACGACGATGCGCTGATTATTTCTTCTGGAACTTCTCTTGGTACTAACAACACCTGGAGAATGAGTAGCTCTGGACAAAGAACAATGCCTTTGCAGCCAGCATTTTCCGTATTTAAAAACGGATCCGCTGCAAATGTCACTGGAGATGGAACCACGTATACTATTGCCTTAGACTCTAAGACTTTTGATCAGGGAAATGATTTTGATACAGGTACGTTTACATTTACTTCCCCTGTCACTGGAAAATATGCACTTTGTGCTCAGGTCATTCTTGAAGGAGTGACAGCCTCTCATGTAACAGGAAATGGAAATATAGTTACCACCAAGGCAAATCTAAGATTTGGAGAGGTTAATTTTGCAAATGTCCGTAACCCCAGCAGCGCCCTTTCTATTCTTGGGACATTTATAACTGACATGGACGCTGGAGACACCGCCACTCTCACTATCAGAGTAGCTGGAGGAGCACAGGTTGTAGGAGTTCAAGCTTCTTCTACCCTGACAAAGTTTATGGGTTGGCTCGTAGCTTAAGATATTTATCTACACCCTGTTGTTTTTTATAATCCTAAATATAACTGCTGACACGAAAATAACCACGATTCCTATTTTAATTAGTTTTGAAGTGGATTTTAAATTGGAGTCTACACTAATCCTTGTAAGGGTATCCTTTTTTTTCACACTAATATCGTTGTTTTTATCTTTATCAACTATTTGAGAACTGTCAAAGAATTTTTCTACTTCAAAATCTTCCTCGTCGCTAGAGGAATCTGAAGGAGCATAAACCGATGCAAGATCAAGTAAGTAATTAATCCGATGTTCGTCTCCAACTTTATCTTGGTCGTTATCCCCACGTTTAAGGTAGTCATTTACTTTGTTTAGAAAAATCCACAGATTAAAATCATCGTTTTTTGAACTAATCTTATATTTTTTACAAAAAGGCCTAATAAGGTCAGTTAAAAGATGGATAGAATCAAACCTAACGTTATTTATTTTTTTAACATTTTCGTCAAAAAGCCTTCTAATAAAAAATTGCTGCTCGTTAGAAAGGTTTTTAGACCTCATCATTCGCTCAGAGATTTGATTAAAAAAATTCTGAACTGTTTGTGGATTATAATTTTCTATATTTGATATCATCAGTGTATCCTTTTTCTATTTATTTTTTGCTCTTCTGTTCGTCTATTTCCTTTATTATTATTTCTTGTTTTTTTGAATTTTCAATCATTATTTGGCTCATTTCATCACGCAACCTAACTTGTATCTCCTCTTTTAAAGAACGGTAGTTAATAATATTTGAAAAAAAGTCTATGAAAGTTTGAAGAGTTTTATTTTCTTTAAGTTTGCTATTACCATTAAGAATGTCTGTTATAGAAGTATCGTCGGTGTGTTTCCTGAGAGACTTATCGAATAATTGTGCTAGGAGTAAAACATGACTTTCTACTTCCTTATCTGTTTTTAGATTTTGGGACCTGTAATATTCAGTGAACCTTTTACTAACCTTTTTCGATATCAGTGAGAGGACTTCTGGCGTCAATTTTTTAACAACTTTTCCAGTTTGTAATTCGATCAATTTTTTAGTAATTTTAATTTCTTTTTTGTTTTCTTTGCGCAATAAACCGAATCCATTAATAAGAGATTTATAAATATTTTCAATACCTTTTCTAATATCGTACACTGCGTGTTGCAAAAGCAAGAGAGAATTATATCTAAGTTGTAGTATTTTTTTGTCTTTTGTAAGTAATGCTATACTAAGTTGATTTACCTGGTTCTTCAATTTAATTTCGTTAGATCTTCCCATAATAAAAGTGTTTTCTTTTTTTGAATTTTTCACGTATTCAGTAACTTTTATATTTTTCTTTCTAATATTTAAGGCGTCTGGAATACACTCAGAGAGAAATGAACTCAGTTCTCTTAAATGAAAAATCTTATTTTTTGTGCTAGTAATTAAATTTAGACAACTTTTTTTATCTTTCGTTTTATTTATATAGTGATATTTTGCGGCAACTATGTTTAGAAATTTTGGATCGGCCTTTAAAAGGAGAAGGATTTGGTTCATTTGTTGAGAACTGATCTTCAGATCTTTCGGGTTTTTAGGGGGTTTAACGAGATCGCTGTAGACCACTACTGGACTGGAAGTAATATCATTTATCTTAACCATCTTTCATTTTCTCCATATTTTTGTACGTAAGGTAAATTCTTTTTTCGATATGGTTAGATATTCTAATTTTTACTTTCCATTTTGGTCAATACTTTTTATTAAAGTATTTTCTATAAATAATTAATTTTTTATTTTACAGTCCTTCTAATTTTCTTTAGGCAGTGTTTTATTTTTTCTACAGCCTGTGGATGGGTAAACTTTATGTGAGCATCATCACCCATGCCCCGCACCATCTTGGTAAAGTGAATGTAATCATATCCAAGAGAGATGTCTCCTCTATGAACCAAATCTTCATCGACATGCTCTTTTATCCATCCCTGAAGCTGTTTTATTTTAGTATTTGGGTTCTTGTCTCCATCTTCCTTCATTTGCATCTCTAGCCTGTCTAACTGCACTCTAAGCTTTTCAGGCGACAGTATATTCTTTCTCCAGAAATCGTTGCTCATGGTCCATTCTATGACCGATCTTATCTGTTCTGGGGATCGTTTATCGATGCGTATTATTTTATCCATGATCTCTTCCCACTTCTTAATGGTTGGTCTTCGGAAGTTAGGTTTAATCTCTAAAATCTTCTCTAAAAAAAACGAAGCTACCTCCGAGGCTTTAGCCGAAGGAAGAGCTGATTTATCAGTTCGGACGTTATCTTTACTTTCTATATATACTTCACTTACTACTTGATCACTGGTGAGGTCTCCCAACCCATCACTGGTGATGTTGCCGGAGTGATCACTGGTGATGTTTCGTAAGGATTTTTTGAAACCTTTATGTACGGTGATAATTCTCCTTTTTTTGAATTTATTGTCTGGATGACAGGTATGACTTCTATCAATCAAACCTAAATCGTCTAGTTTCTTCACAACCCTTTGCATTGTTGCTGTGGAAGTATTCAATCTCTTGGATAGATAATCGTCACTGGGAAAACAGGTGGCATTTCTGTTTGCCAGTCCGGATAGAAGAATGTAGGTGAGTTTTTCTAATGGATTGAGCTCTTGAGAGTCCATTATTTCAGAGGGCATCACATAGTAAAGTCCTCTAGATTCGATTTGTTCCGTCATAGTGATCTCCCTTTGGTTAAAGAGCTAGGCCACTTCGCGGAACAGGAACATACTTGTTGCTGAAAAAAATCAGCTTAGGATAATATGTTGTCTGTTAGTCCGTTTGATAGGCAGCACTAACTCGTTTCGGGGGTCACTTTGTGTGATCCCCTTTCTTGTTATTCTGATACCAATCCTATCTCACATTTTCCAAAAATGTCTAGATGCAAATTACGTGATTTATATACAATGCTTCTATTTTAGGACTCCATATGCTGATTAACATCATTCAAATCTCACTAACTTCTCTACTGATCATTCTTATAGTTTCCTTTTTCGTAGCATCTGTTCTACATCGGAAAAAACTTCTAAACTTTTCTGAGAAATTTTTTTGTGAACTGGAAAGAAAGATAGATAAGGAAGGGATATCTATTAAACACAAGATAGAAATCCTGGAAGCTCACTTAAAGGATATGAGCTTTGATATAAAGGACTTAAATATTAGAACCAACGTCGTTGAAACTAGACTAGAGGAGAGGAATTCTGCACTTCTACTTTCCTCTTCTGCAAAATTATCTCTACCTCCTCCTCCAAAAAGAGGAAGACCTAGAAAAATACCTCAACAATAAAAAAGCGGCCGAGAGGCCGCTAAACTATGAATGAAAAACAAAAGTTACCTTTTCAGGTCTGTTTCCTCATTCTACTTTTCGATGGTAATAAGTCAAATAGTTTCTTTGGTTTGAATATACTTCCAATAGGAAACGGATGGGCCTCTGTAGTCGTCTAAGATAACTCCAGTTTCTTCTTTGAGTTTTTTCTCGTTTACATTTCCACCCCTGGATCCTATTTTCATAGAAACTCCATGACCCTTAGCTGCTCGTCCATCAGCAAACAAAACAAACTGAGATTTTAAGAAGTCCTGTTCCTCTTTTAATTCTTTCATCTCTCTTTTCACTTGTAAAAACCTCTCGGAAATTTCTTTCCAATCTTGGTTTTTTTCCATATCAAGATAAGGCAGTTCTTTTTTCATTACCTTTTCCCAAAATTGCTCTTCTTTTTCCAAAAGCTTTTGCACATATTTCGGGTCTTTTTTAACCTTTAATATTTTTCCATCAATTCCGTTAAAGCTCAGGTAATACATGCTATCATAACCGACTACCTCCATCTGGTGCTGAAGTTGTGGATAATAGTGTTTTGGAACCTCTTCGTGGAGGTTTTTAGCTGCCTTTATTTCCACTAGGATTTTCTCCTCTTCGTTTATACCATCTAATGTAGCCCTCATCCACGGGTGTGTTTTATGGATTACACATTTTTGTTCTGTAATTATCACTCCCATTTTTCCAGTGAAGTAATCCGC
>SDBT01006028.1_pt1 | contig 20236 bp, 17 predicted proteins | sample 2277101 | NCBI WGS metagenome assembly SDBT01 (sample SAMN10404973, study PRJNA504765) | marine sediment metagenome | isolation source: marine sediment core GS10_PC15, 103 cmbsf | place: Arctic Ocean: Southern Knipovich Ridge | collected 2010 | reverse complement strand
TCATGATTTTCCTCACCAGGCCTTAGTAGGTTATCATACCCCTTGCGAATATTATCAAAAATATGGTAAAAATAAAGAGCTAGTACTAACATAAAATATGTACGCTTAATAGGGAGCATTACACTTTATTTCATTATTCAGGTATCATCACAGTTACTACCTTTTTTTTTGAATAAGTCTATAATACAATGCGGCTTATTAGATTCTTTAATATTCCTGCTAAATGAGAGCTTTCCTTTTTTTAGTCATTATCAAAAATATAAAATTAACGTTTTTCTTAACTAATAGTTAACTGGTTAACATTTTTTAAACTTTAAGATTTTACTTCTCTATTTAATTTTTCTATAATAAATCCTATATATAATCCACAAAATAAGTAGATATACATTTCATATGTGTTAAGTAAGAACATATTTCCAAGTAATATCATTATAAATGGAAATAGAAATGGGTTTTTTTTAGATAAAAGTTTAAGCTTATATTTTTTTATAAAAATAAATGTTAATATCAATAAAGGGCTTAGGCCAATAATTCCTATATCAGCTATCATCTGAATATATTGATTATGTGAAACTAAAAACAGTCCAGTTTGTTCCTCTAGTGCATATTCAAAATTTTGAAAGCCAAGTCCAAACAGTAAATTAAAAATATTCAGAATATCTTTAAAATAATAATGTATAATAGTCAATCGACTTATATCGCCCGTTTCAAATCTATATAGAATATTATATACAAGTGGATACTGTTGATAATTATCAAAAAAATTAAATACATACATACCAGTTATTATTATAGATAATATAGTATAAATTACTATAACATTTTTTAACCTGATTTTCTGTGATAGATAAATAATTATTAAGATTACCATGAGAATTATTCCCATTCTGGAAAATGATAGAGTTATCCCTACCAAAGCTATAAAGAAAAAAACCTTAGCACTAAATTTATCGGTATAAAAGAGTAAACTTGCCGCTAAAATTGCCATATATAAACTATAATAATTAGGATCGTTAAAACTTCCAGCAGCTCTATAAAAGTTCCCTACCTCTATTATTTTTTGACTACCGCTTATTTCGATGAATGGAAAAATTTCTGTTAAACTAACTCCTCTATATTGGCTTATTGCCATATATATTTCTATAAATATTACTATTTTAGTTAATAAAAACAATATCTTTGGTTTAATCTTATTAAAATTAAATATAACATAAAAAAAGATAGTTATACATATAGTTAAGCTCTTAATTAATGCGAATGCATCTGGTCTGTATGAAAAAGGGTATTTGGTCAAAACAAAGAGATATAAACCAATAACACCAGCAAAAATGAAAAAATAATCTTTTTTATATTTTTTTGTGATTAGATCCAAGGCAAATAACCATATTAAAGGTATAAAACATAAAAAGAAAAATAGTTGAGAAATATCAATATTAATAATTACTTTCAATTGTCCTAGGGATAAGAAGGGAAGTAAAAAATATACTATATATAATAAGTTTGCTCTATTCTTATATCCTATAGCAATGCCAATTGCGACTAATACCAGTTTTATATACATAAGAAATCCCCTTTTAAATAATCAGGTAATGAAAATATATATTTTATTGCTATGGAAAACATTTTTCTTCTTTTCCATACTAAATGAAACAATTTTATAAAATACAATCACCCTTCTTTGCCTAAAATTGTTATTAATATCTGTTTTCCAAATTTTATTAAGATCAGCTGAGATAAATTCTTCACTAATCAGTCTATTTACAGTTAATTTCTTTTTAACGGATTTTTCTTCTTTACATAATTTTGGCCTAAATATACTTTTTAGTTTCATTGTTTTCCATATTCGTTAATCAACATAAGATATTTTAAAAAGTAATTAATTTCTTAAAAGGTTTAATTAAAAAAATTCTCTTATAAATTTTAAAATCAAATTTTTTCAGATTATTTATTGATCTATAATTATTTCTATACATTGCGATGTATATATTTTTAATGCCTTTATTGATACAATAATTAATTCTTTCCTTCATTAATTTTTGATGTAATCCTTGCCTTCTATATTCTGAAACACAATCACCATCAAAAAAATATGCTTCGTTATTTTTTAGTTTAAATCTATAATGCAATCCAGTATCTATTTCATTGTCAAAAGAAATCCAACACAAATAGGATAATTTATTTTTCAATTTATCAATAACAGCAATTCCAATATATTTCTTTTGATCTTTTAATCTTGGCTTGATATTTCTTTCAAAATGACCTTTCAATCTATTATTATCTGAATATTCTTTTAATAAATCAATGTCTCCATTTGAAACTATTTTAATAATATATTTATTGTCAATACCTCTAAAATTATTAATTTTAACCGGATTTGAGAGTTTATAGAAATTTTCACCCATTATTAATATATTCTTAATTTTTATGTAAATTTCCCTAAAACTCTCTGTTAATGCATCACTTCTCCTTAAAATTATATATAATAACCAAATATAAAGAAAAAGAAGAAATATTTTAAAAAATATTGCAATATAATTTATACATAATTTATTTATTAATAAAGACAAAAAGTATACAATAAAACCCGCGCTAAAAATAGATATAATGGCCTTATACGAAATCCTCAAAGGAAAGTATTTATTTATATTCAAATTATAAAGTAAAAATATTAGAAAAAAAGAAAGAAAAGTGGCAATTGCTGCCCCCACTAAACCAAACCATTTTATAAAAAAATAATTTAAAATAATGTTTGTAATAGCACCGCAAACAAAATATTTAGGAAGTAATTTTGTTTTCTCAGCAATGTGATAACCAACAGACATTAATGTACAGCCACCATACATAATATAAGAAAGTCCCGCTACAAAAATAATTTTTGTTCCTTCTAAATATCCTTCTTTCGCAAATAAAGAAAGGATATCCTTTGTAAAAAGCGATAAGAAAACAACAAGAATAAGACCGGCAGCAAAAAATAGTTGCAACGTTTGGTTTATCTTTTTTTTAATAAAATCTGTTTCCTTTAGTCTACTAAAAATAAAAGGTATCCATGCTTGATTTATAGGTATAACTAATAATACTTGAACAAGCATTACAATTTTATATGAAAATGCATAAGTACCGACATCCGACATTGTATAAAAATATTTAATGAAAAAATTATCTGATGAATTTAAAACCCACATTGCCAAATTAACAGGAATTAAAGGTATTGAAAATGTTAGCATTTTTTTTGTAAGTTCCTTATCATAAGAAAAAGAAAGATATTCAGAATTTCCCATAAAGAAAAAGAAAATTACAAATAGAAATATCCCGGCTATTAATTGACCATAAAATACGCTAGCTATACCTTGTCGAAAAACTACAACAAATAAAATTACTAAAATAGAATACAAAAGAGCATGACTGACATTTAATTTTAAAAAAGTAGTCGCCTTTCTCTGTAATCTTAAAATTGATACACCCTGATTTTTAAAATAACCAACAAATGAAGTAGCAAGAACTATGATTAATAAATAATTATAACCTAAGTTTTTAATAATAGGAAACTGTATAATAATAATAGTAAGAGTTAATATAACAAAATTAATAATTGCACTAAAACCAAATGAAGATTTTACAAGTTTTGTTTGATTATCTCCATCTAACTCATAATAATATCTCCACATACCTGAAAATATCTGCAAACCCAAAAACCATTCCAATATTGTTGCAAAAAGTTGTAAAAATGTTAATACTCCATAGTCTGCAGTACTGAAACGGCTAGCATATATCGGCATTAAAAGAAAGGATATAAATTTTAATAATACAGCACCTAATCCATATGTTAATAAATCTTTCTTCATTAATTCAATTTTCCCTGCGGCATTTTTTCATTCAATTCTTTCAAAAAATTATTCTCATTATATTTATTTACTGATAAATATTTTTTATAAATGAAACCACTTTTTAGAGTATTCCCTTTGTACAAACATTATATATTTTACAGACTTTTTTAGTGAATTCTAATTTATAGGAGTCAATATCAGTACCAAAGCAAAATTTGTCTATTCCTTTTAAAAGTGTATCTTCTAATAGTTTATCAAAGGTAATATTGCTTATCGAATAATTTGCTAACTCAATAATTTTTCTATTATACGCTGTATCAAATGCAAAATATTTTTTATGATAGTGAAACTCCCCCAGCAGGAGCTGGGGGCTTCTTAAACCTATGGTAATGTTAATTGCAATTGTCCTTTGTCTTCTTTTTCTTGATGCTCTGCGTAGGCGAGAATTTCCTTTTCATTCAAACCTATACACGATACACAGTATCCTCTAGACCAGATGTCGCCTTTCCTTGCATAGGTTTTTCGCATAAAAGGAAATTTCGCCTGGAGTTTTTTTGCCGACTGTGTTTTGATAGGCTGAATTGCATCGGCAACGGCAATTCTTGGAGGTATCACGACTACCATGTGAACATGATCCTCTTGTACATTAAGCTTTACTACCTCGATATCGGGATAAAGTTCTGGGATATGCGAGAGTATTTTAACCGTATATTCTTTTACTCCCTTTGCAAAGATTTTTCTCCGATATCTCGCTATCCAGACGAGATGGTATTTGGTATAATGAAGCATGAGATTTCGAAAAAGCGCACATGCTATCTACAAAACGGAATACCATCTCGTCTGGATAACCACTACATCACCAGACAGGAGTCTGGTGTTTTATGTGGCTCGATAAAAACCTAAATTACACGCACAAAATTTTTTATTGTAAAAAAGTAAAATACAATTAGATTTTACAGAAAAGTTAAGTATTAAATCTTTGATAAATAATTCTTTTTAGAGTCAAAATAAATTGAATGCTTACCTGAATATTTTTTTGATTTAGAAACAAGTAAAATATCATTAATAGAATTCAGGATGTTTTCTCCATTCATAATTATATTATTTATATTAGTATTCTCTCTAATTATTTTATTATGAATTCTATTTAATTTTTGTTTTAAACGCTTTGAATAATATTTTTCCCTAACATTAGAATAACTTTCTCCTTCTATCTCTGGGCATCCAGACAATACAGCTGCATTTTCACCTTTTAAATTAAAATTACTTGTAAATTCCGGAATATAGCATAAATGAATTAAATCATATTTTCTATTCTTTTTAAGCCAATCAAATACATAGTCGAATTCATTTTTTGATAAATTAGAAGAAATAAAATCTAAATATGTTGCGCCTCATTGCTGGGCGATAAATTCAACAACCGTATAATGGAATATCTTTTTAAACTTTCTTTTTACAATACAAAAAGGAGCAATAGCACAGAGTTCTTTTTTTTCGTTATATAGGAAAAGAATAGATAATTTTTTATCATATCCATATTGTCCATTATTAACACGACCAAAATGTTGCCACCAGGTCCTCTGCCAAAAATAGGACGAAGTGATATTTTTATTATCTACTTTTTTCTCAAAATCAATCCATTCATTCTTTACAGAAATGAATCACTCCGCAGCAGAGCTACGGGGTATCTATTGCTCTCTAAAGCAAACTAATTTGCTGATAGTGTAACTTTTATATTCTTTTTCGATTCCTTGATTTCTTACATATTTGCTTATTGTATCTTCACTACCAAATTTGCTTACAGTATTTACAAAAAATCCATCTGACCAAAATTCTCCACTCCACAGTTGTTTTTTTACTTCTGGATGTTTTTCAAATATCTTTTTGGCAGTTATACTTTTTATCATTCTTATTATTTCTGTCATATTATATTTTGGAATTGACTGTATTAGAAAATGCACATGCTCCCTGTCTATTCCGATCTCTAAAAACTTATTTCATATCTCTTAGAAATCTCAAGACATATGCCTTTGAGAGTTTCATCTATTTCTTTGTTGAAAATAACCATTCTATATTTTGCTGGACATACAAAATGGTATATTAGCACAGATACATTATGTGATTTGTGAACATACTTACTCAAATCACTTTCTCCTCTACTTTTTATACCATTTTATCATATTTTATTGACCGCAGCAGAGCTGCGGGGAATTGAACCCTAAGAGATTAAAAGTAGAAAAGGGATCTTTAACTCTACCACAAAATTCGGTTTTATTGCATCCATCTATGGCAGCTCTATTATTATATCTGCATCACCATTTAAAACCTGATTTATCAATGCTTTAATCTGAAAATTCATTGGAAAGATAACTGTAATATTTTCTACCATTTGGAAAAACTCAAACAGCATCCTTGTATGCTTCTTTACCTCTTTTAATAACTACTAATGCTTCATCGAGTGATTTATATGATTCCCATTCCGATATAAAATCTTTTACTTCTTTTCCCGGCATTCCATGAGTAGTTCCGTGGTAACCAATTTTAAAACACTCATCGTTATTTAATGTTTTAAAGAAATCTTTACTTTTATTATTTTTATTAATTGGTTCGGAAATAGATTTTATCTTGCTATTAGTAATATTATCGGTACGCTTTCCAGTCACCACAAAAAATGTAATTTTATTTTGGAATTAACAGAAAGTATCTCTTTTTCTAAAAAATGAAACGCACTATTTTTATCAAATCCAGCATAACTCCAATCCCCTTCTGGTTTAATTTTTCCATCGTTATTTATATCTACCCATTCATTAGCAAGACCATCAATGAAAAAAAGGATAGGTGAATCGGTATTGTTTTTCCATTTATTTCCTATTCAGCACCTTCTTATACACTTCCAGGATTTTCTCAGCATTATCTTCAAGCTCTATCTTCTCAATTTTCGCTCTATATTCTTCATAATTATTAATCGTTTCAGTTGTTTTTATATACAAATCATCAATATTTCTGTTTTTAAAAAAAATAGTTCCTTCCGGTCGTGTACATACATCGCTGGCAATTGTGGGTTTTTGTAATGTTAATGCTTCTCTAATAGAAAGAGCATCGCCATCCGTATTTGTAGGGCGGATAAAAAGATTGCACATATTTATCACAGCAGGATAAGCAACAGGTTTTGTGTAAAAATAAAAGTTATCTTCAAGAGTATATTTTTTAACTAAGTTTTGCATTTTTTTAAAATAATCATAATCACCAATATCAGGAATAACATAAATAAAGCCAATATCTCTATAGCCGTTATCAATTAATAGCTTCATTAATTCTATTGACAAATCAATACCGTATAAATCTTGATTTTTATAAAAAGAAATTCTAAAAGCATTTGCCGTAACTAAGAATTTGTGTTTATGCCTGATCTTATGAAAAAACTCGGGTAATTGTATAATCTCAATTTCATCAGAAGTTGGAGGGATGAAGGCAGGGATGACTTCTATTTTTTTCGAATCAAATCCCAAATCCAGCAATCCTTCTTTTATTCGAGGGTTTACACATATTATTTTATCTATATTTCTTAAACTTAAGAGAATAAGATAATGGTCTACTAAATTTAATTTTGCTAATTGACTAAACCAACATTCTCCATGTATCGTTAATAAAATTTTTTTACCAAAAAATCTATAGCATCCTAATAACATATGAATTTTAAGGTCAGTAGAATGAAAATGTAAAATATCATATTTTAAAAATGGAATTCTAAAAATAAATTTTTTATAAGAACTAATGGGTTTTACATTAATAATATTTTCATATTCTACTATTCTACTTTCATTGTATATAATATATTCAATATAATCTTTTTCTAAGTACTTTCTTATTCTTTTTATATGGATTGATATACCCCCATATGGTGGTGGGTACGGACCAACTATTACAATTTTTACTTTTTTATTTTTATTTTCCATTTAATTTCCAAATTCGATTGGTAATTTTTAAATTAAGAACTTGTATTTCCCGCTTTGAGTTAGAGGAATAGAATTTATAAATCTCACTTGTAACTTGAAGCGTCTTTCAAGTCTTATTCTAAACAATCTCAAAATATACGATTCTATATCATATCAGAATACAAAGGGTCTCTAACTATCTTAATAAATAACTCTCCGGGTACTTCTTGTGAAAACTATATTTGTTTAACCTTGGTCCAATCCGCATCAGGTATTCCAAATATGGCTGGACCCAATGTTCTTAAACTACTATCTTTAGCCATAATAAATTCCTGCAATCTACCTTATACTTTTTTAGCAGGGGATAATTTCTTCCACATTCGTATAGAAATTATCGAATTTTCCATCCCGTTCGTATATAGGGTAAAATCTAATCATTAACATAGATAGCCATCTAGTAAGAGTTAAAAGCACACCAGTGGTAGCCATTATCAAAACATAGTTTCTCCATAATCTTCAGGTGTAAATAAGCGAGCAATAACAGGAATATTTAATAAACCCACTACAGCTGGGAAAACCTGTGAAGGTAAATATTTATATATATCGTTAATATAACTCTTACTCATATTTTCTCTCATTATATTTCAATAAATCCTTTCCATCCAAGGTGGGGTTTAAAATTAAAATATTTATTTTTATTTTCCTTATCAAAAAGATTTATAAAATTATCATTACTACTTACTTTTATTTTATCTACATCGGTTTTGAATAAATCCTTTTGACCTAAAATATATTTTAATTTTTTTATTTTACGATAATCAAACCCCATAATTCTTGCACAAACCAAATCAACTGCACAAAAATTAAAACCACTAACAATTACACTACATTTTTTGCTATCTGGAGTTAAAGGCCCCTCTCCTTCTCCTCCAACTATTCCGTCAACAAGTGAAAATATTTTGCGTACCGGAGTATTTTGTAAATGGCCTTCTTTGTCTGCATAAATGAAAATCTTATATAGATCTACTATCATTCTCCAAGTTGAATCGTTCCCATACCAACTTCCACAATCTATAATACCTTTTTCCCTATCTAACTTACCCCCTAAGGGATTTAAAAATAATTTTCCAACGTTTGTAATCAATCTATATAAAAAATCACTTTTTGAATTCTTCTTGGATAAAAAGTAATCATAAGCCCATCTCTTCATCTTTACTCTTTTTTTTTCTTTAAAAGTAAGGAAATTATCTGGAAACTGGTCCCCTCCCTCTGAAGGAGTACCCAATACATAATGAACCAAATAATTTTTATTAACACAAGTCCCTACTAATCCCTTTATATTTAACGTAACCCCTGTTCTTTTATGAACTTTTAATTTTGGAATAGAAATAACTGCATCAGCAGATAAAATAGTCTTTGAAATTAAATATTCTTGTATATCATTATGATGATGTTTTATTGTCTCTTCCCTGTTAAAATCAGCACCATAAAATTTTTTATAATTTTTTACTCCGTAAAATAAGCCATGTTTCCCCAAATTTACAAGGACCTCACCAAGTGGATCACCTGGCAATTTATGCCTACTTATTGAGAAAATATTTTCCGAGTTGCTCTTATTATTAAACCAAAAGGACCTTAAATCATAAATTTCTATATCAAAATTGAGTTCTTTTTTATATAACTCCTTAATTGTTTCGAGATTTGTAGTTTTTAATAATTCCTTAAAATTACATTCCATCATAGGTGCATCAGCAATAATTATTTTTCCTTTGCCTGCAAGAGCAATATAAACATAATCAATCACAGTCCTGATAATGGATGGATGAGTAATAATACTAAATAAATCTCCACCATTATTATGCTTACTTAAAACAAAATTAGGTTTAATAATCACTGTATTAGTGGGTTTAATTATGTCCTTAAAAGGATTCCATTGAGGAGTATCAAAATTATTTTTATCTAAATCCAATAAAAAAAGAGTATTTCTAACAGCATTATAGACTTTATTGTTCCTAATGCTAATGTTATTTAAAAAATATTCGGGATATGCAATATGGGGATCATATGGTGGCGTTTCTGGATATATTACACCAGGTTCATGATATATTGATACTTTTAAATTTGAAATCATTTCTTTCATATTTTCATTTTAATCTCCTAAATTTATTGGTAATTTTTGAATTAAAAACCTATATTTGCCATTCTTAGTACGGGGAATATGATCTACAAAATGAATTATTAAATCCATATCATTGCCTAATTTTTTATTTAATTCTCTATAAATATATTCTGTGTCTTTCTCAGTATAGCTATTTTTTCTAATTATATTAAAAAACACTTTGCCCTTTTCTTCTTGAAAAAACTGAAATTGCTTTATATTATCAAATACATCTGAATGCATATTAATAGCAGTCATTGAGATACACCTATTCGTTTTTGTTAAAATCATTTCCTGTAGCCTGCCTTCAATTTTTTTTAATAATTGAAATTGCCTTCCACACTGGTTGCAATTATTTTTCCCCTTAATTGCCAAATCCATTGTTCGATATCTTATAAATGGACATACGTAATTATTGAATCCGGTCGCAACTATTTCCCCTAATTTATTTTCTTCATTTACTTGTTTGCCATCTTCTCCTATTAATTCAGTATAACCGTATTCTGGAAAGATATGATAATAATTAGATTTTTCACATTCTCCAGCCAAACAACACTCTTCAGCATGGCCATACCAACTATAAACTCGACATTGAAAAACTTCTTCCAATAATTTTCGTTGCCAGAAATATATATTTTCAGATCCACATAGTATCGCTTTAATACTGGGGAAATTCTCAATTTTATTATTTTTCATAAATCTTGCCAGAATAGTAACTGCTGAAGGATACGCTTGGATAAAATTCGGTTTAAATTCTCTAATTTTTGCAATATACTTTGGTAGTGTTTCATCAATCATATGATAAGATGATAAAATGAGATTTTTGTTGGCTGAATTATATTCCCATAATTTTCCTTTATTCACTGATTTAACAACATTGCCTGTTAATACCACACATTTATCACCTACTTTAAATCCAACTCTGCTCCATTGAGTGAGCATAAAAGCCCATTCTATAGATCCTGCTGTATTGTTATCTAGATAAAAGCCCATCGGTATACCAGTGGAGCCACCAGTAGTAATATATTGTAACTTTGACCTAGGATAGTTTTGAGCTACTAAATCTTCCAAATTATTTTGAATAATTTCTTTTGTCAGAAAAGGTATTTTTTTTAAATCATCAAAATCCTGGATATCCTTTGGCCTTAATCCCCTTTCATCAAATACCTTTCGATAATAAGGAATATTTTCATAAGCATGATGCAGTATTTTTTCTAATTGCTGCATTTGATATTCTTCTAATTTTTCCTTACCCCACCATTGTGACTCTTGAAGAAAATTATAAGTATCCCAAAATACTTTTCCCAATCTTTTTTCATAGGGTATTAATCCATATACATATTTTATAGGTTTTTTAATCCATGAAGGTGCTTTTCTTATTAAATTTATCATAACTTCATTTCTTCCTTCATTTCTTTATTTCTTCCTCAACTGCAAAACTAATCTTAGTGGCCTGTTCAATTTGCCATAGAGGAATAGGAAAGTTTTTTCCATCTTTTATTGCTTGAGCGAAGGCAATTAGTTCTTCATAGTGACCTTTTTCAGAAAGTTTGCTATGTATATTAGCTATTTTTATTCCGTAGCTTTTTAAATTTTTATAATCACTCATAGTAATCATCTTATTATCAAAATATATTTCTAAAGTTTCTTTGGGATAGGATTTATCTCCTAAAGCAGTATAAGTAACGGTACAAACGCTCCCTTCTTTATATTTTGAAGTTACTACAACATTATCTCGAGAAGATATATTTTCTGTCTTTGGATTTATAATGTTTACTGAAATAGATACGATCTCTGCATCTACAAAATAATTAAACAGATCAAATATATGACAAGCTTCTCCGATTATTCTTCCTCCACCTTCTTCAGTATGGATCCAATGGTCTAGAGGAATATAACCAGCGTTCATATGATAATTTATAATCACAGGATTTATTCTTTCTGTAAGGTACTCTTTAATCGCAGTAGCATGCTTAGAAAATCTCCGATTAAAACCAACCAGATAGGGCACTCCAGTTTCCTGAATGGTTTTAAACACTTCTTCCATCTCTTTTTTATTTAAAGCCATTGGTTTTTCTACAAAGACTGCTTTCCCCTTTTTCATCGCCTCTATAGAATATTGTGCATGTAAATTATGCCTGGTACAAATCATAACCATGTCCACATCTGGATCGTTTAATATCTCCTGATAATCAGTAGTAGCATATTTTGCTTTATATCGCCGAGCAATAGAAGTAGCATTACTGCCAGTTCGGCTCATAATAGCATAAATATTGTAAAAATTTTTTAATTTTTCTAAATTGGGAAGATGGACTACTTTGGCAAAGCTGCCAGCTCCAATTAAGGCAATTTTAATTATGTCACTCGTTAATTTAAATTGGGAATTAATTTCTACTCTTCTATTTATTTTTTTTTCTAAATCTTGTTCATACTGTAATAATACTATTAGAGGTTTATTTTCTTCTTTTTCAAATTCTTGGTAGGCTTGAGTCGCTTCTTCAATTTTATAAACTTTTTCTATAATATTATTTAATTGTATCTTGCCTTCGGTTAACATTTTAAGGTATTCCTGCATATTTCTATTTTCCGTCCAACGAACATAATGATAAGGATAATCCATTCCTTTTTCTTCATAATTAGGATCGTATCTCCCCGGACCATAAGAAGTAGAGATATAAAAATCTAATTCTTTTTTATACATATCTTCCCGATTTATTTCCATACCTACTGTTCCAACCAAAATAACCTTGCCCTTTTTTCTACACATTTGAAAAGCTTGTGCTAAAGGTTCTTTAGATGTAGTAGCAGCAGTAATTATCACTGAATCTACTCCATAGACCTCAGTTATTTTTATTACTCCCTCTACTATATTTTCTTTAGTAGAATTTAAAACATATCTTACTCCATTTATTTGGGCAATGGCAAGCCTTCGATTATCTAAATCGATAGCTACAACCCGTGCTCCAGCAGCAGTTACAATCTGAGATGCTATTTGTCCTAGAATACCCATTCCGATAATTGCAATATTTTCGCCTAATTTAACTTCAGCCCTTCTAAATCCCTGCATAGCTATACTTCCTAAAGTAACAGTAGAGGCCTCTTTAAAACTCAAATCTTTTGGCATTTTTACTAATAAATTTTTAGGTACTTCGATATATTCCGCATGATTAGCATAACCTGCTCCAGCGCAGGCTACTCGGTCTCCTATTTTTATATCTTTAATCTTATTGCCTATCTCTATTACTACACCAGAGGCACTGTATCCGGTAGGTGCACCTGATTCAAATGTGCTTTTTAAAATGTTTTTGGTCTTCAATATACCTTTTTGCTTTATTAAGTTTAAACCTTTTTTAATATTTTGTGGTTGGTGGATAGCTTTATAAAGTAAATTTTCACTGGAAGATTTTAATCCCGTCATTTCCGTCCCTGCACTAATACAGGAATAGGCAACTCTAACTAAAACATTTCCTTCGCTTACCATAGGTACTGGTATATCTTCAATTATAGCTTTACCCTTTTTTATTAAAACTTGTTTCACAAAAATCCTCCAGTTATAATATTTCAATAATAGTATTGCATATAAAATTTTTTATTTCACAATTTATTATCTTAGTTTCTTCTTTAATACCATATTCCTTCGCCATCCAGGATTTTTCAATCTTATATTCACTTTTCTGTAAATTAAATAATTTTATTCTTACATTTTCATTAGTTAAGATGATATACTCATGTTTTTTTTCTATTTCCACCTCTTTATCTAAATAAAATCTAATATATTTTTTATATTCTAAATTTTCGATATCTTTTTTTATAATAAAATCATCGATAATAATTTTTTTATCTTCCAATTTGACCTCTCTTTTAACGATAATTCCTGCTTTATCCTTAAATCCATAATGTCGGCCTTTAAAATGGTTATTATTAAAATTTAATAGCTGAGCATCAGTTTCATTGTTTATTCTAAATAATTCTTTCTCTTCAAAAGTATTTTGCTCTAAATTTCCGACTTGCAGGGTGTTATGCATGGAAGAGCTTCTAAATATATTTCTTAATTTATAATCAGCAGTATAAACATAGGTACCTGGATCAATAATAAAATCTTTACCGGAGACATTTAGTTCAAAACTAAGCTGATCGTTGTGGATATGCCCCCCATCTCCATTCATCCCATTCGGTCCACATTTTATAATTAAATATATTTTATCATTTCTTAAAATATAATAACCACTATCCTTATATGCTTTTGATTTTAAATTAATTGTAGAATGTTCTTTTGTTTTTGTAATATTTTCAAAGCCCCATAAAAAAGAAGGATTTTGACTATTATTGTTAGAAGAATAAAATCTGAAATCACTACGATTAAAATATTCTCCCCCTAAAGCTACTAAATATCTAAAATCTCTTTTCTCCATAGTTCCATAATCAGTTAAGATCATAAATCTTCCGCTATCCATATCTCCGATTAGAGGAATATATCCATTAGGTTTAGTAATATTCATTATAAAATCAACCATTCTTTCCAATTTAATCATATATTCTTTAGAAAAGTGAGTATTATTCTTAGAACATAATATTGATGTAAATAAAAATAATTCTGTAACTAAACAATGATAAGCAGTTGAAGCTTCGTAATCTGTTCCATCTGGATTAACTTGATTTCCCATCTCCATTTCAAATTCTTTTAAACCAAAATTAAGCCATATTTTAGGATTATTTTTGTGGTCTTCTTTGTCATATTTAAAATTTTTAAAATATAATCCTAACCATATTAACCCAGCTAAGTCAGATAAATAATGATTGCTATTATATTTAGACTTATTTTCTAAGTTGTTAAAAATATGCTTCCCGTGCAAATATAATATTTTATTAAATTTAATCCAAAATTCCTGATTAATCTTAGAGCAATTTTTTAAAAAATAATATCCTGTTATCCAATTACAAGCCCTAATTGCTACATCCATGGTGCAAGTCCAATTAACCGACATCTCTACTGGATTTTCTTTAATCCAATCCTCAATTTGCCCTTTAAATTCTAAGGCGTATTTTAAATTATTAGTGAGTAAATATGCCTGACCAAAAGTTGAAATATGCTGAAAACGTGAAAGTTCCCAGGGAACTTTCACATCAGCATTATCATTTAAATCAATTGTTTTAATTTTTTTATAAAATTTATTTTCCCAGATAAAACCAGTTTTAAAGTCCTCATTCCATTTGATTCTTTCACCTAAATTAATATCTCCTGAACCCAAAAGATTAAAAATATGATTACATAACTTATCGGCTTGCTTCACTATTTGTTCTTCTTTTCCTAATCTTTCAAATTCACGAATATAATATTCTTTTTTATTTATATCAAACAGAAAATCTATGGTAGGTTTAAAATTATTGAATATATTCGAGTCAATATCTATAGGATTTTTTGCAATCTTCTTTGCTCGCATAGAATAATAGATTTCATTATTTATTTTTCGATATACTTTTTTTATTAATATTCTGGGAGGTAATTTTGCTGTTTTTTTTAAATATATTTTAAAATCACTCATTAGCTTTTCCCAGCAAATAATATTTAAATCCTTTCTTTTCTACAATATTCTTATCAAAATAATTTCGCGTATCTAATATAAATTTATTTCGCATCTTTTTGGTAAGGGCCTCAAAATCTAATTCCTTAAAATCTTTATGATTTACTGCCAAAACTATTAAATCACTGTTATCGGCTGCTTCTGCTACATTTTCTACTTTATATCTAAATTCCTTAACATAAGCATCCACCACGGATATTTTATAATTATGTTTTTCTAAAAGTTCAATCAAATTAATAATTGGGCTTTCTCTTGTATCATCAATGTTTGCTTTATAGGTTATGCCTAATATAGTTACTTTTTTTACACCTTTAATATTTTTAAGTATGCTCTCAATTTTATTAAAAATAAACTGAGGCATGCTATCATTAGTCTCCCGAGCTAACTTGATTATTTTGGCTAGTTCTGGATTTTGCTCTACCAGAAACCAAGGGTCTACTGCTAAGCAGTGCCCTCCTACCCCTGGTCCTGGCTGGTGGATATCTACCCGAGGATGTTTATTGCATAATTTTATTACTTCCCATACATCTACTCCTATATTTTCACAAATTTTGGATAATTCATTAGCAAAGGCAATATTTACATCCCGATAAGTATTTTCCAGTATTTTACACATCTCAGCAGTGATAGTATCAGTTAAATATATTTCACCTTTTACAAAGGTTCGATACAAATCTTTTATCTTTTCAGCAGATTTTCTATTTATTCCTCCAATAACCCTGTTGTTATTCACTAATTCAAATAGAATTTGCCCGGGTAATACTCTTTCGGGACAATAACCTACATACAATTCTTCTCCAATCTTTAGGCCACTTTTTTTTAAAATTGGAATAATTAAATTATTAACAGTTCCAGTAGGAGAAGTGGATTCTAAAACTACTATATTCCCTTTTCTCAAATAAGGGATAATGCCTTCCGTGGCTTTTTTTACAAAACTCATATATGCATTTTTATCTTTAGTTAGGGGAGTAGGAACAGCAATAATAAAGACATCTGCTTCTTGAGGCTTTTTAGAAGCAGTTAGATTACCAGAAATTACTTCTTGTTGCACGATATTCTTTAGGTAAGGTTCTTCTATGATTACTTCGCCTTTTTCTAATGCATCTATAACCTTATTATTTATATCTACTCCAACAACTTCATAACCATTGCTTGCAAACATAGCTGCTGCAGGCAAGCCAATATAGCCTAAACCAATAATGCACATTTTTTGTTTATGAATCTCCATAATTTATAATCCTTTGATCTATATATTATATATTCAAGTTTTCATATTTTTTTAAAAAAGTCAAAAAATATAAATATTTTCCTCATATTTTATTTTCTCCTCACTCCCTCATAGGTAAAGCCTAAAGATTTTGCTTTGGCTAGATTGATGTTTAATAATTATTCAATCTTATTATCTACTCGGTCTGCTTATCTACTGATTAAAATCATTAAAACCATTTAGTTCATTTTTTATTATTATTTTTCGGATAATTCATTAAACCATTTATTTGTTAGGCAATTTTCTTTGCTTCTTCATGTGTTTTATTAAATTCTTTTTGAGGAATATATTCTAAGCAAAAATTCACCCCCACCTTATTCCTCCCCCCTCAAGGGCGAGGGAGAAATTATATGTTCAGAATGTGAACTTGAATAAATTATATTACAAAAAGATGGGAAATGTCAAATATAGTAGTGTATAATTTTTAGACTTTAGTTTTAAAAAAGTTGCAAGTTGCAAGTAGAGATTGCTTCGGTCGTTTGACTCCCTCACAATGACAAAAGGAGAAACCACTTTTCTATAATTACTGTAACTTCTACCCCAGCAGGATTATATATTTCACCAAGACTATTCGGTGATAATTTACAATTTAATAAACTTATTCCCGTATTAGTTCCACCTAATTTTAAACCGTAATCTTGTAATGGAGTTTCTCTATCATCATAAGCTTGACAAGAAGTAAATCTTACATCAGTACAATCATATAGCACGAATCCAGAATAATTATTAAGTACAATTACATTTGTAAGATTAAGATTTGAACCAGAAAGAAGTATCCCTGCATCCTCGGAAGTTGTAGCATTAAATGTTGCTACACAATTACTGATATTAGAATCACTAAGAGTAGCAAAATCAAATCCTTTCCATCCATTATCAGTAGAATAACAATTAGAGATAGTAGCAACTTTTTGGTATTGTATAGCAATACCACTCTTACCATTACCCCGAGCCTGTATATTATCATATACGTTATAACATTCTTCAATTACATTATTACCTTCACTATAACCCCTATCATAAAACCCATCACCCCCGTTATCCCAAACGTAAATATCTCGATAGGTATTATATATATTCCTTCCTTCTGTATTAGAACCGGGGTGCATTCCTTCATAATAATTATCGCGTGCATAAATGTTTTCAAATAACGAATGATTAACTTGATAAATATTCAGCCCGTAATATCCACCATTCTTTAATTCTATATCTTTTATTAATGCATAATCACAATCAGTAAGTACTATAGGAGAAAGGTATTGCTCCCCATCTGTTTGAGAATCTCCATCAATAGTAAATCCTTTAAGTGTGCAGTAATCAGTAACTATTCTAATACCGCTATCATGTGCAATGTCTAATATAATGATAGACTTGTTCATACCTTCACCAATTAGATTGATTTTTTTGGCTATTGTTATGGTATCAGACAAGGTATAATAACCTGCCTTTAAAAAGATAGTCCCACCATCGGGAACAAAATCATAGGCTTTCTGAATACAATCATTTGCCCAAGGATTCTCAACGGTTCCATCTCCTGTAGCCCACTGTTGTGGGTATACAGTTACCGATTCTCCTGTATCCACTATTACCGTTTCATAAACTAGGCCTGTCGAAGAATTCTGGGAATTATTCCTGCTTTGATTAATATCTTCCTGTTTTTCTAAATTCCCACTAGCTGGTTCGGGTTTGACTGTATTTATCCTACAACCAGTAAATAATAAAAAGGTCAGACAAAGAACTAATAATATGATTATACTGACATATCTCATAACTTTTCTACTTTCTATACATATAAAAACATTATATCCTATTATACATTGATATTCTAGGTGCAAATAAAAAATAAGCCGGTAGTGTTTGCGTCCAATACATTTGCAACATTAAAGAATCTTCATTATTCCATTTTTAATATACTATTTTTAATATACTACATTCATTTTAGAAATCCTTCTTTTTCTCCTATAAATAATTTATAAATAAAAAAGCCCTTCAGCTTGATTGCCAAAAGGCTTTAAAATTGTCTAGCCCTCCCTAAAGCTGTTAAAGTTTGGCCAACATTTTATCTGTAATTACTGTAACTACTGCCCCATTAGGATTATATACTTCTGCGAATTGATTCGGCGTTAATTCGCAATTCAATAAACTTATTCCCGTATTAGTTCCACCTAATTCTAAACCGTAATTTTGTAGTGGAGTTACTCTATCGTCATAAGATTGGCAGGAAGTAAAACTTACATCAGTACAATTATATAGGTAAAATCCATTATAATTATTAATTGAAACTACATTTGTAAGATTAAGATTTGAACCCCAAAGAATTATCCCTGCATTCTCGGTAGTTATACCATTAAGTATTGCTTCACAATTATTGATATTAGAATCATCAATTTTAGCAAAATCAAATCCTTGCTCCCCATTATCAGTAGAATAACAATTAGAGATAGTAACACCTTTTTGGTATTGTATACCAATACCATCAGTCGTATTACCCCAAGCCTGTATATTATCAAATACATTATAACTTACCGCTTGACCTGCTGTATTGCCTCTATCATAAAACCCAGTAGCTCCATTATCCCAGGCGTAAATATCTTGATAGGTATTATATATATTCCTTCCTGCTGTATCGGAACCTGGATGCATTCCGTCATAATAAGTATCATGCACATAAATGTTTTGAAATGACGAATGATTAACTTGATAAATATTCAGCCCGTAATATCCGCCATTCTTTACTTCTATATCTTTTATTAATGCATAATCACAATCAGTAAGTGCTATAGGGGAAATCCATCCTGCCCCATCTGTCTGTGTATTTCCATCTACCGCAAGATTTTGGATGGTAACATAATCAGCAGTAACTATAAGACCTGATGCGTTGGCAGTTTTAATTATGGTCTTATTCATACCTTCGCCGACTATATTAATTTGTTTAGCAATTATTAATTCTCCAGCTAACTGATAATATCCTGTTTTTAAAAATATTGTTCCACCAGCAGGAACATTAGTAAGAGCTGTATTAAGACAGTTATTAGCCCAAGGGTCGCCGACTGTTCCATCTCCTGTAGCCCATTTTTGGGGGTATACGGTGTCCGGATCTTCTGCAGGTTCTTCAGCAGGTTCCTCAGCAGGTTCCTCTGCCGGTTCTTCTGCAGGTTCTTCTGCAGGTTCTTCAGTTGCTGATTCCTCAACCGGATCTGTCGATGGATTTTGGTAGTTATTACTATTTGGATTATTACTACTTGGACTAGTTGTCTGTTCCTCTGTTGTTGCCGATTCCTCTGTTACCGATTCCTCAACCGGATCTATCGATGAATCTTGGTAGTTATTACTATTTGGATTATTAGAATTCCCCATACTTATTTCGGGAGTGACAACACCATTACAAGATGTTAGAAAAAGAGAGACGATGATCATCAAACCTAAGGTTAAGGTTACTTTGCTCATTGCTTTCATTTTTTTCCTCCATTTCC
>SDBT01006027.1_pt1 | contig 20237 bp, 19 predicted proteins | sample 2277101 | NCBI WGS metagenome assembly SDBT01 (sample SAMN10404973, study PRJNA504765) | marine sediment metagenome | isolation source: marine sediment core GS10_PC15, 103 cmbsf | place: Arctic Ocean: Southern Knipovich Ridge | collected 2010 | reverse complement strand
GCTCGGCGGGCTTCACCCTTGCACCAAGCGCAGGCGCTCGGCCTTCTGCCACTCGCCGCTGCCGTGGCGCCGCTCCTGCGGCAACTCGGCGGATCCGACGCGGGGCCGGTGCCTCATCGGCTTCTTCCGCCCTTCCTTTACCGCGCGCATATGGCGTGCCTCGATAATCTCGAACCCGTCGACGCGTGCCCACCAGCGGGTGACCATGCGAACGATGAAGGCCTCGTTAGTCGAGCGGCCACCTGGGTATGTCTTGAAGCGAGGCCATGCGCGCAGGTAGAACCAGTCTTTCGCGTCTTGTGCTGTGATGTTGTCTGAACCGAGAGGATTTTCTTCAGCGAGTTCCTGCCAGAGTGCTTCGGGCAGATCCGGCGCTGATGCCGGATAGAAAGGACGGGTCGTCACCGCTTCCCCCTGTCATGTTAAGTCTGAGTCACCGCTTTTGGTTCCCCCATCGGGAGGGAGGTTACTTATTTCCGGCAGGCCGTGCCGGTGGTTTCTGCCTAAAGAAGTCCGTGATCTTGATGTGGGTTGGAAACAACTCGCAAAGAAGCTGCGCCGTGCGGACCCTGACGTTCCAGGGCAGCGTGCGCCCACTTAGAATGTTGTGAAGCTGGAAAGCGCTGACCCCATCCACGCGTTCCCCGTCCTCGTAGACATCGGTCTGGACACAAACGCTGTTCAGGGTTCTCTCGTCGATGGCCTCTCTAAGCTTGGATCGGAGCGTCGACGCGGGCATGCCACCGACGGTATCGAACCGGTTGCCGCCGTTGCAATGGGTTGTTAGAATTTATTGGTGACCAAAATCGTCTGCCAATTCCAGCGTAGAGGCACGTACTGCGCCTGTGGGAATGTCATCGACGCCGACAAGCCGAAACATTTTCGCATGACCTACAAGCCCTGCGGCTGTGAAGAACCCGGCCGTTTCTCGGGTGTTGGCCCTGGTGTCACCGTCTTGATGCGCGGCGACGCGTTCCGCGACCCGAAGCGCAAAGAGCTGGGACTGCCTGACCTCCACGCCGATGGCGGCGGGATCCTCGACGGCACGTTCTGGGGGAAGCAGCAAGAGTAGCCCCAACGATTTCAACAGAAAAAATTCAATCCAAGAAAGGTGACTCCATGGGAAAAGTATCTAAGGACAATCTCGGAATCGAAAACGCGCCCTACACGGTGCTATGCCACAGCTCAGCGCCAGAGTGGCTGGAGATGCGGAAGACGGGCATCGGTGGGTCCGACTCGCCCATCCTCTGCGGGCAGTCGACGTACGGAAGTTGGATGAGTCTCGCTGCCGTGAAGACGGGGCAGCTCGACGACTTCAAAGACACCGAGATCACCCTGTCCGGCAAGAAGATGGAACCCTTCATCGCCGAGTGGACGCTCGAAGAGGTCCACCGCAAGGGCATGACGTACGGCTTCCTGATTCGCAGCAACGATGTCGAGTGGTTGATTTGCACGCCGGACTGGATCGTCTTCGAGGACGACGAGGAGCTCGGCCAGTTCGCCGTGCCCCTGCAAGTGAAGAACACACACTGGAAGGCCGACGAGTGGGAGGACGGCGTGCCCTCCGATGTCATGGTGCAGGTGCAGCACGAGATGCTCTGCTTCGGTGCGCCCTGGGCGTACGTGGCGGTGCTGCTGACGGGGAACCGTCTGCGCTGGAAGAAGGTCATGCCCGACCACCACATTCAGGAGCAGATCCTCGACCAGGGCGCAGACTTCTGGAGTCGGCTGCGGGATAACGCGGAGATGCCCGTCGACGACAGCGACCACACGAAGAAGGCGCTCTTCGCGATGCACCCCGACGACAACGGCCAGACCATCGCGCTGAATGCGGAGCTGATGGAGGTGTCGCGCGGCCTCACTGAGCTGAAGGACGAGGCCAAGGAGACGGCTAAGCAGATCGCCCTGTGCTCGAACCGCCTGCGAGCCGCGCTCGGCGACAACACGTTCGGCACCTTCCCCGATGGCAGCGGCGTCACGTACAAGACGCAGTCAGCCCACACCCCGGCGAAGAAGGCGTACGATTCGAAGTCGCGCGTGCTGCGACAGCAGAAGGCCAAGTGATGAGCGAACAACACGACTTCGACAAGCCGAGAAACACCACGGGCATGGAGTTCTTCGACGTTGAGGGGTACACCGTCGCGACCTGGGGCCCCAACCCCGACGGCAAGCCACCGCAGAACCAAGTCCACTTCCTGCTGAACATCAGCAACGCCATCCGCAGGAACATTCCGCCGCTGGTGATGCGGTTCCGTAGCCGACGAGCGATCACCGAGTTGGTCGACCTGCTGATTCGCTACCGCGACGAGGTCTGGAACGAAGACGGGACGCACACCGAGTGGTCGATAAAGGGGGACGAGTCATGAGGGTAGTCGTCGTCTTCAACGAACTCCGCGACGAACTCTACCGGAGGATCGACAAGGAGTTGGAGCGTTGCCCTGGCGCGCTGCCTGACCGCCAGATCTTCTATGACAATCTGTTGGCCTACTACGATGAGCACGGAGTGATCCCAGAGTTCACGCTGGAGGAAAACCATGCCGGCTGACACCCTGCTCTCCGTTCGCATCGACCGCGCCAACCCACGGCACACCGAGTTGTCCGTCTGGCAGAACGGCGGACTCGCCGGCAGGCTGTGCATCGAGACGGACTTCGCCGCTGCCGTGATCTCTCGCCTAACTCTCGACGGGTTCGACGAGGTACTGGAGCGCGTCAAGTACGTGCTCGAAGGGGGGACCGATCTTTGAAGGAGATACGACTGAGCGACGAGGAGATGCTCGGCGCTGCCATTGGTGGCTGCTACCGAACGATTCGCAGCCTCTGGGATCAGAAGACGGGGCAGCTATTTGACCCGCCGAGGAAGCGAAACGTCTACGGGTTGGAGATGGGCGCAGCCTGGACGCGGGACGTCGAGTCGTCGGCGGCAGAGATGGCCTTCGGCCAAGCGATCGGCGCTTACTGGAGTGGGCAGCAAGGCCAGAGCTTCATGGACGTCACCGGCTATCAAGTCCGACACTCGATCGAGGAGAGCAACTGCCTGATCATCCACGACGAGGGAGAGGGTGACAACTGGGAACACAAGTTCGGGTTCGTCACGGGCGAGGTGGGCATCTACAAGATTTGGGGCTGGTGCTACGGAAAGAATGCCCCGGAGCTGGGCAGATACAGGGACGATGTGCGCTACCCGGCGTGGTTCATCCCCAAAGATAAGCTGTACTGGGATTGGGAATGAGAGGCGAGCTGCGGCCTGAGACTTTTCAGTCGACGGGCAACCCCCACGCTCAGCGTCGCCTGTGCCCGCAGTGTGGGATGGAGGAGACGCGAGCCGATAGCACGTACTGTTTCGAGTGCGCGCTGCTGCCGGAACCACCGGTCTACCACGTTCAGGCCCCCCGCATGCCGCACTTCTGCAATGCCAACGAGAAGATAAAGACCGAGCGAGATGACACCACCGAAGCGTGGGAACACATCATCGATTCGATATGGGCTGCCGAGTTGCGGCGAATCTTGGAAGGAAAACGATGAGTCAACTGATCACGAAGACCGAGGCCGAGTACAGCCTGAAGGAGTGGCTGCGCTCCTCGAGGTTCCACTACCAGCTTCAGGTGGCGTCACCGTTAGGCATGCAGGGGCAGCGACTAGCGCGCGTCGTCGAGTCCCTCATCATGGACAAGCCCGACCTCGCGGAGTGCGTGCCGTCCACCGTGCTCAGCGCGGCGATGGTCTGCGCCACGACCGGCCTGTTCCCAGGGCCAGTGGGGCACGCCGCCATCATCCCCTACAAGAACAAGGCGCAGTGGCAGGCGATGTACCGGGGCATGCTCTACCTCGTCTACCAAAGCCCGAAAGTCTCTTCGAGTAGCTGCGGCGTCGTCCACGAACAGGACGAGTTCGATTACGACGAGGGGTCGAAGCCCTTCGTCCACTTCAAGAGGGCGCTCCTGCCCGAGGCTGACCGTGGCCCGAAGCTCGCTGCATTCGCGACGGTCAACCCAGTGACGGGGCCACCACTCGTGAGGGTCATGCCCATCTCAGAAGTCGAACGGATCAGGGACCAGTACTCAAAGGGTCGGCGTGAGGACCGCCCCTGGCTTCAGGAGTTCGACGAGATGGCGATGAAGACCGTACTCAAACGGGTCGCGAAGCGTAGTCCCGTCAGTTACGAGACGAACTTCGCGATCACCATGGACGACCTGCAAGAGATCGGAAAGAACCAGCCCAGCGCCCTCGCTCCCGACTTCGACCCCGACCGGACTCCCGACTCCTACTGCAACAAGCCACTCGGTGACGACGGGATTGTCTGCAGCCTCGACGTCGATCACACCGGGGACTGCCGCTGACTCGGCTGCGTCTTTGACTGAGGGAATGTCGCAGAGGTCCAGGTGGATTGGTCCGACCCCCACGTTCAAGAACCCACATGTCTTCGCCAGGGTCGAGCAGCCCAGGCTGCCCGCCATCAGTACTGTCAAGAGAAGGATGAATCTATAGGTCATTTGCTGCCGCCCTTCTGAGTCCGAGGATGATGAGAATCTCACCCGCGATCGTGATGCCCGTCGCCAACCCGGCGCACCATGCCTCGGGCAGACCGAACGGGAAGGTAGGAGAGCAGATGACCGGAGCGATCTGCCCTGCCAGTTGATAGAGCGCAAGCCCCCACATCGTCAGCGACGTGAAGGGGTTCTTGTTGATGCCCACGAGCTTCGTGAGTTTTTCGAGAATCATTGTCTCATCTCCCATTGACCGCCTTTAGAATGGCGTCCAGTTTGGCGTCGCGCGAGAGGCGGTCGGCCTTGACTTCCTCTTCGAGATCTTCCTGGTTCTCGCGCAGTGTCTTCACCTCGCCCAGGATGTCACGCTGCGTGAGTGCGATGGCCTGCACCTTGTCTTCGATTTGCTCGACCTTCTGATCTGCCGAGCTGCCGCCAGCCCACGTACCGGTACCGCCAGCCAGCACTGCCGTGACTATCAGGATGATCAGCCGCTCCAGATTCTTCGAGGTGCCATCGGTCATACGTACCGGTCCCTGTCGTCGATCCAGGCCAACACCACCGCAGTAAGGGCGACCGTTGTATCACCACCGGGCCCCGTTTGGACCTTGATCTGCTTGCTGCTGTCCGTTCGGATCCAGCCCTCGAAAACCGCACGATCGGTAGCAGGGTCGCGTGAGACATTCCAGAGTGGGCCATTAGCAACGTTCGGTACGCCAACATGGTTTACCTCTCCGACGATTCCGACCTCCAGACCTCCGGCACTCCATTGGCTAAAGACAACTCGAACATGCACGCGAGTAAGCGGCGGCGCGTTATCGAGCACGACAAGGACGCCGGACGTGTAGTCGGCCGATCCGTTAGTAAAGGATTCAACTGTGGCAGTGGTCCAGGTGAAGTAGTCACCATCATTTACGTAGCCGACCATCGTTCCGCCGGCAGCGATGTTCGCGTAGAACGCGCCGACGCGACGGACGTGGGCGTCGAAACCTGCTGAGCGGATCGCGCCGCTGGCATTAAGGATGCCCGCGGCCACCTTGCTGGTATCGATGGCGAAGTCTACTCGTCCATCTCGGTGACCAATCTCGTAGATGTAGTACCAAGTGTCGATAGCCTGGGCGGTGCCGAATGCGTTGCCGGCGTTGCCGGTACCAAGTACCCAAGAATCCGCCGCTACGTTGAGGGTCTTCGCGAAGGCAGACGTCGTGATCAGGTTACGGTCGCGGCTGGCGTCACCGAGCACCGCACGCGACTCGCACGCCTGGATCGTGAACTCATCGCCACCAGTGATGCTGATCGTGCCGCCACCGACAGCACCCCTCGGCCAGGGGGCCTGGAACGGTGCCAAGCTCACCCCGTCGTCGTACAGCATCTCCAAGTTGTCGGTGTCGAGCAGCGTCACACCAACCTGCGGCGCGGCGGGCAGCAGCGTCTCGGTGTACTGCCCGATCATCACCTTCTCCCAGGAGGTCTTGTCCGAGTACCAGAGCTGCTGCGTGTCGGTGGCGAAGAAGAAACCTTCAAAGTCGGCAGTGGCGATGCCTGCACGCGTCGCCTCCAGACCCACTTGCAGGTCTTCGACGCCCGCCTTGTCGAACACCGCGGCGATGCCTGTGACGGAATCACGCGCCGCTGCGGCATCCGCCAGCGCGACCCAGGCGGTCCCGAAAGCTGTCAGCGAGACGGAAGGCAGCGTCACCCCCACAGCGATGATCGGCAGCCCCGCATTGTCGAAGTGCAGCGCGCCACCGCCTGCTCCTGACACCGACCGCGCGTCCGTGTTCGGCAGCTCCATGTCGGGGTAGAGGCCAGTCGCGACGATCAGATCCGACTTGGGAATCCGCAGGGCGCGAGACTCCAGGGACGCAAACGCTTCCTGCGCGCGCATCACGCCGCGGTCGAGGCCCTCCTCGGCCGGCGCGTTCGGGAACTTCGTCCGCGGTGTGAAGTCAATGTCCTGGGAGAGCGAGGTGTCGCGCTCGATGTGGACCTCATCGGTCGAGAGCGGCGTGTTCCCGCTGGTGAAGGTGATCACGCCATCGTCGCTACCGGAGACGTGCGGCCCGAAGTTGAAGTGGGTGATCGGCGTCTTCAAGGTGTACGTCTTCAGCAGGGTGTCGAAGATGAAGACCGACACCTCCGTGTTCAGGAAGTACTGGAAGGTGATTTGGAAAACATCCTGCGACCCGGTGCCGTTGTAGGCGACCTTCGAGTTCAGCGTGGCGACTGTCATCGCGATCTCCTCGGGACATTCAGGGACTCGTTGACGCCACTCTCGAAGGCATCAAATAGATTCCTGGCCCAAAAAATGTTCTGGTACGGTATCACCCTCCTGATCTTGTTGACATCGGCCTGCGAGAACTCAAGCTGGCCCACTTGACGCAAGAGTTCGCTGCCGGTCTGGGCGAGTCCGAAGGTCGGGCCCAAGAAGGAGGAGAGCGCGTTGCGTGCTGCATAACGAGAGGACGACGGGCCCCCTGTCCAACGCGAGTAGCCGATGTCCATCTTCTCCAGCATGGCGTTGAAGTCGGAGAAGATCCCGATCAGGCCAGAGCGATCGACACCCTCACCCACCCAGGTGGCGAGACTCCAGTCATCCAGCTCGTCGAACTTGCCTGCCTGGGTCGCCTTGATGCCGGCCACCGCCATGCCCATGCCAACCGACAGCAAGGTCCCACTGGCTGCGGCCATGTCTCCCTGCTGCAAGCCGGAGATCATCACGCGGTTGGTCGCGGCCAGGGCGAAGCTCTTGTACTGGAAGATCGACTTGCCCCACTCGGTCGACGTCCAGAGCGGACGGTCGCCGATGCCGGGGGTGACGATGATCCGGTTCACCTCTTCGAGCGTGGCCCCGCGCATGAGCTTCGCGTCCTGATGCGCGCGCAGCATGGCGTCGCCTTCAAGGTCGTCTCCCCACTTGGCCGTGTCGGCCATGAAGAAGCCACGCTCGCGCTGCCCGTGCTTCTTGAAGTGGCCGAACATCCGTACCGCCGCCTCCTCGTCTATTCCGTAGAAGGCGAGGTTCGCAATCTCCTTCTTGGAAGCGGTGCCTTTGGAGACGGCCTCCATCCCGCGCAGCATGCGCGCCTGGGTGATGATGCCGCTGTACTGCTTCGCCGCGCGGTTCCACTGCGACAGCATCGACCACTGACTCATTCGGCTGGCGGCACCGTGGAGCATCTGCTCCCCCTTCGTGCCACGGCCAATGTGCTCCTGACCGATGTCGAACATCGAGAGCGCGCGGCTGTCGAGGATCATCTCCCAGCCGATGGCAGAGTCGCGCAGCTCGTCGAGTGCCATCTTCCTGAAGCTGGAGTCGCCCACGAAGCTGCGCGTAAACGGGACGACGCCGTCGCGGAAGGTGGCGATGACCCCGTGAACCATCACCGGCCGCATGATGTCGGGGATGGAGGAGATCGCGAAGCCGCCGCCCTGGGCCAGCAGGTTGAGCGCACGCGCACCGCGCACCCAGCGCCAGCCGGTGTGGTCGGGCCTATCCGGCATGGCGTACGTCCCGCGCAAACGGTCGCGCAGCGCTTTCATGTCCTCGTCGATGTGGCCGAACTCGTCATCCATGGCCGTGTTCGCCTTGGCGCGCTGTTTGTCGGTCAGGTCTGTGCGCTTACCGAGTGCGGCCTTGCGAATCTTGAAGGACCGCCCCAAGTCCTCGAACACTCGCGTCATCTCAACGTCGCCGAAGGTGATCGCCAGCTCGACGTCGGGCGTGACCGTGCGCGAGTAGAGCGAACCGACCACCTCGATGTCCGTCTCCAAGAACTCGCGGATCACTTCGTCCGGCGCATCGAGCACGCGCTTCTGAAACGCTGTCACATTGCTGATCTTGGACTCGCCGTATTGCATGCGACCCGACGGCACCTGCGTGATGCTGTCGCGGATGCCCTCGATGACGCTGGTGATCTCCTCCTCGTTCAGCCCCTTCTCGGTCTGCCGCAGCCAGGGTCGCAGCGCACGGTCCCACCTGGAGTTAGGTCCAACGCCGTCAGCGATGAGCAGCTCGATGTTATAGACGCGCGAGAGGTAGCTGGATGTCCGCTCCTTGGGGATGATGCCGGCCAGGAGCTTCGCCTCGATGGCGCGCTCGGCCAGGGGGTCGAAGATCTCGTTGCGCCAGAGCTGCGCGGCCTCTGTGATCTCGTCGATGGTGCCGTGCTTGTCACCCTCCTGCATGGCCCTGCCAATGGCCTTGCGGAACTGCAGATAGCTCTGCGGATCGCCGCCCAACACTTCCTTCACGCGACGCAAGTCGGAGATCCGCAGCGCCTGACGGTTGGCAAACGTGTTCGGCTTGCCGGCGATGCGAAGCCGGTACTTCACGTAGAGTTCTTTCATGCCGCTGATGGCGCGGCCCAGGTTGGCCTCGCGCTGCTGGGTGCGCGTCTCGACGGCCAGGTCTTCGCCAATCTGCTCCGGGGTCAGCTCGTCGCCGACCTTCACGGTGGGGACAAACTCTTCCTGCTCGATCGTCTTCACGACCGACTTGCGGAGACGCAGGTCTTTGGTGTGGCGGATGATGAGATTATCTCCATCACGAGAGAGCACCGTCACCGTCTTGCCGTCCAGTACACCCGTCGTCGGCTCGTCGATGAACAGAGAGTTGGCCTGATCGCGAGCTTCCTTCAGCGAGTCGTGATCACTGATGATTTCCCCTACCTCATCGATGACAGAGAATTTGGGGGGCGGCGCAAAGTCGCCGCCGGCCTCCGTCCCCGTGAACCCTTGCTCGGTCAGCTCGTCCAAGAGGTCGGTTTCGACGAGATCCCGCGTGATCCTGGCATCAGCAGAGACACGAGCAGCATCGATGTCGGCCTCTGACGCTAAACGTCTAGCACCGACCGTGGCGTTGGTTCTCACCACCCGCGGATGACCCTCAACCTGCACGCTGCCAGCGGGGACGGACTCCTCAACCTCGGCGCGCACGAAGAAAGAGTTTGGCGTCGGCTCCGAGAGAATCTCGACCTCGGCCCCGGCCTTCACGCCCTTCACGCTCTCGACGTTGGTCTTGAGCGAGATGGTGCCCTTGGTGCCGACGACACTCACGCGCCCACCCTCGCGGATGACGCGCGCGCGGCTCACCTTGCCAGCGATATTCGCCACCGTCCGGTAGACGGGCGAGGCCAGCATGTTGGAGTAGGCGCGGGCGATCGGGTCGCGGTAGCTGACCTGCAACCTGCCCAGCGGGCCGAACTTCGCCGACAGTTTTAGGCCGAGCACCTTCTTGACCTGCGTCTCCGCGGGCGAGTTCCCCTCGACGAAGGCCTCGGCGTCCCCCTTCACGAAGGCCTCCTCGAGGTCGAGGTCGTCGGGGTCGACACCCCCCGAGATACCGGGGCGCTCCTTCCCACCCAGGTGGGCCTCCACCTCGGCGACTGCCTTGGTCTTCACCGCCCTCGACATCCTGGCGAAGGCCGCGCCCATGATGCCGCCCAGGAAAGTCGCACCGCCGATGGCGAGCAGCGAGTCCTGCGCTCTGCGGTCGAGTTGGTTGAAGTAGAGGATCGTCTCGGTCGCCGTCGCTCCGACCAAGCCTGCCCTGGCCGTCAGTAGCCCTGACCTCAGAATCTTGCCCGCCTGGAAGGCCTTCGCCGCCTGCCCACCGACTGGGATCATCACCATGGGGTCGATGAAGCCGGCGGTCAGCAGCGCCAGGATTCCCAGCGCGCCGGCCTGCTCGATGGTGGCGCGGTCAGCGCGCTCGCGATCGAGCTTCTGCTTGACGAACGCCATCTCGTTCTTGGATTGGACGTCGACGAAGAGCAGCGCGTCGAGCTCGTAGCCGGCGATGTTCTCCTTGGTGAAGGGGTCGAAGTGTCGGTCGGCTTTGAAGTTCGGCTCGGTCAGCCAGTCCAGGCCGTTGATGAAGGAGTTCTCCAGATTGAAGGAGGCCGAGAGCGTGTCGCCGAAGAGGCTGCGGCCGATGCTCGTGCTATTGAAGTCGAGGCCGAACTCCTCGGTCAGACTGACGTTGATGCCGGGATCGGGATAGTTCCGCGGGCCCACTTCGGGCTGGATCAACTCGGGCCTCGTCCGCAGGTCGCCGATGCGGCCGAAGTTCAGGAGCACATCGCTTTCAAGGACAGTCGGCACGGACTACCTCGGCGCCGAGTGGTGAATGAAGAGGGCCGACCCTTCCAGTGACTGCAGAGGATCCATGCCCTGGGCGATCAGACCGAGGTTGTAGCCGGCGTCGAGTTCTTCCTGCGTCTGTATCAGCGTTAGGCGCAGCTCCAGCTCTTCCCTTTGGCGGGCGGGACTCAGGTTCCGCGTATCGATCGGCTCGTTGTAGTAGTCCGTCGACTCCGCTTCGGCTTCGAGCGCGCCGTGCAACTCGTTCGTCACGTAGTCCTGCGGCTGCTGTGACATCTCGCGCAAGGGTCCGTCCAAGCCCTTCAATGACCGCAGCCCCTGCGCTTCGAGCACCGTCTCGCCCTCAACGACTTCCAGCTCTTCGCGCAGCATCTTGTCGCGCAGGCCTGCAGGACTCGTCAGGAAGTCGGGCTTCCAGCGCTCCGGTTGCCCAGGGAAGCGCTGAATCGGAACCCAACTCCCCGTGTCGCTGAGTACGCTGCGTAGGTAGGCCGCCTTGCCGGGACGCATCATCTGCGTGATGGGGTCCGACTCCAACAAGATCTGGTCCGCAGGGATTCCCTCGTCGCGGAAGCGGGCGAGGTCCGTGTTGGTGAACTGTGCGCGCAGCTCCAAGCTCATGCGCGGCGGGTCGTCGAAGATGTCGCCCCGGAAGATCTCGGAAGTCTCCGCAACCATATGCTCGGCGATCCACAGGTTGTCGCTGCCCTTGAACCCATGCTCCTTGTCGACCGGCCGGCGAACCCAGTTCGTCTCGCCGCCCTGGCCGATGCTCGTCATCCCCCAAATCATTCGCAGCTCGGCGAAGGCCTGATCTCTCGACGCATCAAGATCGCCGCTCATCATCCAGAGCGCGCGCCAGTTGTTCGAGAAGTCGGCCACCATCTGCGGATGGAACGGTCCTTCGTTGACGTCGATGCCGAGGGGGCCAATCGTCCACCCGAAGAATGCGCCGGGGATCTCACCCAACATGTCGCGCATCTCCTCCTCGGCCTTGGCTGTCGGGGAGTCATCATCGGCGAACTGCTCCTGCCAGCGGTCCTCGAGCACGTCGTGCGCGTCCTTCGAGATTCGGAGCTGCTTCACCGCCTCGGCCACGACCGTCGCGGGATCCGCACCGCCCAGCAGGCGAGGTTGCATCATCCGGTAGAGCAGGGACTTCTCGCGGCCGAAGGCAGCGTTGTTCGTCTCGGGCGAGATCACATCGACCGCCACGAAGATCTCCGCGTAGCGCCGGATCTCTGTCGGGTTGGTTCCCGACTGCGCGGTTTGCCTCATCCTGCCACGCAGCGCGGAAGGGTAGACCCCCATGTGGGTGATCATCTCGACGGCCTTGTTCTCGGCTTCGAACTCCAGCTTGGCGTTGCCCTCGGCCTTGACGAACAGCTCGCCCATCGACTGGAAGAAGTAATCGTTCCACGCCTTCTTGAAGGCTGGGTTGGTGATGTCGACGGAACCCTCCCCGGTCTGCGCCACGCGGTGGATGTCACGCCGCAGCCCTGCGTCGATCGCGCCCTGGGCCATCCGGGTGCGGACGCGCTGAAGGTCCGCGAGGTACGGTGACCGCGACAGGTAGACGCCGTCATCCCAGAGCTGATTGATATCCCTGACGAGCTCGTCGACGGTGTCGGGACCGACGCGATCGATGCGCTCCTTGATCTTCCCTTCGATGCGCGCGTTCTCCTTGCCGGCGTCCGCATCGATCTTCGCTTGCATCTGAAGCTCGGCGCGCTTGCGCGCGATGGAGTCCATGCCGGCGAAGGTCGGGTCGTGCTTGTCCTTCAGCTTCTCCAGCGTTCGGACGGGGTCGCCGTCCTTGCCCAAGCCGACCAGCACCGCCGTGGCCTGCGCCCCATTCAGGAACCGGTGAATCAGGGCGAAGCGGACGGCGTCGTTTTCGATATCGCCGTTCGCGAAGGCCGCCTCGATCGCGACCATGCCGTCTTGCAGGATGGCGTTCTGCTCGGCCTCGGTGGCGGCGAAGCCGAAGCTCCTGATCAGCGCGTCGAGGCGCTCCTGCAGTCCCGCCACCGCGCGCTCTTGAGCGGCGTTCTCCGCGCCGATGCCCACGCCAAAGCGCATGCGCTCGGACGAGGCAGCCAGCTTGGCGCGCAGCGTGTCCTGCACCTCTTCGAACGTGGCGCGGCCCAGAATCTCGGCGATGATCCGATCGCTCTCGACCTGAAAGGCCTCGGGATCGGGGTCGTTCTGCATGCCGATGCGGAGGTCGTCGAGTTCCTTGGTGGCTGCAGCGAATAGCTCGTTCTCCTCCGTCGTCATGTCGCGACGAACTTTCCGCACGACCTCCTGCTTGATCGTGTCGATGGCCCCGGCCTGCGTCTCGGAAGCCGCCGCCACGCTGCGGCGCAGATCCACGGCGCCCTGCTCGGCTGCGCCGATCTCCACGGCGGCCTGGGCGGCGACGGGTCGCAGCGCCGGCTCGACACCGACGATGCTCGCTCGCCTTGTCCTGGGGACTTCGGGCATCAGCCAAAGTTCCTATTTTGCGGGAGATCCGTAGGAACGACCTTGCCTTCTCGGGGCCGTAGATGCGGAGCGACGAACGGCACAGTGCCGCCGCGTGTGGAGGGGGCGACTTTATTGGGCGCGTCCAAGAACGTCCCGAGTCCTTCGTTGAACCCGCCCAGGATGGTGTTCGTGCCCTGGATGAGGCCAGACTGCAGGATCGAACTGGCGGCGACGTTGCCCGAGAAGGCGGCCAGCGCACCCTTCACCCGCTCCTGGTAGGCCTGGGTGTCGAAGCCATACTTCAGGAGCTGCGCCGCGACCTCGCCCTCGATCGAGGTATCGAGCGCGACGTCCAGCGCGGAACCGGTGCCGATATTCACACCGTTCGCGGCGAAGGCCGCCCGCTGGTCAGAGATCAGGCGCAGGGTATTCCGGCGGCCCTCGGCCAGGGCGAGCAGGCCGAGCTCCTCGAGGATGAGGGCGTTGGCCTCGGCCGCCTCCTGCGCGCGCCGCCCTGCGGCCTTCGCTGCATCGGCCTGCTTGACTGCGCCGATGATGCTGGTGATGCCACCAACAACCCCAAGGCCAGCCTGCAGTCCTCCAAGTCCTCCGAACCCGGAACTCATCCCCTCACCCCGCGCAGAACGTAGGTCATCTCAGGCCACCCGGTCGCCGCGCTCGGACTTCTGCATCCTGGCGATGATGGCGATCAGGCTGAAGGGCAGCGGTTCGTCCTGGCGAATATAAATCTCGCCGTAGGACTCCCAAGGCCCGTCGAAGTCGATCTCCTTGTCCCCCGTGAAGAGCGGCGGCACCTCGTCCATGATGAAATCGTCGGGGATGAGCAGCCGGCTGAAGTCGAGTAGCGAGTTCTTGTCCGGCCCCAGCTTCCCTCCGAGGGTCAGATCCAGCCGCAGCGCCAAGTGGTCGATGCGGCCGAGGTTCGCCTCCGCGGTCCCCGCCTCCCCCGCGAGCGGCTGCCGCAGGGACTGGAAGTCTGAGGTCATCCGGTAGCCCGCATGCACCAAGGCGGCCGTGGCTTCACCCGGCAGCGTGATGAGGCCGGTCGTCGCATCCACCACGAGATCCAGGTGCTGGTTGCCATCGGCCAGGACGTCGACGGATTGCCCCTTCAGGTGATTGAAGGGCCCCGGCGCATTGGTGGCCGTGGCGTTGTAGGTGGAGCCGCCATCCACGAAGAACGCGTCCTCCAAGTCATCGTTGCTCTCGAAGACATCTTCGATGAACTCGACCGAGCGCTGCGTGACGCCATTCACTGTCCGCTTCACCGTAATCCAAACTTGGTCGTGGTTCCGGTTGGCGCGACCCACGCTGGAAGCGTCGCCGACCGGTGACGGGATGACCGCCACCGATTCAACGACGGCAGCGGTGGCCTTTCCTATAAAGGAACCGGTCAAGCCCGGCGTATTGATGAGATCGATCCGGTTGATGTCGTTGACCGCATCAGCGGAGCTGTCGAAGAACGCCATCACATTGGTGTCAATGGCCCTTATGAAGTAATTGCGTCCTTCGAGTAGGGGAGACGGCAACGGGCCGGACACGATTTGGAACTGCACCGTGTCTCCAGTCTCAAGGCCATGCCCGCCCAAAAAAGACAAGTCGATGGTGTCCGCCACCGCATCTACTTGGCCCCCGACTTGGCCGCTGAAAGCAAGGGTGCTGAAGTCGGCGACGAAGCTCCCTCCGATCTTATGACGCGCCCAGCCCTCGATCTTCTGCCTTCGCACGAGGGCCAGGGCGGCCAGCTCGCCGTCCCCCTTCACGATCCAGACGGTCGAGTTCGGCTCGTGCGCGAAGGCGATCTCGTCGAAGCCGCCAAGTCCAATGTGCTCGGCCAGGAGTGTGGTGTCGTCGGCGAGATAGTTGTCCTCGTCGAAGCTGAACCCGAGGCTGAAGGCCTTCTGCTTCGTATCGGAAATGTAGAGCACGCGGTCGTCGACGATCACCGGGACGATCGGCGCAGTGCCATGCGCGCCCGCCCTCGACACACCGAAGTTAGTCGGCGTGATGGCCTCCGCGCTGATCGCCGCCCCGGCAGACCAAGCGGCGCTACTCGTGCCCACGAGCAGTGTGCGCTCTGCGGCCAGCCAGTTAATGACGTTCACCTCCTTCGACCCAATCTCATGGGTGACGGCGTTCGTGGAGTACACGGCCGAGGTGAAATTGATGTTCGACCCATCCTGGGCGGCCGAGAGATCCTCGCCCTCCGTGCCGGTGGGTGCGTAGTGGTTGAATAGCGCGGTGCGGGAACTCCAGATCTTCTGCGGCTCCAACACACTGCCGGCCCACCAGAGGCGCTGCTCGTGGAACGTCACGGCGCGCGGGTAGCCTATATCGGCAGCGTCGCTCCACGCGCCGAGTCGCCACTCGGTGACGAAGACGGTGTTCTGGAAATCGCGCTTGATGTCGATCTGACAGGTGACGGCAGGCGCGAGATCGCCCTGTATGTTGTGAGTGCCGCCGCCCGACTCGGCGTCGTCGATCCTGACCGGATCGCCACCTGTCGAGAGGGACAGGGTGATGTTGTCGGAGTCAACGAACCCAATGAAGTAGTCGATCCCCTCGCTCAGGTTCGTGGGCAGCGTGCCGCCGTCGTTCGTGAGCTGCACCGGCCCCTCGCCGCCAGAGTAGCCATGGTCGGTACTGTTGAAGACCGAGCTGGTGACGCGCACGCCGGCCAGGAACCCAGCGCCAAGACCAACCCGGCTGGTGTCGGCGTAGGCCCGCTCTCTCGTGTCGTAGAAGGCAAGGAAGTCCACGGTCACCGCGCGAACAAAGTAGGTCGTCTCCTCGAGGAGGCCAGCCGGTAGCGTACCGCCGAACTCCTTCACGCTGACCGTGTCACCGGTATTCATCATGTGCGAGAGGGCGGTGACCTGATCCAGGCCGGTGTCGACGAGGGTGATGCTCTCCTTCACGACATCGGCATCTTGGAACGTATTGGGATTGATCGATATGATCTTCGCGTATCCCCAAGCAGGCGTGTCGTCGGGGTCTGGCACCTCGTTGGAGTCGAGGATCCTGACGAACCGGCCCACGTCGCTGCCGAAGAAGAGCGCCCTGCTCGCCGTGAGGAGCACGTTGTTGCCAGACAGCGCGGCAGGTTTCAGCGTGAGCGTCAGGTCCGCATTCTCATCGAGATAGGGTCCGTCTTCGAACTCTGCCTCCGTGAGCGTGAAGCCCTGGAAGCTGAACCGACCGAGCTGGCGGGGGCGGTGATTCTTGTGTGCGATGAAGAGCACGTCGGCAGACTGCGCGAACGCCATCCCGGCGAGGTCGGCATCGCTGTAAGGCGTCGCGAGGACGATGGAGGTCGGCGTCGTCGGCGTGAGGGTGTGGAGTCCCGTGCCGGCCCCCGAGGCTGCCCCACCAATCGGCGTTCGGGTGCCGTCGAACTCGATAGCCGGCAGACCAATCCCCGCAGCGAGACGGAACTTGTTCCGCACGTAGGCCTCGGTCGGCGTCAGGGTGTGGATCTTCGTGCCTGGACCCGTGATGTTGACCGGCGCGCCACCGGGCTTCAGCGAGAGCTGGAAGAAGTTGGTGTCTGGGTTCAGGCCGATGTAGTAGTCGGTTTTGAAGAGGAGGCCTGGAGGGATCACTCCCGTCGAATTCAGTTGGAACGGTCCCATCTGCGGCGCGAGGCCGTGTCCAATTACGGTGATCGTATCCGCCGTATCGTCGACATCGGCGAAGCCGAACGAGATCGGCGCTGCGGGCTTTGCGAAGTAGTCCGTGGCGGCGAGGGTGCCGGCGGGGAGTATTCCGGTCGTCGATATCTGCAGGGGGCCGTCGTCGAGCTCGTAGCCATGACCCGTGAAGATGATCTCGTTGGTCGTGGTGTCGATGCCGGTGTCCGGCGAGATGTTCGAGAGCGTCTGCTGCTGCAGCAGGCCTTCGTTCACGAAGATGCGGAGCTGAAACGCGCTCCATTCAAGGATGTAGGCCTGGATGTCCGAGAAGATGAACGGTTCGAGTCGAGATCTCGTCCCGGCCAGGGCTGTGTCTGCCACGTAGCGCGTGCCCGAACGACGCACGAGGCCGCCCTGCGGGATGATCATGAAGTTCTGGATCAGCCGCGCGGCGGCGCGGTACTTGTCGAGATCCGTGCGTCCCCACATCCTGGGCGAGAACTCACCGCCGTTGAACGAGTTCTGAATCGGTGTCAGGATCGCCATCTAGAAGTCCTCGATCTTCCCGCGCGCGAGTTCGTGTTCGCTGTGATGGAACGAACGGGGGTTCGGCTCCTGCCCATTGGCGGCCTTCGCCTCCGCAAGGCGGTCGCTGAAGATCTCAAAGACCTGGCGCAGCTTTGCCAGGCTTCCGGTAATTGCCTCGGCCATGGTGACGGCAATATAGGCGCTAAGCGTCTGTCGGAAAAGAACATCCATCTGCACCGTGTCCGTGACTCTCGTGGTGTAGAGGATGTCGAGCGGGTCCACGTTCGTGACGACCGCGCGTCCCTCTACGCGGTACTCCTCTGTGAAGGGATTGTCGATCTCGATCAGCCGCAGGCAGTCGCCCGGTAGCGGGTAGGTGAAGAGGAAGCCCCAGACCGGGGTCGCCTCGACATCGACGGCCAACCGCAAGCGCCTGTTGGCGAACGCCCACGGCACCAAGCGGAGCAGTTGGTCGCGCAGCTCGTTGAACCGCTCCGCGATGAGCTGCGCCGCCTTGGTGTTGTCGTTCAACGAACCGACCGTCCTCTCGCCCAACAGAATCAGCGCGGCGTTGGCGATCGATGTCTCGCTCGGCGTGAACTCAATCAGTACCAGCGGCGTGACCGTGACCGTGACCTGGGCCGTGAGGACCGTGGTGTCGCTCGTGGCGGTCAGCTTGAACGTGGTGGTTTCCGTGGGATTCACGATGACCTGTCCATCTACCGGAACCGATCCAACTCCCTGGTCGATACTCACCGTGTCGACGCTGGCGGTTTCCCAGGTGAGCAGCGAACCGGCCCCGAGTGGAATCGACGTCGGCGTGGCGACGAAGCTGATGATCTCGGGCGCGGTGAAGTCGATCGTCAGGAAGGGGGCAAGATCACTGGGGAGGTAGGCCGAGCTGTACATCCGACGCCCGACGATGGCGGCGGTCAGCGTTTCGAGCACCACCGCCATTGCGTCACCTGCCGCGAATGCGGCGTCATCGAGCTGCTCCTGAAACATCGTCTCCAGGCCCGTGAACTCGACGTCGACATCTTGCACCCAACCCGTCCCCGCGATCACCTTGTTGATCGTCGATCCTAAGAGGTTGGTGTTGAGGATGTCGTCCCCCGACCCGCTGATGTGCGGCAGATCACGACCGTAGGGATAGACCAGCGGGCCTAAGCCCGACCCGCGTCCGAAGGTGTGCGAGACGAAGGTGTTGGCACCGCCCGCGAAGAAGCACGAGGTCTGTAGCTCGCCAGGGCCGAAGTCTCCGTCGATCACCGCGAAGACTTGAATGGCGCCGCCGACGTTGAGTGTTTGCACAGTCGGTGTAAAGAAGAAGCTGGTCGCCACCAAGCTGTTCGTCAGGCTGGCGATGTCCACCGGGTCGCTGGTCGCCAGAAGCGTTGTCCCTGCTCCGAGGTGATCCGTGGGGGCTGGTTGCGAATAGATCTTGATAATGATGTCATTGCTCGCCGGGGTGCCGATCTTGGCGAGCATGAACACCACTTCGTCGATCTCGGCGTCCGGGCCTGGAACCGCCGTAACGATGTGGAGTTGCCCCGCACTATGAACGCCATCCGCCGGGTTTGGTCCGCTGCCCAGTCGGTCGAAGATCAAGGTCGATGTGTTCGTCGCGCCCGGAGCACGCACAGTGGGGTCGGTGACCACCACCGAACTCAGCAGCATCTCCGACAGGATATGCCAGCGCCTCTGCCTGGAGGCTGTCGTCAGGGCCGCATACCAACTCGCGATGTCCGTGGTTTGAAAGGTCGGGTTGCGTACCAACACGCCGATGCGGACGGTCGACCCAACGCCTTCAGTGAGCTGGGGCCGCACGGTCATCTTGGCGGCGTTGATGGTCGATCCCTTGGGAATGACGACCTGGGTAGGACGCGAGGCGTGCGGACCCCAGTGGTAATTCATAAAGGCGTCGTTGGAGGGCGGACCACCGGTCTTGGCCGGGTCGCCGACGATCAAGAATGTGGAAGCCCACTGACTTATGTTCTCTGCGGCAAATGCCGTGGTGGTGACATTTGTGCCGTAGTTGTCGCCAAACCCCACCCCATCGGGTTCCGTGAAATGACTCGGCCGGTAGATTTCGACAGGCATGGCTACTGCTCGCGCAGGGCGATACGGCGGCGACGGATGGGTTGGCCTACTTCCACGGCGGATGCCAGTCGGCGGTTACCCGCTGGGTCGCTGGGCTGCGCCGGATAGAAATCGACCGCCAGCCCACCCGCCGTGAGCACATCCGCCACATGGAAGGCACCCGCAAGCGGCACCCGGTCGGGAAACTCAATTCGCGTGAAGCGGTAGGTCGTCGGGTTCCGCTCACCCGTCACGAACTCCAGCTTGCGGACGAACTCGACGATGATCTCGCCCGTCACGACGTGCCACTCGTCTGGGTCGCTCTCGAAGTTATTCATACAGGGACCGGGGAAGGTTTTCAGCTCGACGAGGTCGTCGACGTGACTGAGAAGCTTGTTGCTCGAATTCATCCACAGACCGAAGAAGCGGCCACCGATCGTCAGCCGAAAGTATTGGATGCGGAAGTCCTGGCGGTGGAAGTCCTCGAGGACGGCGCGCTCCTGGCGCACCGAGTCTTGGAACTCCTCTTCCTTTGGGAAGTTCTCGCGTCGGCCCGCGCGCACATCGGCATTGAACTTGCGCGTGCGGCTCTTGTAGAGCGCGTCGAGCTGCTCTGAGTGATCGGGGCACCGGAAGGTGAACCCTTCGTGTCGGCTGACGAGTTCCCAATAGGTGGCGATCCAGGCAGCGGCCTCGTCGTACTCGGCTGTGCCGAGCAGCGTGAGGATGTCCTCGAAGAGAACCTCCCCGGCCCTGGTGCGAATGTGGAAGGGATCGAAGACAAGCGCCATCGCGGCAGGCTACCTCAGAGAGGGAACCCGTCTGGCGACAAGTTAATGTCGCGGGCCGAGATGCCCTCCTCTCGCGCATCCAGCCAGTTCGATGCTTCGAGCACGCGAACACTCTGTTCCTGCCCGCT
>SDBT01006026.1_pt1 | contig 20243 bp, 22 predicted proteins | sample 2277101 | NCBI WGS metagenome assembly SDBT01 (sample SAMN10404973, study PRJNA504765) | marine sediment metagenome | isolation source: marine sediment core GS10_PC15, 103 cmbsf | place: Arctic Ocean: Southern Knipovich Ridge | collected 2010 | reverse complement strand
AAAAAAAAATCGTATTGTGGCATTCAAGCCGGACGTCAGCTATTTCAAGCCAAGAGGCATACCAATGATAGACTTGACAGAAGTCAATCTAACTGTTGACGAACGTGAATCAATAAGGCTTGCGGATCTAATTGGGATGTCACATGAGGAAGCAGGCAGGCGTATGGGAGTATCCAGAGCAACATTCGGCAGAATTGTCCAGCAAGCACGAAAGATTGTTGCAGATGCTCTAATTAACGGAAAGGCTATAAAAATTGAGGGTGGCAATTACAGCATAGTCAGTGAAAAAAGAATATTTATATGCAGTAACTGTAATAACCGGTGGGAGGAGCCATGTGGTACAGGCAGACCCCAAAATTGTCCTTCATGCAATGATGAGAATTTCTACCGAATCAGCGATAAACAATCATTGTAACTACTCAGGTTCACGGTTCACGGTTAAAGAGCCCTGCCCGCCGACGGCAGGCGGGGATGAAGATTGAACAGTGCGAACTCTATGTCGCCCAACGAATTCAAACCTGAACCCTGAACCGTTACATTTTTTATAACATTTCATTAATTTAATCTATAGGAGATATGTATAATGGGTGGATGTCAAAAGACTAGCTGCAGTGTGGCTGATCAACAAAATTTACAAGATGAGCTAGATGCTTCTGTTAAAGATTCTTTAAATAAAATCAAAAACAAATTAATAGTCATGAGCGGAAAGGGAGGCGTTGGCAAAACCAGCGTTTCAGTAAACCTTTCCATAGCTTTAGCAAACAAGGGTTTTAAAGTTGGACTTATGGATGTTGATTTACATGGGCCTGATATTCCCAGAATGCTTGGGCTTAAGGGTATGCTTGGCATGAGTAAGAATCAGAAGCTGGACCCAATAAAATACTCTGAAAACCTGAAGGCGGTTTCCATTGAATCACTTACACAGGACAAGGATGATGCAATAATTTGGCGAGGTCCGATTAAGCATTCTACAATCAGACAGTTCATTGGAGATGTGGAATGGGGCGAACTCGACTATTTGATTATTGATTCCCCTCCCGGTACCGGCGATGAGCCGCTGTCAGTTATCCAGACAATTCCAGATGCCAAGGCGATAATAGTTACAACACCTCAGGAGATTTCTCTTGCCGATGTAAGAAAATCTATCAGCTTCTGCAGAAGAGTAAATATGGAAATTAAAGGACTTATCGAAAATATGAGTGGTTTTACATGCCCTCATTGCGGCGAAAAACTTGAACTATTCGGATATGGTGGTGGAGAAAGAACCGCAAAGGAAGGAGGCTTAAAATTTCTGGGAAGAATTCCGTTTGACCTGAACGTTGTCTCCTGCAGCGATTCCGGCACCTCTATCCAGGATAAATATAAAGATTCCCAGGTAACCAAGGCCTTTTTAAGTATTGCTGATATAATATCTGAAACAAAACAAGATATAAAATAATTGCTGAAGAAGGAATTCTGCTATAACCCTGGCCCAAACCGATCACCAAAACTCTATACTCAAAAAGTCAGGTCTGGAATTTTGAAAAAAGGAAATTCCTATACTATCAGGTTAAGTTATTTCATGGCAGACCCTTAAGTTATTTGAAAGTGTTTAAGGCTAACGTATGAAAATAGTTTCACAATATTAATTATATTTATGTATTATATTTATGTATTATATTTCACAATATTACACAATATTAATCATATTTATGTATTATATTTCACAATATTTCACAATATTACACAATATTACACAATATTACACAATATTACACAATATTAATCATATAAACCATACAACTTCATTTACCATTTTAGATGTCATTTCGAGGAGTAAAGCGACGAAAAATCTTATACAAAACAAGTAGTTAAAGATTCCTCCCTTCCGTCGAAATGACAGATGTCGTTGTAGGGTTAAGACTATTTTGTTAATTATTCAAAACAGCTTCAATGTACGGCATTTAATCGTTTGCACTATCTATATGGTTTTTTGTAACAAAAACTGGGCACATTATTTGCAAGCAAGTACTTTATTATTAAAAAAGTAGGTGCAGGATAAATCAAATTGTTTGGTCAAACTCTTATGGTTGTTTTGCATTGAATCAACCATAAGGAATAAGTCTATTTACCGTGATCTAATAGATTGAATACAACAAAAAATATACGCCAAGAAACGAATATGCCAACGAAACCGGTTCAGATCCATGCAAATGCGAATGTAGCGAAGAAAGAACTCATTCAAAGCGAAAAGTTGCCCTCTCTTGATCTCCTGCTATCTACTGTTGCCCATGAAATCAAGAACCTGAACAACTGCGTAACCTTTAATACACCTATCCTGAGAGAATACCTGAAGAAACTGATTCCCATCATTGACGATTATGCCGAGAATCATCAAGATCTCGAATTCTTCGGCATGACTTACCCTGAGTTCCGTAACGACATTTTTAGCCTTGTGAATAACCTTGAGCATGCTTCCAGCCGGATCAACGACATAATATCTGACCTGATGGAATTCGTCAAAAATGGCCATGAGGGAAAACATGGTTGGGCTGACCTGAACCAGGTGATCGAAAAAGAAATTACTGTTAGCCGGAGCCAGAATAAGAAAAAGAGTGAAATCCTTTGATGTCAATATCTCCGAAAACGTTCCTAAAGTTTATACAGATCCGAAGGCTCTGGAGCAAATCCTGGTCAACATTCTAATTAACGCTGTTCATGCTTCTGATAAAAAGAATTCCTTGGTAAAGCTCAGTGTAAAACAGGGAAAGGGCATATGGCGGAATCATTTGATTATCGAGGTGAGTGATAATGGGTGTGGTAAGGCATTTCGATGGATAATAGCATAGTCCTCATTGACGATGAACCTCTTTTTCTGGATAGCATCAGGAGAGGATTGAACTTCTGTGGTTTCAAAAATGTCCGATCAGAGCAAAACCCCAACAAAGCGGCAGGGCTTTTTAAAGCAGGAAAATCATTCGATGTCGCTCTGATCGATGTAATGATGCCGGGAACGAGCGGGATAGAACTGCTGGACGTGATAAAGAATACCAGCCCAAACACTGAGTGTCTCATGGTGACGGCGATAAATAAAGCGCAGGTCGCGGTTGAGTGCATGAAAAAAGGCGCCTTTGATTACCTGATCAAGCCGATCTCCAGAGATAATCTTGGTTTGGCGGTAAGGTGTGCCCTGGAAAGGAAACGGGTGCTTGATATCCTGCACCCGAGGAAAAAGATGACCTCCACGGCATTGACACACGCGAAGGCTTTCAGGTCTATTATCACAAGGTCGCCGAAAGTGCTCAAGATATTGAAGGAAGCAGAACTTCATGCAACGAGCGACATACCGGTCTTGATTACAGGGGAAAGTGGAACCGGCAAAGAACTTTTGGCCAGAGCTATCCATTGCGTCAGCCCCAGAGCAAAATTTTCCTTTACACCTATTAATATGGCATCCGTCACGGGCAGCTTGTTTGATGCAGAGTTTTTTGGCTGCACAAGAGGCGCCTTTACAGGAGCTGAAAAGGCTCGGATGGGTCACCTGGAACAAGCCAACAAAGGCACACTGTTTTTGGATGAAATAGGCGATCTACCGCTCGAGTTCCAGGGGAAACTGCTTCGGGTGCTGCAGGAAGGAGAATACCTCAAGTTAGGAACCAGCAAGCCGCAAAAAACAGATGTCCGCTTTATCTCATCTACCAATGCAGACCTGGACCGATTTAAGGACAAGGGGACGTTTCGCAAGGATCTTTACTACCGTCTCAAGGGCGCATGCCCGCACCTTCCGCCCCTCAGGGAAAGGAAAGAAGACATTCCTTTGTTGGTAGACAAGTTCCTGAAAGAATTTTCTGATGTTTCCGGGAAGGAGGCTATTAGTGAAGAGGCTAGTATATTACTTATAAATTATGACTATCCTGGTAACATCAGGGAACTTAGGTCTATTATCCAGTCAGCCGTAAACCTGGCCCAGGGCAGGCAGATCTCCGCCAATTTTCTTCCTCCCCACCTGCGAAAGCGAAAACCTGTTGCAAGGAGCTATTCTCAGAAAGAAGACGGCAGCTCTATTTCTCCCCTTGAGGAAGTGGAAAAAGCCCATGTTCTCAAGGTCTATGAGCAGACGGACAGAATAAAGACTCAAACAGCAAAACTTCTATCCATTAGCTTGAGCACCCTCCGCAGAAAATTGAACACCTATGGTGTAGCATGAGATGTGGAAGGTGGATAGGCTGAAGCAGGACGTAGCCGTCAAGCTAAAAGACTATGAACATCCAACGTCGAACATCCAACGTCTAATTTTGAATAAGGTATTCTGCCGATTTATAAACTGGCGGAGAGAAGCGATTTCATCATTCGATGTTCAATATTCGACATTCGATATTCGCATTTTTACCAAATTAGTTATTTAAGTTAGCGCTTAGGCCCCTTCCACCTTTAGTCTTCAGTCTTTAATATCCTGAACCCGCACATTTTTTCTTTATTACCCAAAAAATATAACCTGGCACAATAAATGCTTACGTCTAAAAGATAACAGTAAACCTGCCGTTCGAAACAATTGAAATAGAACTTTTTACTTTTTTGTAAAAACCCCGCTTCGGGTAATGAAAGGCTCTTATGAATATTCTGGTTGTTGATAATAACGCTGTATGGCTCGAAACTCTTAAGAGAGGGCTGAAGACCAGAGGGTATCAGACGCTGGAGGCCCTGAGCGCTGACGAGGCCCTGGAGAAGTTGAGCAATCCCAATAAGCTCGCTATTGATCTTGTTCTAACAGATTACCGTATGTCGGAAATGAATGGGATAGAACTGCTAAAAGAAATACGCATGAACTATGGGGGGTACTTGCCGGTAATTATTATGACAGCATACGCTGAAAACAGCCTGTTAAGTGAAGCTTTCCGTAACCATTGTAATGGGTTTATCGAAAAATCCTCTACTCTTGACCAATTGATACAGGAAATTAACAGGGTAATGAAAAAAGGCCAAAATGAACCGTGCCAAAATGGCATTAGGCTCGTAGCTATTTGAAAAGAATAGCTTTATTTGTAAGCCATGCCATATTGGCATACCGGCATCCTGGCAAGTCTAATCCCAGGGTGCTTTTGCCGGGGCAACCCTTTTTAGCTAATATATTGAAATTGCATGATTTTTATTAATTTTCCGGAAATAGCGCTCCTTGGCATGCATAATGCGATTGTTTAATTAAGGTAAGGTAAGGACGTCCAATAATGGAACGACATAAACCAACAAAGAAAAAGGAGGAAAAGAGATGAAAAGATTTATGAGTTTTTTGAAGGATGAAGAAGGAGCAACAGCAATCGAGTATGGTCTTATTGCAGCACTGATTTCGATAGCTATTGTCGTTGCGGTTACGGCAGTCGGCGATCAACTGAGCACAACCTTTACAGCAGTCGACACTGCACTAACACCAGCAGCATAGTGGTGTATAGTGGCTGCAGCACTATCATGAAGGACTGTGATTAGTGCGAGGTGCTACCGGTTGAAGTTTCACGGTTGCGTAGGTGTGCATCCCCTTGTCAAACGCTCAAGGGGATGCACACCACCTAATTTTTTATAGGGAAAAATGAATATGTCTATAGATGTTTTTTTAATCATATTCTTGAGCATTATTTTGATAGTTGCCGCGGTCAATGATCTGCGGTTTCAGAAGATTCCCAACCTGCTGACCTATCCGTCCATGGGTATCGCCCTTGTGTATCATTTTATAATGAGCGGCCCGGATGGTCTGCTCTTCAGCGCAGGTGGGCTGGCTCTGGGGATTGCCGTTCTTATCCTCCCTTACCTGATGGGAGGAATGGGAGCAGGTGATGCCAAGCTCATGGGCGCTGTCGGTGCTATACTCGGCGCGAAAGGTGTATTTGTTGCTTTTTTGTTTACCGCCATTGCAGGCGGGATATACGCGCTGATACTTCTTCTGGTCCAACGTCGAGCTTTTAAGGGTTTTTGGCAGCGACAGGCAGCGACATTAAAGACATTTATGTTCACAAGACAATTCATTCCGATCCCCGGAGACAGTAATGAGAAAAAACCAAAGCTCTGCTATGGCATAGCAATAGCAACGGGAACACTGTTATCGGTCTTTTGTGAATTATCAGGATACTACAGTTTTCCTATTTGATTAAAACAGTAAGATATTAAGTTTTTAAAAAGTCTCAACAATTTGTTATTTCGAGCAAAAAGAGAAATCTTTGCAATACAGCACTTCAAAAACCTGAGATTCCTCTTTTTGGTCGAAATTACAAATTCACTGAATTCGACTTTTTTTAAATTTATCAATATATCTTTCAACCAATAAAAAAGGAGGCACTTCATGGGAAAATGGAAGGCGATAGCTCCCCTTGCGCTGGGCCTTGTGATTGCTTTATCAGCAGGTATTTTTGTATACAAATGGTTAAATGTTCAGACAACTCCGGAAGCGGAAGCGGCTACAAAAATAAAATCCGATGTAGTGCCTGTGGCAGTGGCGGCAGCGGATTTGCCATGGGGAACAAAACTTGAGTCTGAAATGGTAAAAACCCTGCCCTATCTTAAAGAGAGTATCCCTCCCGGGTCTTTTTTGGATACTGAATCTTTGAAAGGAAGAGTTGTCATCAGTCCTTTGAAAAAGAACGAACCCGTCCTTGAATGCAGGCTGGCACCAAGCAGCGTGACAGTCGGAGGAGTATCCGCTATCATAAAACCCGGAAAGCGCGCAATCGCCGTAAAAGGCGACAAGGTGATCGGGCTCTCCGGCTTTATCAGACCGGGCAACTGGGTAGATATTCTGGTAACGACTACTGATCCAGGAAACAAAAAGGATATAACAAAAACAGTACTTGAAAATATTCTCGTCCTTGCTACAGGGACACAAATTGAAGAGAACACCGAGGGTGGCAAACCTCATGAGGTTGACGTTTACACCCTGGAAGTTACACCCGCGGAGGGTGAAAACTTATCTCTTGCCGCCACCAAAGGTAAACTCCATTTTGCTTTAAGAAATACTATCGACAAGGAGATTGTCCTGACGAAAGGAGCCACCTTTTCCAGAACTCTTAACTCCTTCAGCCCCAATGTGAAACGAGCGAGTGCCAACACAGTAGAAATAATAAAGGGCAGCAAATTGACTAAAAAGAGATTTTAACTCTAAGAGAGGAGATACACATGTTTTTATCAAGAGAATACTGGCAGAGGAGATACGTATCTCTTATTATTATGTATGTCTTATCCTTTGTTTTACTGGGTTTTTTCGCTATATCCCTGTCCCTGGCACGGGCAGCGGACTCTGTGCTGCCGGAAATCGAGCAACCAAAGAAACTGCAGGTAGTGATTGGAAAATCGATTATACTCAAAAGCTCCAAGCCCGTCAAACGAGTCTCCATAGCTGATCCTGAAATCGCCACTTTTATTCTCATTTCCCCCCGTGAAATTTATATCACCGGAAAAGCTGCAGGAGTTACCAATCTGACATTATGGCAAAACAAAAAAATACGCACCATTTATGACCTGGAAGTGGATTGCGATATTTCCAGGTTAAAGCAAAAGCTTCACAGCATCCTGCCTGACGAAAAGGATCTTCGGGTCATTGCAACTCATGATTCCATTACCCTTTCAGGCAGGATCTCCAGCACAGCCAATCTTTCCCAGGCCATGGCTCTGGCTGAAGCATATGCCCCAAAAAACAATGTTAAAAATCTGCTCGAGATAGGCGGAGTTCACCAGGTCATGCTGGAGGTAAAAATAACAGAGATGTCGCGGAGTGTGATAAAGAGGCTGGGGATCAATTTCAGCTATGCCAGAGGAGGGGATTTCGGTTTATCTTCTCTAGGTGGACTTGTAGACCTGGTAAGCCCGATAAGTGCAGAATTGACTTCAGGATCGCTTGGGTTAACGGCTTCGCCGGCAGTAAATGCTCTTTTCCGCTTCCACAAAGGAACTGCGAGCTGGACAGGCTTTGTTGATGCCTTAAAAGAGGATGGTCTGGTTAAGATTCTGGCAGAGCCGACACTCATTGCCTTAAGCGGACAGACCGCGAACTTTCTGGCGGGCGGAGAATATCCAATACCTGTACCCAGTGAGAATGGCATCGGCATTGAATACAAAGAATATGGAGTGGGCCTTTCTTTCACACCGACTGTACTTTCCAAAGATAAAATCAGCATTAAGGTCGCGCCTGAGGTATCTGAACTCGATTTTACGGCTGCATTGCAGATCGGAGGCTACATAGTGCCGGGATTAAGCACAAGGAAGGCTGAAACTGTGGTAGAGCTTGCCGACGGTCAGAGTTTTGCTATCGCCGGCCTTCTCAAGGAGACTATTCGAGACAGCATGTCCAAGTTTCCGCTTTTGGGTGATATTCCGGTGTTAGGCGCCCTGTTTAGAAGCCGCGCCTTTCAAAAGAACGAGACGGAACTGGTCATTATCGTCACACCGCATCTTGTAAAACCTCTTGATTCGGAAAAACAGACTATGCCGACCGATTTCTATATAGAGCCCAATGACACGGAAATCTATCTCCTGGGACTAATGGAAGGAAGAGAGAAGGATCAGCCGACTATCAAAGGGGAACTGGATGGAGAATTCGGACATGGCATGCCGTATCCGGATTAAGTTATAAGTAACTGCTCAGGTTCACGGTTCAATGGTTCACGGTTCAAGGTTAGAGAGCGATGAAAATTGAACGGTTTGAAGATATTTGGAAGTTTGGCGGAAAGCAATGGATTTAGTGGTGATGTACTATCAGATAGCCGAAGAATCAAGGAGGATACAATGTTGACCAGATGCTTTACATTAATCGGATTGATAGCGACGCTGTTGATTTTTTCAGGGTGCGCTAAGAAGGAAACGATGCTGGATAAAAATTGGGGATCATCTTTTGAATCAGCAAAACAAGGCCAGATATTGAACCCTGAAGCCGGAAGAAATCTTGACCCTGTTGTCGGACTGGACGGACAGGCGGCCGAGATAACTATTGAAGAATACAGGAAAGGGTTTAAAAATAAGAACAAGTAGGGTAAAAAAATCATTTTGGAGAGGTTATCGTGCCTGATAATACCATTCAAATCAAGATAGAAGTAAAAAAAACAGGTCTGAGAAGAAAACTGGATGAGATCATTCGCTCTATTGAAGGAATGCATGTTCAAATGTCCCAGGACACGCGTCGAGCCGACCTTTTGATCTTTGAGCTGGCGAATGATACTGAAAATGAGTTTCAACACATCCAGTCATTGTTAAATTCCGATGTGGCAGCCGAAGTTTTTCTAATCTCAGAAAATTCCGATCCCGCGGTGCTGATGCGGGCTATAAAAACCGGCGCAAAGGAATTTTTCCTTCTTCCTCTCAAAGAAGAAGAAGTAAAGCAGGCTCTGAAAGAATTCAAGAAAAAAATAAAGAGAGCCGACTGTAAAAACTCCCCGGAAACTGGGCAAATTATAACTGTTGTCGGCAGCAAGGGAGGAATAGGAACAACTACGGTTGCCGTAAATCTGGCAGTCAACCTGGCTGGAAAAAAAAGCGTTCAATCAGTAGCGCTGATAGACATGAATATGATGTTCGGAGAAATACCGCTTTTTTTAGAGATGAAGCCCGGCTATCATTGGGGCGAAATAATCAAAAATATTTCCAGGCTGGATTCTACATTTTTAATGGACAGTCTTTCCAAACATTCTTCCGGAGTTCATATCCTCCCGTCCCCGGGCAGTTTGAATGGTTCCGCATCCGCGGCCCCTGAGATGATGGGACATCTTATAGGTTTCATGCAACAACTTTTTGACTTTGTGGTAATTGACGCAGGCCAGTCCACGAATGAGATTTCCCTGAAAATTCTGGAAATGTCAGATAACGTTCTGCTCATGTCTCTTCTGAGCCTTCCATGCCTGTCCAATACTAATAAGCTTTTACAATCAATTAGTAATTTGGGTTTTCTTCCGGAAGAACGGATTAAAATTATAATTAATCGTTATTTGACAAAATCGGAGATTTCTCTGCAAGACGCGGAAGACAGCATTGATAAAAAGATATTCTGGACCATTCCAAACGATTACGGAACAACGGTGTCCGCTATAAATAACGGAAAGCCGCTCTCCGAGATTGCATCCAAGGCGGAGATAACCAAAAATCTGAAGAATCTGTCTGATATATTTATACAGGAAGAAGAAAAAAAAGAAAAGAAAACAACAAAATGGTGGAAGTTTAGGTAAGTAATTATGATATTGAACTTAAAAAGCATGCCAAAAAGAGCTGCAATGAATTATATGCCTGACGAATATTTTGAGTTAAAAACCAGAATCCACGATCGTTTATTAGATCTTATTGACCTTTCCCTTATTGAAAATCTTGATCGTAATGTTCTCAAGTCTCAGATCAAATCCATTGTAATAAATATACTGGGAGAAGAAGGTTTTACTGCGCCTCTCAATTCAATCGAAAGAGAACGGCTCTTTGTTGAAATTCAGGATGAAGTAATGGGACTCGGCCCCCTTGAACCTTTTCTTAAAGATCCCGCAGTGTCCGATATCCTGGTTAATACATACAAACAGATCTATGTGGAAAAACGGGGCAAGCTGGAACCCACTGATGCAAGGTTCAAGGATGATGCTCATTTGATGAAAATCATTGATAAAATTGTTTCCGTTGTGGGACGGCACATTGACGAGTCTTCTCCTATGGTTGACGCCAGACTCTCGGACGGTTCAAGGTTCAATGCAATTATACCTCCTCTGGCTGTTGACGGTCCAATGGTCTCCATCAGACGTTTTGCCGTAAATCCCCTGGAATTAGACGATTTGATTATGCTTAAAACAATGCCTCCTGAAATCGCCGAAATCCTGAAAGGAATTGTCAAAGCTAAACTGAACGTCCTGATTTCAGGAGGCACCGGCAGCGGTAAAACCACACTGTTAAATGTCCTTTCACGCTTTATCCCCGAGAATGAAAGGATTATCATTATTGAAGATGCTGCAGAATTACAAGTAAAACAGGAACATCTGGTGCGTCTTGAGACCAGACCTCCAAACATAGAGGGAAAAGGTGAAATCACTCAGAGAGACCTTGTGAAAAACAGCTTAAGGATGCGCCCTGATCGCATTATCGTGGGCGAAGTCCGCGGAAAAGAGGCGTTTGATATGCTTCAAGCCATGAATACCGGACACGAAGGTTCTTTAACAACAGTACACGCCAACTCTCCCCGAGATGCCCTGATGCGCCTCGAAACTATGGTAGCCATGGCAAACTTCGATATCCCGAGTGAATTTCTAAAAAAATACGTCAGCTCTGCCATCGATGTCGTCATTCAAGTATCCCGCCTTAGTGATGGAACAAGAAAGCTAATTGCTCTGGAGGAAATCACAGGAATGGAGGGAAATGTTATCACCATGCAGAAAATCTTTTCTTTCCAGCAGAAAACTATAGACGAGAATGGTAAAGTAAAAGGAGAATTCAGATTTCATGGTGTTCGGCCCAGATTCATCGATAAATTTAATGTAGCCGGAATAGAAATCTCCAATGATCTTTTTAATCCTGTTAAAATCGCAGCAGTTTGATTTTAAAAGGGAGATAGAAAATGAAAATCTTTATTGCATCAATAATTATATTCGCTGTGACAGTGTTTGTCATAGAAATGTTTTTATATTCCTATAGAAATATTCGTAACCCGGACCAAAGGAAGATCAAAAAGAGACTGAAAACATTTCCATCTGAAAAAAATCAAGGCATAAATCCTAATATTCTACGGATAAAATTGTTAAGCGATGTCCCACTGTTAAATAAGATCCTTCTGCTAATTCCGGGCTCCCGAAACTTAGACCGGTTATTACAGCAGGCCAATGTGCAATATCGTCTTGGTGTTTTTATATTACTTACAATTTTCCTTGGGGTAACAGGCTTTATTATTAGCTTATTAATAATAAACAATTATGTTCATTCCATTATAATTGCACTGTTAATGGCTGCAATTCCTTTATTCTATATCCGCCTGAAGAAAATAAAAAGAATGCAGAAATTTCAGAAACAATTACCTGAAGGTTTGGAATCAATTGCCCGTTCATTAAAAGCAGGCCATTCTTTTCCAAGCGGCATGAAGCTGGCTGCCGATGAGTTTGACGACCCGCTTGGCCCTGAATTTGATGAAACCCTGAATGAAATCAACTTCGGAGTAAGCGTTCCTGATGCCTTGAAAAACCTTACCAGACGAATCGATTGCCCTGACCTGAACTATTTTGTCATTTCCGTGCTTTTGCAACGTGAAACCGGCGGCAATCTTGCTGAGATTATTGAGAACCTGTCACATCTTATTCGTGAAAGGTTTAAGCTGCATGGCAAGATCAAAATCCTGGCCGCAGAAGGAAAATTATCGGCTATAATCCTTGTTGCCATACCTTTTCTTATCGTAATTGTTCTTCGTTTCACAAACCCGGATTATATCATGACCCTGTTTTCCGAGCCTGCCGGGAGGATAATGGTCGGCATGGCTGTATTCATGATGGCATTAGGGATTCTTGTCATGAAAAAAATGGTCAATATCAAAACATAATTGGAAGAAGCAAAAAATGACACCTGTAATCTCAAATATTCAGATATTAATTTCCGCAGCAGCTTTTCTTGCGGTGTTTCTGCTTTTTCTGGGAATATACCAGTATATTCGTCAGAATGCCAGGGATCGTGAGCTGATAGAAAGAGTCCGAAACAGCAATGAAAAAAAAATGCGCCTCTTAATACAAAAAATTTATCTTTGGAGACACTGGGCAAGGCTAAGAAATTAATCTCAAATTTCTTAAATATACTGGGCAAACGTTTTGTAACGGAAAAATCTACAGATTATTCTCAAATGAAAAACAGGTTCCTTATGGCCGGCCTGCGCAAGGCAAAGGCCCCGGCTTTCTTCTGGGGAAGCAAATTTCTGTTTGCTTTTTCTCTGCCCGTCTGTTTCTTCCTTGGAATCACTTTCTTAAAATCTGTTGATGGATCCACGAAGCTGTTTGCCTCCTTTTTTCTTGCCTTTTCAGGTTACTATTTGCCTGATATCTGGTTGCGCATGAAAACCTCAGCCAGGAAAAAAAAGATAGTTGAAGGGATCCCTGATGCGCTCGATCTTTTGGTAGTCTGTGTGGAAACAGGCCTCGGGCTGGATGCAGCCATTAATCGGGTGGCTGAAGAAATTAAGTTAAGTAGCGAGGTGCTGAGTGAAGAACTCAATATCTTGAACCTGGAAATAAGAGGCGGGAAGTCGCGTCAAGACGCACTGAGAAACCTTGCCGCACGGACGGGTATTGAGGACATTAACAGTCTTGTGACCCTGTTGATTCAAACAGACAGATTCGGCACCAGTGTGGCCCAATCCTTAAGGGTCTTTTCTGATTCATTTAGAACAAAAAGATATCAAAAAGCAGAGGAAATAGCAGCAAAACTGCCTGTAAAACTAATGATACCTTTGATTCTCTTTGTTTTTCCGTCCCTTTTTGTTGCGATTCTGGGGCCGGCAGCTATTCGCATATATCAGACACTTCTGCACCCTTAGAATGTATTTATTTAAAGGGTCTGAATAAAAGGCAATGAAATTCTATCACTCTGGCAGGAAACGCTAATGGGATATTTACATAACAACAAAGGAGGCTCTGCAGTTGAGTTTGCGATTTGCCTTCCTATTCTACTTATACTGCTTGGCGGTTCAATCGAATTCGGACTCATGTTCTATAATAAGCAGGTGATCACCAATGCGAGCAGGGAAGGAGTTCGCGCAGGTATAACAGGAGACGAGACCGTCCATGATATCAAAAACATCGTCTTAACATACTGCAACGGCGAACTGATTAATCTGAATGGCGCCAATGAATTGCAGGCAGACTTGGTTACTGTCTCTGGGCCGGATGGGAACAACGACCTTACCGTCAGCGTCACTTATAATTACGATTTATTGTTCGCGGGCATCTTTGGTTTAAACCAGAAAGCCCTGTCTGCACAAACCATAATGCGAATGGAATGAAGAGATCAGGAGTTGGAATTCAAATGCAAAAAAAGAGTATTCTCTTTAATCAAAAAGGCGCAACGGCAGTAGAATTTGCGATCATTTTTCCTCTGCTCGTTTCTTTGATTTTCGGCATAATTGAATTCGGATTGTTTATCTTCAACCGCCAGGTCATTACCAATGCAGTGCGGGAAGGCGCACGCGCCGGAATCGTTTCTCGCCCGGTGAGGCTGTCCGACCATGCAATCAGGGCGGTCGTGCTTAATTACAGCGCACAGCATCTGGTTACCTTTGGCGACGACGTATTAACCAATGATGATATTGTTATCCCTGCCCGATGCCTGAATTGGAAATGCGACTTGAAGATAACAGTGAACTTCTTATACGATTTTTTATTTTTATCTAACCTTGGGATAGGGCCCTTGAATTTACAGGCCACTTCACTGATGAGGCTGGAATAACCCATATAAAGATTTGGACTAATGAGGAAGCAAATAAAATCCTATTTCAAACTTTTTAAAAGAGTCAAAAATCAGACTGGTGTTTCTGCCGTGATCGTTGCCATCGTTCTGACCATGCTCCTCGGCTTTGCTGCACTGGCAATCGACGTGGGTTATATATATGCGACCAGAAATGAATTGCAGAACGTGGCAGATGCCTCAGCCTTAGCTGCAACCGGGTATATGGGCTCGACCTACGAGGCACTCTCCTATTCTGAACAGCAAACATACGAATTTGTTCGATCCGATATCGTTACAGCAGCCAATGACGTAGCCCAAAAAAATAAAGCAGGCAACGAAAATATCGGCATCAATGATTCAGACGTGACTATCGGCACTTGGAACGCTGATACAGAAACATTGACTCCAATGGCGTCTCCACTTGTCGGGCCTGATGCTGTAAGGATTATTGCACGACGGGACGGCAGTGCCAACCTCCCGATCACTACTTTTTTTGCCCGAATCTTCGGAATAACGGATGTGAATGTCGTTGCACAAGCTACCGCTGCATTAACCGGCCCGGCCATAATCGCTGAAGGAGTGCTTAAAACGCCATTTGCTCTGTCCGAAAGTAATTTAGCAGATTGTACAGAGCTAATAACTTTTTATCCAACCGCTTCGAGTTGCGCTGCCTGGCACAACTTTTTCGATCCGATGAATGCCGCCACTGTGGAAGCAAAAATGCTCGGTTTGATTCAGGGCGATGTTCAGACTTATCCTGATCATTCTCCGCCTTTAGTCAATGGACCGGACTGGCTGGCGGAAAACTTTGATATTGCGGATCACAAAACTCCCGATGCCCTGGTTACTCCGGAAGTCGAAACCGGCGATGAATTCACATTCCAGGGTGGAACAATTGGATCTTTATTTCTTGGAGGTGCACTGGGTAATAAGGATAATGATATCAACCTGCCGGAGGAAATCATCGGTCAAATAACAAACCCCGCACCATTTCCTGCATTGTTCGACTATTTCCGTCGTCGTGATGGCGATGGTGACGATTCAGTTTGGACGGCAACAATTCCCATCTACGAAGAAGAGCCTGGTACTTGCGAAAATCCTAACCAATCTATACCAATAGTCGGTTTTTCTAAAATCGAAGTCTACATGCCTACTCCGCCGCCGGAGGATGGTTGGAAAACGGTGCACGTATTGATCGACTGCCAGATATCTTATGATGAAGGCCGCGGCGGGGGGGGAACAAGCGGCAATATTAAGGGAACCATAGCTAATTTGGTTGAGTAAGAACTTGTAAATATATAACTCTTGGTAGCCGTTCACGGCTTGAAACTTGAAATTGGAAAATAGAAATTAGGGAAAAATGAAAAGGAGGTTTCATAATGACTCATCTGAAAAAATTGTTGATAGCATTTTGCCTGCTTGCATCCGGATCGTTTGCAGAAGCGTCCGGTGTTATTTCAGAGCAAATATATTTTCTTGAGGAAGACGGCCGGCACGCTTTGATATATACCACCAGCCGCACTGACTATTCCAATTACAAAATGTATTTTCAGAACAGGGAAGGCTTTGAAACAGAGGATTACGTCAAGAATTTTCTTTACATCTATCCTAATGAATACACATGGGATAAGGTTTCAAAAAACGGCTATACCCTTCTGAAAATGCCCGGAAGAAGCTTCGCCAGCCTGGAGCGGGTTGAACTTGAAGCCGGCTTGCAGGTCGCTGAAGATGGTGTGTATAATTTTAGTAATCACCGAGATAAAGTGAAAACGCCTGACGGCCATTACGGACTCTGGAACAGCCCCGACAACTTTGAAAAGATCGCTTATTCATGGGTGTTTCCTGCAAACCTGGAACCGGTTGAATACAAAGCCAATCGCGAAGGCGAATGGGTGCACCGGCACAACACTATCACATATTACGGATCAAACGTAAATGATCTTGAGTTTGAGATAACTTATCGTCCATCAAGTCATGCAACCTATGACGCGCTTAAAGAGAAACTCGCAACTGAAACCGAGATCGAGGTTGAACAGGCGCCCACGGGCGTCAAGATTACGGTGGCGGCAACTGTACTCTATCCGTCCGGGATCGCGGTATTGTCCGACAGAGGAAAGTCCGTGCTTTGCAAGGTGGCGGAGACACTCAAGGATCGCAAGAATGTGAATATCATAGTTGAAGGACACACCGACAATGTTCCGATCAGCCCTGAGCTTTCCTCAACATTTGCAACAAACTGGGAGCTGGCTTCTGCTCGTTCCATAAATATTATACACTTCCTCGTAGAAAAAGGGATGGAGGAGTCTCGTTTTGGGTCGGGGGCATTCTCCTTCCAGAGACCGATTGCTTCTAACGAGACAGAAGAGGGCAAGGCAAAAAACCGCCGGATCGAACTGTTGATTGAGGAGAATGGCGGGGAATAGAGGTTGACGAATGAAAACAATACACATCAAAATATTTTTTATGATAGCAACACTAATAACAGGCATTTTATCGGGCTGCGCCTCACAAGAGCAAAATCTGCGGACACTGCGGACACAAGGCAGATACGAAAATCTTTACGAACCTGCAGATAAAAAAACTTTGCCTGCCATGACAAGCGATCAACTTGAAAAATCGGGTGATGCCTTTTTAAGCAGAGGCAATCTCTACAAGGCTTTCATGCAATACGAAAAATCTCTGCAACTCAACCCGGACAATATCGGGGTCGTTTACAAGAAAGGTCTGTTGTTTGTTATCGGGGGATTAAATCAAGACGCCATTAAGGAATTTCAAAAGGTCCTTAAAGAAGAATCCGGGCATGCTTTAGCTTACAAGGGCATGGGGCAAGCTTTTTTTCAAATGAAGAAATATGACGAAGCAAAAAAGAATTTTCAAAAAGCCATTGAACTGGATCCAGGGCTTTGGAAGGTTTATAATTCTTTGGGAATTATTTATGATTACAAAGAAAAATATCATAAGGCTATTCATAAATATAACAAAGCAATCAGTTTGAAGTCTGATGAAGGATTTTTGTACAATAATCTGGGTGTGTCCTGCTCTCTGGCGGGAGATTACGAAAAAGCAATCAATGCATTTTGCAAAGCATTAGAAACAAAATATTCCAAAAGCAAGACTTATAACAACTTAGGCATGGCTTTAGCTAAATTGAAAAGATATGGTGAGGCTTTAGAGGCTTTCAGAAAAGGAGGAAATGAGGCGCAAGCTTATAATAACTTAGGATGTATTTATTTAGAGGAAGAGAAGTTTGAAAAAGCGATTACTTGCTTTGAAAAAGCTATAAAAATTAACCCTGGTTTTTATTTAAGAGCAAGCGAAAACTTAAAAAAAACCAGAATAGCTGATGAATCATTTTTTGGTTAAAAAACGATTCATCGGAAATAAAGGCTATTATATTTTCCTCCCTTGCTTCCGAGATAAATTCCTATTCTCCTGTGGATTTCTCCAATATAGACCCTTGCATTAATACCCTAAATGAGCGTAAACAAAACGGGAAGAATATTTTATGTGTTTAATTTGTCAAAGGCCCGTTTAACGTGTTAAGATATAAAATAATTGCTGAAGAAGGAATTCTATATATGTACTGATTTTGCTAAGGGCTCGGAAAAAAATAAGTTGGTCATTTTTTTCCGAGCCCTAAAAGGAGAAAATTATGGAGGACTTGACCAAAAGCATTGTCGTTCCGGTGGATGGCTCCAAGAATTCTTTTAGATCACTTGAATATATTAATCTCATCTACGGACCAAATCACAACCTTGAAGTAACCCTCATTCACATTCTCCCCTCTTTGCCGCCAATATTAACAGATAATAAATCAATAGATAAGAAAACCCGAACCAGGTTGAAGGCTGTAGGGAAAAAGAACAAAAATATGGCTGAGCAAATTTTATCGGAAGCAAAACATATATTTATAGAAAAAGGTTTTAACGAAGAAAGAATTAAAACCTGTTATCAAAAAAAAGGAATGACTGTTGCTCAGGATATCTGCAATTGGGCGTCAATTAAACAGGTAGATACTATACTTCTGACCAAGCGAGGAAGAACTGAAATAAAAAGTTTCTTTATGGGTGAAGTCTCCACCAGACTGGTTGAATACCGAAGAAACAATCCGGTATGGATATTAGAGGGTTGTGTTGATTCAAAAAATGTTCTGGTCTGTGTTGATAACTCCGAAAACGCTCTAAGGGCTGTTGATCATGTCGGGTTCATGCTCTCCGGAACCGATTGTCATATAACCATTTTCCACACTATGAGACATTTAAGCCGTTTTGTTCCAAGGCAGGTACTTGAAGATGCTGAAGATCTTGAAAAACTCTGGAGAAACAAAGCGGGCAAAGAAATTGCCCCTTATATAAAAAAAGCCGGGAAAATACTCCTTAAAGCCGGACTGAGCGAGGAGCAAATAACTACAAAAGTCACAGAAGGCAGCCGCTCAGCCGCTGATGATATTTTAAAGGAAGCGCAGGATAACGATTTTGGGACAATAGTTCTGGGCCGGCGCGGACTCTCGGCTGTTCAAGAATTTTTCATGGGAAGTGTTACAAACAGTGTTTTAAATCAAGCTACAGGTTTAGCGATCTGGATTGTTCAGTAGGGCTAAGTTTTTATTTTGTCTAGTATATTATCGGCGTGGTCCCCTATTCTCTCTAAATTTCTCAGGATTTCTACATAGATATAGTTGTGAATTGAGTCCTGTGTTCCCCTTCCATCTGGAATTACCCCGACTATCTTCCCGCCATCTACTTCAAGATACAAATTGCATGCGCATGCGCAGAAACAGCATGTTATTAAAACCCTGTGCATAAATATATCTCTAATTCAGATTCAGGTTATATAAAAGTAATAAATATAATTATTAATATTTACCATAATTTATAGATAAATCAAGATAATATCCGAATAAGCATCCCATGCTTAAAAAACTTGACATAAATAATTATCATGAGCATATTTTAATTCAAATTTAAACACGTAAGCTTTTTGAAAATATATTTGCTGCGGCTGATTTCGTAAAAGCGGATGCTTGCTTATAATTAAGCCTCAAATACGAAGGACTAAATTTTATTTATTTGAGGCTGTTTCAAAACTAAGGATTAATATACTATGCTGCTCAAACTTTTTCTTGCCTTCACCCTGATACCCGTCGCTGAAATATACCTGCTGATAAAGATCGGCTATTCCATAGGCGCATTTAACACGGTGTTAGTAGTAATAATAACTGCTTTTGTGGGAGCAACTCTTGCACGGATACAGGGCCTGCAAACAATGCTCCGCATAAAAGCCAGCCTTCAGCAGGGAATAACGCCAACCGAAGATCTGGTTGACGCCTTTATAATATTTTTAGCGGGAATTGTTCTTTTAACCCCCGGGTTCATCACCGATGCGGCCGGACTGCTGCTGCTTTTTCCGGTAACAAGATATCACTTTAAACGATATTTAAGATCAAAATTCGATGAGTGGGTCAAGAATCAGACCATACATATCAGGCGCTTTCCTGAATAACATTTCTCATGAATAACTCATAAAATACAAAAGCTAATTTATTTTCTTAGTTATTCATGAAGAATTTGCTCGATACACTTGGTACTATTATTTTTCAAAGAGTTTACTAGTTTTGCCACCGGGTATGTTTCCACTTCTCGAATACATCCATCTTTCAGGATTTCATTCAATTGTTTTACATCATGATTCTCAGGATTAAGCCATTCATCGTGTGTATCAGGGGTGAGAATTACTGGTATTCTATTGTGAATTTTACTCATTGAGCCGCTTGATTCAGCGGTTATTATAAGGCAGGCATGAATTTTTGTTCCGTCTCTTCCCTTCCATGTTTCCCACAGCCCTGCGAA
>SDBT01006025.1_pt1 | contig 20244 bp, 11 predicted proteins | sample 2277101 | NCBI WGS metagenome assembly SDBT01 (sample SAMN10404973, study PRJNA504765) | marine sediment metagenome | isolation source: marine sediment core GS10_PC15, 103 cmbsf | place: Arctic Ocean: Southern Knipovich Ridge | collected 2010 | reverse complement strand
TCTTGAATTAAGAACCTGCCTTGCTAAACGCTCGGCAGAACCTTGATTCGCTATTGTATACGTATATATTTCTTGAATTAAGAACCTGCCTTGCTAAACGCTCGGCAGAACCTTGATTCGCTAGGGTATATAGATATATAATCTTGAAATAGACAATGACCAATGACTAATGACAATGACAAAATTAGGGCTCACCCTCCCAAGTTTTCCGAAAGAAAATTTAGGCGGGCTCATATTTTTATTTTTGGAAGAGTTCAAGGGGTTTTTTTTAGAGCTGAAACTCGCAGGAAAGCCAGAAAATTTGGGCTTTACGGTTTTGTTCAAAATCTTTCCGACGGCAGGGTCGAAGCAGTTTTAGAAGGAGAAAAGGAAAAAGTAGAGAAACTAATAGAATGGGCAAAAAGAGGCCCATTTTTAGCTAAGGTCGACAATATTGAAATAAAAGATGAAGATTATAAAGGTGAATTTGATAGTTTTGAGATAAGAACCTCCCGCCAGAGCTGGGGAACCTTGATTCGTTAATGTATAGATATATAAGAACCTTTCGTCGCTTCGCTCCTCAAAAACCTTGATTCGCTAATGTATGGATATATAATCTTAAATTAATCTTGAATTAAGATATTAATAAAATTATCAATTTTCAATTAAAAATTAGAAATTGAAAATTAATTTCATGTATCTATTTATTTTTATCGCAGGTTTTGGAGGAGGAGCTTTAAGAGGATTGGTTGGATTTATTAAACACCAGTTCTCTTATAAAAATGTAGAGTTCAAACTGCCTTATTTTATATTTATGATGTTTTTGTCCGGAATGGTCGGCCTTCTCACTGCTATAGTCATCAAAGAGACCGGGATTATCTTTTTGGGCCTGGAATCTCTTACGCCGGCTCTGGCTTTTATTATTGGTTATGCTGGTGGAGATTTTTTGGAAAATTTTTATAAGATCATTATCAAAAAGCCCTCATTGTATTAACCATCCTCATGACTTAAAAAAGTAGAAATTTTTCAGAACAATCAAAAACCCCCGCTTAGCGGGGGTTTTTGATTTGTAAAAGATTTTAACTTACCTTAAACCCCTGAACTCTCTCCTTCTGCCGGAGTTTCTGGAGCTTCCGGAGTCTCTGGTGTTTCTGGAGTTGTTTTACCTTCTTCTGTTGCTCCACCTTCTTCTGTTGCTCCACCTTCTTCTGTTGCTCCACCTTCTTCTGTTGCTCCACCTTCTTTAGGTGTTTCTGGAGTTTCAGGTTCTTCTTGAGAAATAAAGTTAGGATATAATTTGTCGTGGATCATAAATTTAATTCTATTTTCAACGAAAAGGAATAGTTATTAAACTTTCCGTTTCTCGAACTTTTTAATTTTTCCGACCTTTTTCTTTTTATTCATTTTATATACTATAATCTTATTATAAGAATTCAGAACTTTCTGTCAAGCCCTCACACCAAATGAGGGCAAGCGTTTTTTGGGAATTTTTTGTGATTTTAAATTTATTAGGAAAATGATAAAATGTAATAATGAAATTTATCGTTGACTTTCATATTCATTCCAAATATTCTCGGGCTACCAGCAAAGATATGGATTTGGAAAACTTAGATAAGTGGGCGAGGATAAAAGGGATAAAAGTTTTAGGAACTGGAGATTTCACCCATCCAGAATGGCTAAAAAACCTAAAAGAAAAACTTCATCCTGCTGAGCGGGGTTTGTTTAAATTGAAAAACAGTCCGTCGCCGAATCTTGAACGTGATAATGAAACTCGTTTTATTTTAACTTCTGAAATTAGCTGCATTTATTCAAAGCAGGGAAGAGTGCGGAAAATTCATATTTTAATTTTTGCTCCTGATTTTGAAACAGTTGAGAAAATAAATGCCCATCTTAGTTGGATTGGAAATTTGAAAGCCGACGGCAGGCCAATTTTAGGATTAGACGCTAAAGAACTGGCAAAGATTGTTTTGGATATCTCTCAGGATTGTTTGATTGTTCCTGCCCATGCCTGGACTCCGTGGTTTGCGATTTTTGGATCAAAGTCAGGTTTTGATTCGATAGAAGAGTGCTTTGGAGATTATTCAAAATATATTTATGCTATCGAAACGGGTCTCTCGTCGGATCCTAAAATGAACTGGCGACTGTCAGCTTTAGATAAAATTACTCTAATTTCAAATAGCGATGCGCATTCGTGCCAAAAACTAGGACGGGAAGCAAATGTTTTTGATACAGAACTTAGTTATTTTGCAATTATAGAAGCTATAAAATCCAAAAATCCTCAAAAATTTCTTTACACAATTGAATTTTTTCCTCAAGAAGGAAAGTATCACTATGATGGTCATCGGGCTTGCGAAATAAGGCTGTCTCCAAAAGAATCAAAAAAATACAATAATGTCTGTCCAAATTGCGGCAAGCCCCTAACAGTGGGTGTTTTAAATAGGGTGGAGGAATTAGCGGACCGGGAACAGGGACTGAAACCAAAAGAGATAATTCCTTTCAGGAGCCTTGTTCCTTTAGTGGAAATAATTGCTGAAGCCATAGGGCAGACGCCAGCCACGAAACGAGTTGCTGAGGAATACCAGAATTTAATTAAAAAATTTGGAAACGAGTTCAATATTTTATTAAATACTTCTTATCAAAATTTACAAACATCTACTTTGCCCGAGATTGCCGAAGGAATTAAAAGAGTTAGAGAGGGAAAAGTCCATATAGAGCCAGGATATGATGGAGTTTTTGGCAAAATAAGGATTTTTTCCCAAGAGGAACAAAAAACTCTGTCAAAACAAGGAATATTGTTTTAAAATGAATTAATATGAATAACAAAAAATTTCCAAATGAATCCGCTGGAAGAAAAATGATTGTAGCTGTTCCTCTTGGATATCCTGAGCAGCGTATTTTAGATGTCAAAAAAATGCTTTTTGAAAAAATGAAAAAACTGGAAACTATTAATTACATTTATGTTGTAAATAAAGAAAAAAAATTAGCGGGGGTATTTTCTATAAAAGAAATCTTTCGCAGACCAGAAAAAACAAAAATAAAAGAAATAATGCAAAGGGAAATTGTTAAGGTAAGGCCCTATGCCGATCAAGAAAGAGTGGCAATTTTAGCTCTTAGGAACAACCTTAAATCCATTCCAGTGGTAGACAAAGAAGGCAAATTTTTAGGAGTTGTTCCTTCAGATATTATTTTAGGCATTCTTCATTCAGAAAACGTTGAGGATTTTCTAAAGGCAGCCGGTATTCATAGTCCCTTAAGGAAAATCTCAGAGGGTTCCTCTTTATTTTTAGCTAAAATCAGGATTCCCTGGTTGATTTTCGGTCTTTTGGGAGGAATTTTTGCTGCCAGAATTATTGGTTTTTTTGAAGCTCCATTAAAAGCTCATTTCATTTTAGCCGCCTTCATTCCATTAATTGTTTATGTTAGTGGCGCTGTTAGTGTTCAAACTCAAACTTTATTTATTAGAAGTTTAACTTTAAATAGTCAGCTTGAGATAAAGAAATATCTTCTAAGAGAAATTAAGACAGGTTTTTTAATAGCTTTGGTTTTAGGCGGACTGCTTTCTCTTCTATCTATTTTTTTGTTTAATTCCCTATATTTTATTGGGATTATTTTAGGGGTTTCTTTGTTTTTAGCTATTTTGACAACTATTTTAATAGGGGTTTTTATCCCTTGGGTTTTGCAAAAATTAAAAAAAGACCCGGCTATCGGCTCCGGGCCTTTCGGAACAATTATTTGCGACGTTTTAAGTTTGATAATTTATTTTTCAGTTGCTTCTTTGCTGCTCAGGGTTTTTTAGGAACCCAAGAAATCAATTCGTTATCGGTTTCGAATTTTCCGTCTATAAACTTTTCAATTACCCCAATATTGGTTTTGCAGTGATTTGTAATCTCTGAAACCGTAACTTCTAACTTCTTTCCTGCCAAAGCCAAATATGGTAAAATTTGGTCTGCCAGATGTTTATCTAAACAGGTTTTTCTCTCCCCTTCTTTTAGAAATTCTAAAGCTGCCTCTTTCCCAACGTTTTCTGCCGGCTTTCCAAATTTTCCCAAATTATCAATTCCAATTACTGTATTCTCAAACTTGGCAATCAAGCAGATCTGGCTTCCCGGACAATCGGTTTGATAATACTCAACTCTTTCTTCAATCGGCAGTTTTAATTTCCCCAAGATTTCTCTTACCCCAGACAGTTGTCTTTCGGCAACTTTTTTCTTTTTTAAAAATTCTGAAGCTCCAGAGATTATTAAAATTTTTTGGAGCTGACCCCTTTCGGAAAATTTTATAGGTTTCAGTTTTGATGGAAAAACTTCTACATTGATTTTTCCCCCTCCTGCAGGATAATACCCTCGTTTCAGAACCTCAATTTCAATTTTAACTCCCATTTTTTCTAAAGTTTTTAAAAAGACAATCCTAAAATGGTCAAAAGTCGGCGAAAAGGGAACATCGGTTCCTCCGCCGTAAAGGTGAATCGTTAGGGAGTTTGGAGCGAAAAGGGAAACTGGTAAAAGAGATTGTAAAAGTAAAGTAATAGAAGCAGCTGTTTCTATTCTTATATGAAGATCTTTAGCTGTGATTTCTTCCGGATGAAATTTAATTTCTTTTGAGCCAATTTTATCACCTTCTAAATAGCCGCTGCAGAGTTTGGCAACATTTTGAATTCCCAGGAGATGTTGGGGCATCAAACCTTGCTTGGGGCGATTACGACGAATATTAAAAACATGACAGGGTTTTTTAGTTATTGCCGAAAGAGCAATAGAAGTGCGCAGTATTTGGCCGCCGGTAGATCCATCAATTTCAATCATTGTTTCATTTTACATCTAAAATTAGGTATAATAAAGTATTGTAAGTGCTTTGCATAATTAAAAGAAAAATATGTCTAAATTTTCTCAACAAGGAGTTTCTCTCTATCTATCAATAATGATAATGGTTATTCTTCTGGCTATTGTTTTGGGTATAAGTGGAATTTTACTTGGACAGCTAAAAATGATGAGAGGAATAGAAAATTCAGTAATCGCTTTTTACGCGGCTGATACCGGAATTGAAAGGATATTGGTAGACAGAATAGGCCCTCAAGAAAGCCCCGTTGTTTCGTTGTGCACCAAGAGTGATCACTGTGAGTTAGATAATGGGGCAAATTATTATCTTGATGTTAAAGCGGGTGGAGAACCCAACTGTAGCGCGACGAATTTTTGTATTAGCTCTGTTGGAATTTATAGAGAAACCCAGAGAGCAATTCAAGTTTCTTACTAGAATTTTTAATTTTTAATTTTTAATTTCTATTAAATTTTTAATGACTCAATCTCTAAACCGATTTGAAAATTGAAAATTTATAATAATGGCCAAGAAAGAAGCAAAACAACGTATTGAAAAGCTCAAAAAACTCATCAGTTACCACCGTCATTTATATCATGTTCTTGACCGCCAGGAAATTTCTGATGCAGCTCTTGATTCTTTGAAGAAAGAGCTTTTTGATTTAGAGCAAAAATTTCCAGAGTTTATTACTGCGGATTCTCCAACTCAAAGAGTAGGAGGGAAACCATTGAAGAAGTTTGAGAAAGTAAAGCATCCCAAACCAATGCTTTCTTTTAACGATGCCTTTTCTGAAGAGGATATGAAAGATTGGCTGGAAAGGATTTCAAAACTTTTGAACGATAAAGAAAAATCTGAAATAGATTTTTATTGCGAGTTAAAAATTGATGGATTGGCGATAGAATTAATTTATGAAGACGGAGTTCTAAAAGTTGGTTCAACCAGGGGAGACGGAATTGTCGGAGAAGATATTACTCAAAACCTAAAGACAATTGAAGCTATCCCATTGAAAATTGAAAAGCAGCCCTCCGGGGAGTCCGCTTCGCGTCCAGGAGAATTGAAAATTCCACCACGGTTGGTGGTTAGGGGTGAGGTTTTTATCTCAAAGAAAGGATTTGAAAAAGTAAATAAAGAGCAGCAAAAAAGGGGTCTTTTAGCTTATGCTAATCCCCGAAACCTGGCAGCAGGCTCGGTCCGTCAACTCAATCCTAAGATTACTGCCTCCCGTCACTTAGATTCTTTTGCTTATGATTTAATTACTAATTTTGGAGAAAGGATTCACGAGGAAAAACACAAAATTTTAAAAGCTTTCGGTTTCAAAACTAACTCCTATAATAAATACTGCTCAAATTTATCAGAGGTCTTTAAATTTCATAAATACTGCCAAAAAATAAGAGAGAAAATTCCCTACGAGATAGATGGGATTGTGGTAATTGTTAATTCAAATGAAATTTTTGGAAAGCTTGGAGTAGTCGGAAAAGCCCCAAGAGGAGCAATTGCGTTTAAGTTTCCTGGCAAACAAGCTGCTACTGTTGTCAAAGACATTAAGGTTCAAATTGGCAGAACTGGTGCTCTGACCCCGGTTGCTTATTTGGAGCCGGTTAGGATTGGAGGGGTAATAGTTTCAAGAGCTACGCTTCACAACGAAGATGAAATAAAAAGATTAGGTGTGAAAATCGGAGACACAGTGATTGTTGGCAGGGCAGGGGATGTAATTCCAGATATAATAAAGGTTCTCCCGGAATTAAGAACCGGCAAAGAAAAGAAATTTAAAATGCCCGTTCGTTGTCCTGTCTGCGGAAGTAAAATAGTCAAGCCGTCGGGTGAAGTAGTTTCTCGATGTCCAAACCCAAATTGTTTTGCCAAAAAAAGAGAATACTTTTGTCATTTTATTTCTAAAGGAGCTTTTGATATTGATGGTTTGGGGCCGAAAATCATTGACCAACTTTTAGAAAAGGGTTTAATTTCAGATCCAGCGGACTTATTTAAATTGGAAATAGGAGATATTATTCCTTTAGAGCGCCTGCCCCGTAGGAAGCCGAAGGATTCCCTTCGGGGATTTGCCAAAAAGTCGGCAGAGAATTTAGTTGAAGCTATTCAAGGTAAAAAAGAGATTAGTTTGCCAAAATTTATCTACTCTTTGGGAATTAGAAATGTTGGGGAGGAAACCGTTCAAGATTTAGCAAAGCATTTCGGTAGTTTAGGAAAGTTGCAAAAAACCACTCTTGAGGATTTGGAAAAAGTGAAAGATATTGGTCCCATAGTATCAAAATCAATTTGTGATTGGTTTTCCCAAAAAAGAAATATGGAATTCTTAAAGAAGCTTAAAAGAGCAGGAGTTATAATCAAAGAACAAAGAACAAAGAGTAAAGAACAAAAACTAAAAAGAAAAACCTTCGTGTTTACTGGAGGACTTGAAAATATAACCAGAGGGGAAGCCAAAGAAAAAATTAGAGAACTTGGCGGAGATATTTCTGAGTCTGTGTCAAAGAGGACAGATTTCGTTGTTGTTGGTAAAGAACCGGGTTCAAAATATCAAAAGGCGAAAAAACTCGGAATTAAAATAATAAGCGAAAAAAGATTTTTAGAACTAGTAAAGTAATTAATGAATTCTTTTTTATTGCATTTCAGAAAACTCGATTGGATTTTAATTGTTTCTGTCCTTTTGCTTTTTGGCATCGGGCTTTTATCAATTTACAGTTCTTCCTTAGGAAAAGGAGATTTCTTAAATTTTAAAAAACAGATTATTTTTATTGGGATAGGATTTTTTTTGATGATTCTTTTGAGTTTTTCTGATTGGAGGGCGTTTTCTGAAAACTCTTATCTTATTTTAACACTATACTTTTTTTGTCTTATGTTTTTACTTGGTCTCTTTTTTTTCGCGCCAGAAATTAGAGGAGTAAAAGGTTGGTACAAAATAGGACCTGTTTCGTTTAATCCGATAGAATTTACTAAAATTGTTTTAATAATTTTACTTGCCAAGTATTTTTCAATGAGACATATTGAGATGTATCGATTAAAGCATATTCTTCTTTCTGGTTTCTACGTCTTGTTACTTGTAATTTTAATTTTTCGCCAGCCGGATTTAGGCTCAGTTATAATTCTAATTATTTTATGGATAGGAATTTTAATTATTTCTGGAATTAAATTACGCCATTTTTTGATTTTAGCGCTTTGCGGCTTTTTAGTTTTAGTTTTAAGCTGGTCGTTTCTTTTGAAAGAATATCAGAAAGAAAGAGTTATGAGTTTTTTTGCGCCCCAAATTGAACCTCTTGGAATAGGCTGGAGTCAAAATCAGGCAAAGATTGCGATTGGTTCTGGAGGAATTTTTGGTCAGGGCATTGGCAAGGGTTCCCAGACTCGATACGGTTTTTTACCCGAACCTCACACTGACTTCATTTTCGCTGCCATTGCAGAAGAACTTGGTTTAATGGGCATATCGGTTCTTCTTTTTTTATTTCTAATTTTAATCTGGCGAATTATGAAAATCGCTATTAATTCTCAATCAAATTTTCCCAGACTTTTTGCTTCGGGGCTTGCTATTGTTTTGTTTTCTCAAGCTTTCATCCATATTGGCATGAATCTTGGAATTTTGCCTGTCATTGGAATCTCTCTGCCTTTTGTTAGTTACGGAGGTTCAAGTTTAATAGCCACCTGTATCGGATTAGGAATTTTGCAAAGTATTAAGACGCATTAAAGTTTTGAATTTTGCTGGACGTGAAGTGGACTCTCCGTAGGGTTGCTTTAAAATTAAGTCATTCAAAATTTATTAAAAATTAAAAATAAGAACCTTTCGTCGCTTCGCTCCTCAAGAACCTTGATTCGTTAATGTATGAACATATATTCTTGAATTTAGAAATTAAAAATTTCCCCACAAAGGGGGTTATTTGCTATCCGATACTTATCCACAGTTTTGTTCTTGACAGAGCTCTTTAGCTTAGCGATAATAGTGTAATAATGAGAAATAAACCCTTCACCCGCCTTTGGCTAAAGGTGAGAGGGTAAAGTATATCGGATGATACATCAAAAGTAAAACAAGTTTCTAAAATAAAAATCTAATAAAAAAAGAAGACCCCTTAAAAAATTAAATTCCAGATCTGTAAAAATCCAAGGCAATTTTTGTTTGGGTCTTCTTTTTTTATTTTAGTTGTTTAAAAGTATTTGTCAAGTATATAAATGTATAATTATTAATCATGGTTCGAACGAAAAAAACTGACAACTACATATCCTTGCAAGATGCTACCAGATACTGCTCTTACTCGCAGGAGTATTTAAGTTTGCGCGCGCGTCAGGGAAAATTAAAAGCAGAAAAATTTGGCAGGAACTGGTTGACAAAAAGAGAATGGTTGAAAGAATACATAGCCAATGCTGGAGAATACAATAATAATTTAAAAATTCTTAAGATTAAAAATCTAAAGGAAACAAAAAAAGTTAGACAAACAAAAATTAAAAAGGTTAAAGAGGAAGTTTGGCCGCCAGCGAATCTTCCAATCGGCGAATTTGACGAAAAAGAATTTGTGGAGGTCGGGTCTCTGCAGATTAAAGAACCAGTGTTGAGGTTTCGCCCCGTAGAGAAAATTCGAAAAGCAGCGAAGCTGCTAAAATTACCAAGTATTCGAATTTCTTCTACGGGGTTTCGTTTTGGGTTTGCAGTAGCACTGGTTTTTGTTCTGTTAATTGCTGGAGGATTTACTCTCTCAGGTTTTGTTTCACAAAATTTGGGAGGAATAAAAGAAGTTTTTAAAACAGCCGATTCTCATATAACAATTCTTAATCAGAAAGTTAATGAAGGAATTGTTAATGGTCTTTCTGGAGGAGGCGATTTTCTACTTGATATTAGTAAAGAAATTTCTTGGAGCGTATCGGATGGAATTGATATTACTATATTAACAATTAACAATCAATTATCTTCTCTTATATATATAATAGAAAACGCTGGAGAAACAATTGTTGAAGAAGCAAGAAATACAACATCTCAAATAGCTAAAGGTATTTCCTTGGTCATAATTAGCTCTCAAGATACTTTTAAGGAATATGCTTATTGGTTGGGCGACACTATTAAAATTGGAACGTCAGCTTTTACAGATAAAATTTCTGAGTTTGGCCAGGACTTTACCGATGGCATTAGGATTATTTCCTCGGGCATAGCAAAAAGTATTGGCCGAGGAGCCAAAAATTTAGCTCAAGGTAAAATCTTTAATTTTAGGCAAATTGAAGAAGGAATTTTAGCTATTGGTGAAACTGCAACCTCAGCAATAGAAGATAGTATCCAAGGGGTTAGAAACACTTTCCGAAAAGATTCTTCCCTTACATATATATTAAAAGAAACTAAAGAAGTAATTGTTGAAGAAGCAGTGGATACAACATCTCAGATGGCTAAGGGTATCTTTTCTGCCGTACTTAGTTCTCAAGACGCTCTTAAATATACCGCCAGTATTTTTAAAGAATATGCTTATTGGTTGAGCGACGTCGTTAAGACTGGAATATCAACTTTTGCAGATGGAGTTTCTGAATTTGGTCAGGATATTGCTGAGGGTGTTAGAAATGTTTACTTGGGCATTACAAAAGATGTTCGGACTATCGCAAAAACTATTCAGAAAGGAATTAAATATATAGTTGATGCCTTACAACAAACAGGCAGATATATTTCTCAATCATTTAAGAAAGCTTATCAATTTGTCACTCGACCATGGAGAATCTTTTTTGCAAAGGAAGAACCCAAAGAAGAAATTGCCAAAGAAGAAATAGAAAAGATCTGGCAAGCTCTTGAAAAGCTGAAGCAAGAAAGACTCATAGGCTTTACTGGTCCTCCTGGCCCGATTGGCCCTCAAGGATCTCAAGGTTTCCAGGGACCGCAAGGACTTTCTGGATCCATAGGTCTCACAGGACCTGCAGGACTAAGAGGTCCCCAGGGTCCTATGGGATCGGGAGGAGGAACTTATTATCAGTTTGCCGACTTAAGCGTATCCAACGTAGCTATAGGTGGAAACTATGACAATTTAAACATAGGGAGAGGCAAATTCACAGTTAGTTCTGGAGGCGCTGTTTACACCGCTGGGTCTCTTTCTGTTGACGGTTCTATTAGCGCAGGGACATTTTCAGGGACCTGGCAGGGAACAGCCATAGCCACTCAATACGGAGGCACTGGCCAGGACTTTTCTTCCACTGCCCAGGGAAATGTTCTTTACTTCTCAGACGAGGGAACAATATCAGCTCTTGCTCCTTCTACTTCGGGCTATGTTTTAACCACTCATGGAACAGGAGCTGACCCTACCTGGGATGCAGCAGCAGGTGGAGGCCTATGGTCAGAAGGGGCAGACAGTAAGATATATTATAGTGATGGCAACGTCGGCATCGGGGACACGAGCCCTGACTCAATGTTGGAAGTAGTATCAGCAGGAGATGACTACTTTATGATATCTTCCTATGCTGACGGAGACGGCAACATTTTAATAGTGGACAGCGCTGGGAATGTAGGAATAGGACTGACAGTTCCCACCGAGAAATTAGATGTTTCAGGAAACATTAATGTCTCAGGAACAATAACAGGAAGCACAATGGTGGCTGGCTCTCTTACAGGGATACTGGAAGGCTCATCTGGAACAGTAGGGGTTAATTCCGAACTAACAGACTGGCTTGATGATGTAACCCTTTCAAATGGCGGAGCTGTAAACTTAGGCCCGGCCAACTTTACTACCACTGGCATAGGGGCATTTGGAAGTATATTAGTTACAGATAGCGTCGGCATCGGGGACACCACCCCCGACTCTGCCTTAGAAGTAGTATCAGCAGGAGATGACTACTTTATGATATCTTCCTATGCTGACGGAGACGGCAACATTTTAATAGTTGACTCAGCTGGAAATATGGGAATTGGGACGAGTGCGCCAAGTTATAGATTTGAAGTAACAGACACCGGGGCAACAACTGCTGTTAACCTGAGTAATGTTTTATATGTAGATGCCTCTAGTAATTATGTTGGCATTGGAACAACGGGCCCGAGTGGGCTTTTACATCTTGGAGAATCTGCTACTTCCGGCACAATTCAAACAATCAATTATCCATCATCCACTGCTTTAGCAGGATCAACTATAGGATTAAGCATGGATTTTTATAACAATATCACTCCTGGCGCTTATGATATTACTGCTTTAACTATTACTCTTCCTTCATCTGGTACAGGCACTCAAAAGTTTGCTGAATTTAAAGAAGATTCAACAACCCTTTACGATTTTGATAAAGTTACAGCTGACTTTACTGTACCAGTTTCATTTGGAGCAGCAGGTGATGTATCTATGTCTTACGATTTACAATTTACCAATAACACTGCTTCATATATTAAATCATACGCCCCATTATACATTGAAGCTGGCGACCCTAACTTTAATCGCGATTTAACCTTACGGGCATCAGGCATTGGCCAGGTAATAGTTGATGATAATTTCCAAATAACCGGCCTTACCGGCATTGGAGACGATTCTCCTGACGCAATGTTAGAAGTAACCACTGCTGGCACTGCCAACGCTTTCTTAATGATATCTTCTTCTGCTGGCGGTGATGGGGATTTATTTATAATAGACACCGCAGGCAATGTCGGCATCGGGGACACAAGCCCCGATTCTATCTTAGAAGTAGCAACAGGAGGAACTGCCAGAGATTACTTTATGATTACCAGCGTCACTGACGGCAACATCCTTATAGTTGACAGCGCTGGCAATATGGGTCTGGGAGTATCAAGCGAAACTGCTTTTGGTGGAGGCCAAGGTGTCTTCGCTATAGGTGATGCTGCTACTCCCCCTTCGGGCGTTCTGAGTGGAGGTGCTCTGCTTTATGCCACTGGTGGAGAAATGTATGCTTTCGATTCGGCAGGCAATGCATCCCTTTTATCTCCTCATGACTCAGAAGGTGAATGGATATTCTACTCAAAGAATGTTATTACAGGTAAAGAATTAAGAGTCCAAATGGAGCAATTAGTTAAATTCTTAGAGGAAACATTCGGCACTGACTTTGTCCAGGAATTCCAAGATGGCCAGCTTGTTGAAGATGGCACAATAGGCGACGGCGGAGTTGACGGAGTAACAGACGGCGAGCCATCTCTCCTTTCACCATTTGTCCAGAAAATAAAGCAAGCCTTAGCTTCGCTCGGACTTGTTATAAAAAACGGTATTGCCGAACTCAGAGAAGTCATTACCGAGAAATTGACAGCCAAGACCGCTCGGATTGAAAAAATAGAAATGGTTGACGCAATAACCGGCGAAATTTACTGCACCTGGATTGAGCGTGGAGAAATGAAAAAAGTAAAAGCAGAATGCGATCAAATAGAATACCTTAATGGACAAATGGTTATTTCGGGCCAAGTTCCCGAATACTGCGGGCCCGACCACCTGAACCAGTGCACTTCTCAAGAATTATGCGAAAACGAAAATCTCTTCTGGCATGGCGGAGAATGTCACTTAGAGCCAGAACTAATTCCTGAAATAGAAGGATGTATTGATTCGGAAGCTGGAAATTATAACCCAGAAGCTACGGTAGATAATGGCTCTTGTGAATACCTTCAAATTGATATAGAAGGATGTATTGATCCAGAAGCTGAAAATTATAATCCAGAAGCTATCATAGATGATGGAAGCTGTACCTATTCTGATCCTGAAACTAATATTGAAGGATGTATGGACTCTAATGCTTTAAATTATAGTACTGACGCCACAATAGATAACGGCTCTTGTGAGTATCCGATAGAGGGTTGTACTGATTCGGAAGCCACAAATTATAACGCTGAGGCAACCATAGATGATGAGTCATGCGAATATCCAATAGAAGGATGTATGGACTCTAATGCTTTAAATTATAGTACTGACGCCACAATAGATAACGGTTCTTGTGAGTATCCGATAGAGGGTTGTACTGATTCGGAAGCTACAAATTATAACTCTGAGGCAATTGTAGATGATAGTTCTTGTGAATATCCAACTGAGGGATGTATGGACTCTAATGCTATAAATTATAATTCTGAAGCAACTATAGATGATGGGTCGTGCGAATATCCCGAACCCTTGCCCGTCGAAGCTCCGTCAGGAGCGGAGGAGGGAGAACCAGAGAATAATGAATAATGAATAATAAATTATGAATGAAATTACAAATCCAAAGCACCAAATGACAAATAAATCACAATATCAAAATCCAAAACTTTTACGACGACGAAGATGTTTTAACAGCTCATTGAAGCCTGGCTTCAATGAGCTATGGGAATTTAATAGAAATTATAAATTATAAATTAAAAATAAATCTGCGTAGATCAGCGTAGCTATCTGCGTTAATCTGTTTCTAAGAAACATGAAAAAACACATATCATACATTATATTAACAGGAGTTCTATTTACAACTCTTAGCTTTGTTATTCCAGCAAATGCCCAATCCATTCCCACAATAACCATAGATAAACCTATCTCAGAGATGACTATTCCGGAACTCCAGGCAACGATAACAGAAATACTTCAAGCTATACAGCAATTACAAGCATTAATAGCCCAACTAACCCTTCAAGACGATTCAGGGCAAGCAGATATATCAGGAATACCTTCATCATATATATTCAACACCAATCTTAGATATGGCCAGTACTCAACAGAAGTTCAGTATCTTCAGATATTACTTAATGCAGATCCAAGCACAAGAGTATCTCAAACAGGATGGGGATCACCAGGCAATGAGTCAATGTACTTTGGCTCCAAAACTAAGGCAGCAGTAATTGTTTTTCAACTAAAGTACAAGAGTGAGATATCAGCAACAGTTGGATACACTATTAAGGGCAGTGGATATGTAGGTCCTGGAACTAGAGCTAAGATTAACCAGCTATTAGAACAATACAGGACTGGGACTATACCTCCTACTCCTCCAACACCCCCAACCCCACAAGTTGAATGCGGACTTGCTGACAATATCTGTCCCTCAGGATGCACTAACTCAGAAGACACTGACTGCACTTATTGTGGAGACAACATTATCCAAACACCAAACTCAGAAGGAACCCACGAAGTATGTGATAACACCAATCTTAAAGACAATACCTGTATTAGCAGAGGGTACGCAGGAGGAACTTTATCCTGCTCAAACACTTGCCTAACTTTTGACACTACCAGTTGCTTATCAGCAGGAGGTGGAGGAGGAACAGTAATCGTAGGAGGATCAGCTCCTGCTCCAGTGCCTGTCCAGCCATCAGGCCCTGTATGCGGAAACAACACAGACAATATATGTCCTTCAGGATGCACTAACTCAGAAGACACTGACTGCACCTATTGTGGAGACAATATACTGCAAAGACCTAATGATGGAGGAGTAACAGAAGTATGCGACAATACATCATTAAACAATGAAACATGCTCTACCCAGGGATTTCCAGGAGGAATATTGCAATGCTCATCAACCTGTCTAACCTTTAATACTGCATCCTGCGCACCACCCGAACCTCCCAACCAAGCTCCTGTCTTAGATAACATAGGAGATAAGTCAACAGATGAGAACCAAACATTAACCTTTACTGTATCTGCCCAAGATCCAGACAATGATACTCTTGCTTATTCAGCTGCATCTCTACCCCAGGGAGCGTCCTTTACCACAGGAACCTTTACATGGACACCTACTTATGACCAATCAGGAACATATACATTAACCTTTACTGTATCTGACTCTAATCTCACAGACACAGAAACAATAACTATTACAGTAAGCAACGTAAACAGAACCCCTGCTTTAACTGCAATAGGCGATAAAGCAATAACTCAAAACAATGCTCTAACCTTTACAATATCAGCAACAGATCCAGACAATGATACTTTAACCTATTCAGCTTCAAATCTTCCTTCAGGAGCTTCCTTTAATGCTGCGACCAGAACTTTTACCTGGACTCCTTCTGCCACAGGAGAGTATAATGCAACTTTTACTGTATCAGATGGATCATTACAAAACACAGAAACAATAACCATTACTGTAAGCTCATTGCCTCAAAGCAATGATCCCCCAGTAGCCTTAAACCAGAACATAACCTTTAATGAAGACAATTCAGTAAGCATTACCCTATCAGCCACTGATCTTGATGGAGATCCTTTAACCTATTTTATTGTATCCCAGACATCTCAAGGAGCTATATCAGGAATATTGCCCAATATTACCTATACGCCTAATTCTAATTACGATGGAACTGACTCCTTTACCTTTAGAGCAAATGATGGAGAAATAGACTCTAACACAGCTACCATCTCTTTAACCATTATTTCAGTCAATGATGCTCCTATCCTTAACTCAATAGGCAGCAAATCAGTCAATGAGAACAGCACCTTAACCTTTACTATTTCGGCAACAGACATAGACAATGATCCTCTATTCTATTCAATACAGAATAGTCCAAATGGAGCAACCTTTAACACCACAACCAGAATCTTTACATGGACTCCTACTTTCCAACAATCAGAAACATACAATGTAACCTTTATTGTTTCAGACACAGAACTAACAGACCAGGAGATAATAACTATTACTGTTAACAATATCTGTCAGCCAGACACCTGCCAGAGCTTGAGTTATGAGTGCGGAACTTACAATGACAACTGCGGAGGAACAATCAGCTGCGGGAGCTGTCAGTCAGGTTATAGCTGTGACAGCGGACAGTGCTTAGCCGAACCAGGACCTGCTCCTTATTGCGGAGACGGGCAGTGCAATGGAACAGAAACCTGCTCTACCTGTTCTCAGGATTGCGGAACATGTCCGGCAGGTCAAACCGCCAGAAGCATTACCCAATTCGGCATCACCTGGACCTTTGACAGGGAATACCAATATGGGACCTTTGCTAATGGGGATTATTGGGTCGCTGCAGACGACCCGAGTGGCACTGTAACTATAGTCAGGATCGACCCGCAAAGTGTAGATAATGGTCAGGACAGAATCATGCACGGAAGCATGCTGAATCCTAAATCAATTGTACTTAAGGGCGCGCAAGATTACTTTGTTAACGGGCAAGGATATGATAGTCGTATGGGAAATGATCGAAGGATTGGTTATTGTGCTTATAATGAGAATAACAATGCTGCCCGTTCAAGTGATGCTCCAATAGAAGATTCTGATAGCAGACGCCTGGTTATTTCACCTAATTCATCGCTGGTTTCTAGCATAAGCTTGGATAATCTGGCACAAAGTAAGTTCTTATTGTCAACACAGGCAATCCTTACCATATTGGATTCTGCTCCCAGAGACGGTAGTTTTAGGCCACCCTATTCAGGGCAAATAGCCAATAAGTACGTCCAATTCAATAAAAATGATCTGGATTTTTCCGTGCTTTCAAATCTTCCCATCACATCGAGCATGCAGACATATCTACCAACATTGGAACAAACAGACAGCAGCGAAAGTTGCAATTTAAACGTTAATAATTATTATCGCTGCTCAATGGAGCGATATTTTCAAAGGCCGTGGATAGATCATTATGGCGGCGATCCAGGAGAGTGGGCAAAATCACAGAACAACATGTGGTGGTATGCAAGGCAACAATCAAAGCAGGTGGCTGATGCAATTCTTATGCTAAATCTCAGGTATGACGATAATAATACAAGAAATAATGATATTAAAGAGCAACTTGCTATTAGAGTAGTTCAGCTAGGCATTGATAATTTTGGTGTTGTTCAGGGCGAAAGAGGAAGGGAGATGTGGGTTCCTAATGGTGGTATAGATCAGGGTAAAAAGCTCCCGATCATTTTTGCAGGGGTTATGCTCAATAATGATGAAATGGCCCAAATGACCTATTGGCTTGACGACAATGATAATGGCATACAGTTCCAGGAAGACCTGCAAATAATTACTGTAGACCAGTGGCTTATTAATGCTAACGTTACTGGTATGGAGCTAGGGAACCGTGTTGACCAATACACACAGGATATGTTAGGGCTTCCTGAGTGGAGCGAAAGAGCCCAAGGCAACCTGTCAACAGATTCGGTTTATATAAGGCCGCTGTATGCAAACGCGTTTTTGGATGCAGACTATAGGCACATAAATGGTGTCAGCATGATTGGACATGCCTTAGTTGTTCATATAATGGGTTTAAGGGAAAATTGGAAAAGAGACATATTTTTAGATTATATTGATAGGTGGTGGGCATATTATGATGCAAATGAGGATATTGGCAATCAAATAATAACAGATTTCACAAGGGCCACGTGGGAAGCTTATCGGTCGGATTACGGATGCATATGGACGGGCGTGGATGCGGCCGGTGAAAGCCAGTATGACTGCAGCCAGTGCCAGTCGGATTGCGGGATACCCGGCCCCGGCGGCGGACCTATCATAATCGACCACACAGCAGTTGATGAATTTGACGATATCCCGGATGTTTGGATTGACAAGATCAAGCAGGACCGAATGTTATTTCATTATGTCGGAAGGTCCCATGCCCTTCAGATGCAAAACGGTTTAGAGCTTCTTGAGCAGCAAGATGATAGATTTGTGGTTCAGATAAGTCCTGACCTGAATTATCTGACCGGGACAAACACGTTAAGGGTTTTGAGGTCGCAGTATGACAATGGCTGGACCTCGCATAATCAGTGGAGAGGCTGGTGGGCATATGATTATTGGTCAGTTGAACCTGGAAGACTATTAATGGAAACCACCGCACAACAGGCAATTGATCAAGGAGATCCTCCTCTTCTCTCATTTTATGGGTGGAGTTGGGATATAATCCGGCCTGATTATTATTATACTGCTCAAGGCGTTAGTTCAACATTCGATGATGTTTCAAGAGATAATTATTTGAATGCACTTACAAGATTTAATACTAACTCTGCTATTAACCAAACAATATTTGTTTATCATACTGCTCCAACAGATGATGACTGGAGCTCTGGTGCTGGGATTGGAGAAAATGGATGGAGAGTTAATCGTTATAACCAGGATATTAGAGATGCAGCAATAGCTAATAATGGCATCTTATTTGACCAAGCAGATATTGAGAATTATGATGATGCAACTAATACTCAGCGAAGAATAGAAAATTGGAATGGGAATGATTTGTATCTGAGGCATAATGATTATAACAGCAACGTCGGTTCAAACACATATGGTAATGACCATACAAATGATGCTCTTGCTATTAGAAAAGCAAAAGCAATGTGGGTATTGATGGCCCGGGTGGCTGGCTGGGACGGCACAGATGGCGAGCCTGAGCCATGCACAAATGATACCGGCTGCACCGTTGCCGGAATCAACTTCTGCGATGGCAATAGGCCCTATAGTTGTACAGCAGGTGGCGATGGTTGTCTTGATAGAATAGACCAATCAGTATGCAGTTCCAGTTATAGTTGCGAGGTCGGAAGAGGTTGCGTATTTGAACCTTCTTGTGTTGAAGGAACTACTCAATCCTGCAGTACAGGCTTATCAGGAATATGTAATTCAGGCGTTCAAACCTGTTCCGGCGGCAACTGGGGAAGCTGTATCCAGAATAACCAGCCATCAGCCGAAATTTGTACAGATAGCTTAGATAACGACTGCGATGGCCTAATTGACTGTTCTGATAATAATTGTTCCTCAAATTCTGCTTGTCAGGTTAGTTTCCCAGACGATTACATCTCTTGGTGGGAGTTTGAAGGAAATACAATTGACTCGGGGCCAGGAAATAATAATGCTGATCTTGAAGGACAGGCTGGTTTTCAGACGGTCGGTGGCGCCAGAGGAACTGTTCTCTTGCTTGACGGCGACGGTGATTACTTATCCATACCTTCTTCGCCATCTCTTAATGCTTTAGATGATGAGGTTACGGTTTCTTTATGGCACTATACTGATGAAGACCACACTGCTATTCCTAGCACCTGGAGAGAGCTTTTTGGTTTCTTTTTGAATTGGGAGGAAAGAATCGGATGTCGATACCGGAACAACGGGAATTTCTATTGTCTTAACGACATTGATAATGCTGGTTCTCATGAATACCTAAATAGCTGCTTTGAACCATATGATGGTGCTTGGGTCCATGTCGTTTGGGTTTTCAATTCAAACACCGTAACAGCCTACAAAAACGGAATCCAATGTAGTTCTGATGATCTTGGAGTGCCGCTAGGCAATTTGGATGACGGTTTTATAATTGAAATCGGGCAATTCTCCAGCAGAGCCAGGGCATGGAACGGTATGCTCGATGAAGTGATGATTTACAACAGAGCTTTATCTGAATCAGAAATCCAGCAGATATATGATGCCCAGAAACCTGGCGCTTTGCCAACAAGGATTAGTCAAACGGATGAGAAGTTAAATAATCTTGCATCTGTTTTATCGTCTATTCAATCAGCAGTTCAAGATATTATAAGGAGAATGCAAACAATTTTCAATTTCTAATTTTTAATTTTGTAAATAATGCACTAATGATTAAATTTTTAAAAAAATGAATTACGATCTAGAAGAAAGAACAGCTAATTTTGGAGAAAATGTTAT
>SDBT01006024.1_pt1 | contig 20244 bp, 30 predicted proteins | sample 2277101 | NCBI WGS metagenome assembly SDBT01 (sample SAMN10404973, study PRJNA504765) | marine sediment metagenome | isolation source: marine sediment core GS10_PC15, 103 cmbsf | place: Arctic Ocean: Southern Knipovich Ridge | collected 2010 | reverse complement strand
TCCCCTGTGTTACATAACCTACATTATCGGACGTTGGCCGAGCGTGCGTGAGGCCCTCCAGAGGGGTCATAAGCGTTGCTTATGTCGCATGTAACCCCTGAGCCCGTAAGCTTTTACGTTCCCGCCCTCGCGTGCGTGCGTCTTCCATCTTCTCACGCTTCGCTCACGCATACCATACACTTACTCACGTAGCTACTCGGCTAGCCTAATTACCTATTCGAGCCTACAGCGTCAAAATGAGCTTCTGACATGCACGAGAGCGTCGGTTAGAGTCCGATAGAGCGTGCGGGACTGACAAGCCTATCCTGGAAGCCGAGCCCGGCCGAGTGTGACGGCCACAAGGCGCTTACAAGCTGGCTGTGCTGACCACAAGGGAAAGAATGATCCCGGTGATTACAGTACCCGCGCACAGCCGATCAGATCTGACACCCGCTGGTGGCAGCGCCAAGGGCCCTATGGGACGTGCAATCTGACAAGCACGTGACGGGCTCGCCGCGCAGAAGCTGAGGCTCTATCAGACGCTCCGTCTATCCCGTTGCAAGTAGCACGGTGCGGCGCGCTGAGAAGTGTGCCGTACCCATACCTCAAGGAGATAACACAATGTCATATCAACCGTCTGGACGTCGTAAGGGCGGCATGAGCCGCAAGGCCATGATCCGCAAGCTTACCAACCGTGGACGAATCGGGCAGAAGATTCACATTCCAAACCCCTGTCCGCGCAGCACAGAGCGTACGCAGAACGCTATGCGTTGGAGCGCCGCGTTCCTGCTCAAGGTAGCCATGAAGGAAGCGAAACGTTGGGAACATCGAGCGGCAACAGGTCAGGAACTGTAGGCCGTACAGCGTGGGCATGTGTCCCGCGCACGGTCTGCAACACATAGGGGCGCAAGTCCCACAGGATGGAGGATGTACGATGTCGAATGCAACTAAGATGGCGGAGATTATCATGCAAGGTGCGGCAAATGGCCAGTTCAGCCTGGATGAGCTTCTGGCGAGCTTGACGGCAAAGCCTAGGGCGGCTAAGGCGCAGCCTGCGCACGTGACGATCGTGCCGGAAGCCAAGGTGAAACGCCAGCGGCGCAGTAAGGCTGAGATTGCCGCTGAGAAGGCTGAGAAGGCGAGCTACGCCCATGCGATGACGGCTGCAGCTGTGGACGACGGCAAGTCCACGAGACAGCGCAAGGCGGCCAAGTACACGTATGGTACGTCGGCAGTCTGCAAGACTCCCAACGGCGTTGCGGCTGTGTTCGCGACTATGGAAGCTCGCGTAGCTCAGCTCGAAGCTGCCGTACCCGGTATTATGGCTGAAGCTGTGGAAGTATTCCACACTGGCGTCATCCATGGGACTGGCGGCAAGAAGATGAAAACGCGCAGCAACCCGAACCTATGGCTTGATAATCCCTGGACGTACGTCGCGATCAAGAAGGGCCAGGCGATCGGCACGCTTGACGCTGAGCAGGTCAAGGCTGGGCTGGCAAGCTGCGGGTATCGTTGGTCTCCGGCGAATGCCATGTACGCGACGACGACGACCGGGCGCCCGTGCGGGAACATGGGCAAGAACTATCGTGCCGAGCAGATCGGTCGGCGTGAACTGGCGAGCATGAAGAACGACTAGGCCGTGAGCAGCAACCGGGCGCATGGGCCGACAGGCTTGTGCGTCCATTGGTTACTCTAATTGGAGGATGGAAGGTGAGATTCGAGGTTAGGATTGTTGAAACACGTGAGGTTTGCGGAGTTTACATCATCGAGGCGGATAGCGCAGCCGAGGCTTTGGATGCGGTCTGTATCGGCGACACGGAGTCTGAGAGCTTCGATGATGCGCACGCCATGATCGTCAAGAGGGACGTGCTGGATGCGCCCAAGAAACTGGAGGATGTATGATGAGAATGGAATTACAGATAGCGCGCGGTAAGCAGACAGAGCGTCTGCTCAGAGAGAGGATTCGGACGTTCCGAATCTACATGCACTCGAGCAAGTTCAACTGGCCAGACGACTACGTGCGCACGCATGAAGTGTTGAGCTTTTTGGATCAGCTCATGGAAGAGATGGAGGTTTGAGATGGGCAGATACGCGATTTTGAAGAAGGACGCCCAAGTGGTTCCGGCCGCGCTCGAAGCGTTCGTCGCGTGGTACGAGCGCAACAGCGAGATGCGGATCGTCGGCCAGGACAACGTCGCCGGGACCATGGTGTCCACGGTGTTTCTCGGCATCGACCATCAGTTCGGAGACGGGCCGCCGTTGTGGTTCGAGACGATGGTGTTCCCGGGCTGGCTGGGCAATATGAGCGAGTCGGATTGTGAGCGGTATTCGACGATGGAAGAGGCCCGGGCTGGCCATGCGGCCATGGTGGCCAAGGTGAAGGGAGGTCTACGTGGCTAGGATCATACGAAGGCCAGAGCCGAAGCCGAACAGCGTTGTGGCTTGTACCAAGCGGGTGATGATGCCGGGCACAACTACGTGCTTGTGGCTCGTTTCCACAGGCGCCGAGGTGCATCTGATGGCCGATACCGAATCGCACGTCGCTGCTTACCCTAACAGCTCGGGTTGGTTTGTCGTGACGATCACCGAAAATAGGGAAATCGAGCTCGATATGTGCATACCCGCTGATCTCGAGTTCGCGCTGGACGGCGAGGGGCGCATCGTGATCGCCGAAACTGCTGACTGAACCCGTCCATCATGGGCTTCGACGCTCGTGGTGGGCTTATCCGGGAATTGTCCCGGTGTGTTTGGAGGCTGGATTATGTCTACGAGATGCAACGTGGTAGTGAAGGACGCCCACGCCCTGCTTTGGTTCTATCGCCACAGCGATGGATACCCAAGCGCCACGGGTGAATCCCTCAAGGAGTTCCTGAAGTGGGTTATCGAGAACCGCATTCGGGACAATGTGTGCCAAGCGGCCGGCTGGCTGATCGTCATGGGGCACGATGAGTATGCCAAGGGCAACACTCGCCCTTGTATCCCTGCCGTCAGCCCGGACATGATAAGCTGGAAGGTCGGCGCTTACGAGCCTTCGGTATGCTGTCGCCCCGACGTAGAGTTCGTCTACGTGCTGGACCTGAAGGCCAAGGAGCTCCGGTGCTATCTGCCGGTGTATAAGGACTCGCCGCAGGGCGACTGGCAAGATGCGACGTTCGATCCGCTTGAGCCACCTGAACCGTTTCATGTTGTGACGGCCAAAAACATCGACGACGCGATTCCTGAGCCGCCCGAAGAAGATTAGTAGCCCGTCCGGCGGGCGCCTACCGGTGTACGTCGGGCTTATCCCGGATCGCCGGGATCGTGCAACCCCTGTTGGAGGACCATATTATGGTCACCAAGAAGAGCGGTCAGACAACCGTAACAGTAAACGGCGTGAAGTATTACGCCAAGCGCCCCGTCCAGTCAGTGAAGGGCGAGCACATGCGAATCATCATTGTGGATGGAAGCGGACTCACGTTCGTCGGCCGATGTTCCCTGGAAGGGGATGGCGATCGAATCCTGATCCGTGACGCTCGGTGCGTCGTCAGATGGGGGACCAAAAACCACCTCGCGGAGCTCGTGGGGGGACCGTCGAAAGAGACCGTGCTTGGCGCCATGGCGGATGTTGAGGTGTTCCGCCCCAATCTGGTCGCCTCGTACATCGTGGACGAGGGGGCTTGGAATGTATAACTTCGGCTGCGGCTACGGCTTCGGCTACGGCGACGGCTGCGGCGACGGCTACGGCTTCGGCTGCGGCTACGGCTGCGGCGACGGCTGCGGCGACGGCGACGGCTGCGGCGACGGCTACGGCCACGGCTACGGCCACGGGGGGGCTTGGAATGTATAACTTCGGCTACGGCTACGGCCACGGCCACGGCCACGGCCACGGCCACGGCCACGGCCACGGCTACGGCTGCGGCGACGGCTACGGCTACGGCTGCGGCGACGGCTACGGCTACGGCGACGGCTGCGGCGACGGCTACGGCTTCGGCGACGGCTACGGCTGCGGCTGCGGCTGACACCACACCATTGGCCCGCGAGGGCAGGCCAATGGTTTTATGATCGGATCGTCCGATCATCACTGACCCCTGTTGGAGGTTGTACCCATGGAATTCTGCAAGAGTTGCGGGCGCCCGCTTATCAATGGCGAGCATGGCCTGTGCAAAGCGTGCCTCGACGCTCAGATCGACGAGCTCGATGGCGAAATGGAAGAGATGCTGAGCCGGGCCGATGAGGTCGTCGCCGAAGCGTGGAACCTCGGGATGCTCGGGGAGAGGGTTGAATAGCATGAAAACGAAAATGACGATGCGCTGGGATTTGGTTCTCACCCCTCACCACAGCTTGTGGAGCGTGACCAGGGGCCAGAATCGCCTCATATGCTGCTCTGGTATGGTATTGAAGCTCTGGGATCAGCGAGAGATTGGATGCCTCTCCCCGCCCGCCCGCCCCCGGGCCGCCGGCAGGCCGATCACGCTCTGTGCGTCACTCAGGAAGCCCAGGGACCACGATCAGGCCGTGGAGATACTCGTCGCACGAGGCGGGCCGCTGCCGGACCGAGAGCCCATGGATGGCTGGTACTTGCTGCCGCTCGACTTGGGTGGCGATCCGAAGCGGCGGCGCGACTGGAATACCGGCCTGACTGCGATCGACGACATGCTCGATTCGTGGCTCGGCCGTCGGCGCAAGAAACCCGTGAAGCTGTACGTCTGGCTGCTTGAACTGCTCCCACCATCGCTGGGTGATGAGGTGTACGCATGAACCGAGAACCCGAAGGTCCCGAGGAACAAATCAGGCGTCATGCTCTCGCGATTCACTGCATATCGCGAGAGCATGGAATCCCGTACGTCGCCATCTACGGCATCGGGGATAAGAGCACTGAGATAGCGTGCCTCAATAACTGCAAGCCCGAACCCCTGAGCCCCATGGTAGCACACGTGGCGTTTATGCTGAGGCACAGCGGATTGGAGCCCGAGGAAGGAGGTGGCTGACAAGCACGCGACAATCGAATCTTGACAATTCGCGATTCTCTGTTATGCTTACTCGTGTAAGTGTTCCGAGGTCGCATACTAGATGAGGATAGACAATGTATGATAAGATGACGCAAAGAGAATTGAGGAAGCTGCTTCGGTCGAAATACCCGACCATCTGCGGCGGTACGTTCTCCAATTTCGCTCCCAAGGCCGAGCAGGTCAAGGTCCTTGAGATGGACGAAGGGCTGGTCGAAGCCTACGTCAAGGAGTGGGTTCGGCTGTACACGGAGGGGAAGCTCGTAAAGAAGGCGGCCGTGGCGCCGCCGGAGGGCACGTTCGTTGACGAGGGTGGTTCGGCGCCTGTTGAGGTCGAGGTCGAGCCGTCGCTGACGGGCACGCCAGACGAGCGCGTGTTGGCCGTGCTGCCGGCGATACGGATGCTGATCGGCGGAAGCGAGGCCGCTGAGCACATCGAGTCCCTGGTGGACTTCAGGAAGCAGCATGAGGCCGGTGTAGAGCGTAGGGCCAAGGCCGTCAAGGCCAATACGCCCGCGTATGGGCTCGAGCTTCACGATGGCAAGCCAGTGACCGTCGAGCTGTGCGGCGCCCAGCTCCCCGTGATCTGTGCTGAGAGCGACGAGATGTTCCAGTACGTGCCGCACCGTGACCTGGAGTACGACTTCACGGCATGGACGTCGCGATCGACGTTCGGCGAGCTGGACATGGAGTTCGACGCGGCAGATTTCCTCAAGGCTCTCGTGGAGGGCGACCGGATCATGCTGGTCGGACCTCCGGGAACGGGCAAGACATCCGTCGTGCGTCAGGCGGCGGCGATTATGAAGTGGCCCGTGATGCGGTTCCAGGGACATCGGGACATCAGCATCCAGGACTTCGTCGGTGCGTACGAAGCCAAAGAAGGCAACACGGTCTGGGTTGACGGCCCGGCCACGTTGGCCATGCGCAAGGGCTGTATCTTCATCAACGATGAGGGAGATCATATGCCCGCCGAGTGCGCGTCCACCACGCACGCCATGACCGAGCGTAACAACCCCACGCTTACGCTCACCGCCAAAGGAGGTGAACTGGTGCGTGCGCACCAGAACTACCGATTCGTGATGACCGCCAACACTGGAGGTCATGGCGACGAGACCGGCACGTACCCCAACGCACAGGTGCAGAACGCCGCGCTGTTGAGCCGGTTCGACAAGGTGTTCCTCGTCGGATGGATGCCCCAATCCAAAGAGCGTGAGCTGCTGATGAACATCGGCGTCGCGGAGCAACAGGCCGAGCTGATCGTGGACTTGGCGACAAAGACCCGCAAGGCGCACAGCGAGGCCATCACGGGCACGCCGATCATGTATCCGATCACGCTGCGCGAGACGATGGCGTGGGCGCGTGAGACAGTACGTTGCGGCAAGCTGATTAACGGGCTGGTGCTGTGCGTGCTGAACAAACTGCCGAGCAGCGAGGTCAAGGCCGTGGCGGCCATGGCTGACCTGATTATCGGAGATAAAGGAGGTGCGTAATGAAGGACCTGTTGACGGGCGCTGATCTTCAGCGCGTGGCCGGTATGCTGACCGAGAAGTTCGGCATCCGGCTTATCGTGGGCGGATCGAGGAACTCGGCGGATTGTGTCAACAACACGATCCGCCTCTGCTCCCTGCCCGATAACGCCGCGAGCGAGCGGCACTTGATGCGCATGTTTTTCCTGATCCACGAGTGCGGTCACATCGTGGCCAAGTCCCATCCCACGCTCAGGCGCGAGATCGACGAGAAGTGGGGGTCGCGGGCCGTGACGATACTCAACTGCCTGGAGGACGTGCGCGTCGAGACGTACATGACCAACCTGCTGTACGGGTGCGGCGTCAAACTCAAGGACGGCGGCAAGCTCGTCACCGAGTGGGTCTCAGAGATGGAGAGCAAGAAGGTCGAGGAGGGTGAAGATCGCCCGCTCGGGTTCGACACCGGGCTGGCCATCTACATGATCGGCAAGGGATTGCCGCTGATGTCATGGATACACCCGAAGGCCAGGGAGGTCACGGCCAAGTTCAAAGATCGTATCGTGCGCGAGACGGCATCGGCCACCTGTACCAAGGAGCTGCTGCCGCTGGCGCTGGACATCTTCAAGGAACTGCCGAAGAAGGAGGATCAAGATGGGAATCAAGGACAAGATAAGAGCGTGGATGAGAAGGAGCAGCCTGGAAAGGGAAAGTCTGAGGGTGCTGGCAAACGCGATGGTGGAGACGACGGAGCAAATGATTCAACTGGTGGGGCTGGCGAAGGCTCACCACCTGACGGTGACGGCGGAGATAGTGGGGATGGCCAAGACGCTGGAGGCTCCGCTGAGGGCGGCGGTGATGGACGAGATCGCGATAGTCAAGGCCAACCAGAGGCTGATGCGGACAAATCAGAAGAGCCTGCTGAAGGAGACGGACGACCTCAAGGCGGGGATACTGTGTCTAGTGAGGGGGCTTCAGGTGATTCAGAAGGTTCAGGAGGATCAGGCGGAGATGCTGCAGGAACCGGTGAAGCTCGTCAGGATGCGGGCGAGCCGACGTTGCGGCCCGATACCAAGGAGGACACGATCGGCGACCAGTCGTTCAGCATCTCAGATCAGGCATCGGAGGCACAGCAAAAGTCCAACGAACAATTAGCGACTCGCGCCACAGATATGCCGAAGTTCCCCGAGGAGGACAAGTGGCTGGAGTATAAGCCATCCCCGCTCCGGGACGAGATCGAAAAGTTCCGCGACAAGGCGGAGGCGTCGATCGGCATGGCGCGCCAGCGGCTGGCCCAGATACTCATGTCGGAGGGTAAGTTCGGGTGGCGCCACAATCTCCGGCGGGGCGTCGTGGACCCGGGGCGCATCGCGGCATTGGCTACGGGCGTGAGCACCCGGGTACTCCGTCGGCGTATGGATGTCCCGTCGCCGGACACGGCGTGCGCCCTGCTCATTGACGGCAGCGGGTCCATGGGGCAAAGGGCGAACGAATATAGCGATCGCCGGTGCCACTGCGCCGCCGTCGCCGCCGCCGGGTTTGCCAGCGCACTGCATATGTGCCGTCACGCCTGCCTCGTGGTCGGGTTCCAGAATGGCCTGAACAGGTACAGCGTAGCGGAAGATAACGAAGGGTTCTCCCGATTTTACGGCATCAATATGGCTATCTTCAAGGACTGGCGAGACCCGCCCACCGTGTGGTGGCCACGACTGGCTCGGTCGGCAAGAATGTACCATAATGGCGGCACACCGCTGGGAGGCGCTATCTCTTTGACGAGAAATAGACTCGAGGCCAGAAGCGAGCGCCGCAAGGTGCTGATCGCATTCACGGACGGCGTCAGCAATGACAACGTGAGGGCCGAGTGCGAGCTCGCCGAAAGAGGGGGTATCGAGGTCGTGCTGATCGGGATACAGCACACGGCGGTGCGCGATCTGCATCGCCGGGCGGTCGTGATACAGGATACGGACAGGTTGGGCGTCGGCACGTTGCGGGCGCTCGAAGAGGCCCTGAACATAGGGTCATCGCGGTAGGACACTTGGGTTTTAAGAATGGAGGCAGGTTATGGTTAAGGCAAAAGAGAAGTTCAAAGCAGGGGATCGAGTCGTGTTCAAGCTGGCGAAGTATTGCTTCCCGAACATCGGCACCGTGGTACGCAGGAACCCCTACGTCATGGACAGTGGCGAGGGCTGGAACGTCAAGCGGGACTCGGACGGACGGACGTTCACCGTGGTTGACGGAGAAGGCGTGTTGCGGCGGGCCACGCACGACGACGAGAGCTGGTTTGGACCGGAGAGCGTCAAGCGCAGACGGCTGTCCGGGAGCCGGAGCCAGCGGTATGGAGCGAGGAAGCCGAATGCGGGGCAGTTCTCCAGGGAGGAGCCCAAGCTTACGGCGCCGGCCAAGGAGACCGAGGACTTCGACATCAGCAAGGCCGCAGGTGACGCGGCGGAAGGAGAGTAGTATGGCAGCAGCGAAGAAAACCAAGCGGGCCAAGGCGAAGAGGCGGAAGGTCAAGGCGCAGAAGAAGGCGCAGGTCGCCGTTGTCAAGCCGAAGGCGACATTCGTGGAGGCACTGAAGGATGATGCTTGCGTGGCGATCTCCAAGATCGACGACGCCTACCACATGAGCGCCGCAGTCGAATCGCCTGCTGGCTGGCAGCACTTACGTGACGCTGCCGCCAACTCGTGGGCAGATGTCGCCTCTCGCCTGGACACATGGCTGTATGGGGACCGCCAGATGGATGACGGGATGGCGCTACACACCCTTCATCTGCTCCACGCCCTGTCAGGTATGCGCAACCTGTCCGAGTGGGGTTTGACGGTCAAGGAGATTCGCGATCTCGTCGCCAGCGTGGATGACCACGAATGGACCCAGCCCGACCGTCGCAAGTTCGTTCGTTGTCGCGTGTGCGGTGTGGCCAAGCGGCCCGACGGCAAGGATGGATACTGCCTGTAATAAAAAAACGTATTTAGTCTTGACGCGGTAAGTGTTATGTAGTAAGGTATGAGAGTGATGCGAACGAATAACAATACTCTAGGGGATGGCGAATCGTGGAAAAACGAAAGCGATGGTGGAGTAAATGCTCGTGCGGCAAGGTATTCAGCCAGTACGGCAAGGCGAAGCACCTGCGGTGCAACCCGAAACACAAGTGTACCCCATGCGGAAATCCCAACAGTACGTCAGTCAAACGGAGAGACGGGGAGGTCAAGCCCGAAGCACCAGCACCTCCGGAACGGACACTCGGCAGCGAGCACTGCCGCGTCCGCTACTGTCCACGGTGCGGGCTTGACGTCGAGGCGGTCTCGGCTGCTATCGAGATCGCCGGCTCCCTGCTCTCCGGCTGAGCAGCCCCGGCCGAGGTCAAGCGGGACTCCCTCCTCCTGCGAGGCTCCCTCGGCCGGGCACTTTACCCGAAACGCTGGGTACGCCCCGGCCCAGCGATCCCGAATCCCGGCGATCACATCCCGCCGGGACACGCGCTCGGCGCACAGGTCTCCCCCCACCTGTGCCCGGGCCTTTATTCTGCGGTCGTCTAATAGGGTGGAGCCTACAGGGCTCCGCTGGTAGGACGCCGGCCTGATTAGCCGGAAATGGTGGTTCGAATCCACCCCGCGGACTTACTTTACCGAAAGGGACCATGATGAAGCTGTCCGACAAGGCTCGAACGAGGATCGTGCTGCTGGCGCAGTACGGATTCCATGGCAAGTACATCCAAGCGCAGGTGTCCGAACGGGATGGGTTCGACATCTCGGTCAATGTGGTCTACGCTGTGGCCACTGCGTTCGGCGTGAGCTTGCGTGACTACCGAAACGGCGAGAGCACCATGGTCAAGGCCGTCCAGGCCGACGTGGCGACTCGCCTTACCAAGAAAAGAAAGGCAGCCGGATGAGCAACCAGCAAACACGGATGGTCCCAATCAAGGAAGAGCACTACCGCACCGTGCGCGAAACGCTTATCTGGTCGCGGCGCAACCGCAGGCTCGCAGAGACACGCCTCGCCAAGCCGTCCATCGGAGACGAGGGGTACAACCCCCTGTCCGCTGCCCGGCTGCAAAAGCGGTTGGCCACGGCGGAGGTGGCCCGCGTGCGGTGGACCATGATCTGCGATCTGATGGAACACATTGAAGGCTACCTGCCCGGCGGCCAGATGGGATTATTCGATGAACAAAAATCCACAGCCAAAGACGCCGCTTCCCCCGACGAGAGAGAATCTTCTGATGGCGACGGGGCTGGTGCGACAGGCCCTGAAGAAGGAGAGGGCGACGGTCCACGACACGAGACAGGCGGGGAACGAGAGGGGAATGACACTGACGGTGTCTGTCCCGTCGAGCTTGGATCAGAGCAAGATGATTATCAGCAAGGCCAAGAGGGCGCTAAGAGAGTATGATATAAAGCCGACCATAGCCGTGGTCCCGGTGGCCATCGTGTACGGTTTGCACATCGAGTGGACGTAAGATGAAGAGTATCGCACAGTTATACCACCAGTACGTGGGTCGCACCGGGACGGCCACGGTGTTCGACAATACCACTGCCACGGATTCAGACGGCACGGAGATCAAGTCGCTCGGCATCACCTTCCCCGTCACGATAACGAACGTCCGGATATACTATGGACGTGAGCATGTACTGATCCAACCCATTCACGGAGAAGGCTCAGCGTGGGTGTGGACCAAGAGAGTCAGGCTGGACGATGTCCCATTGCCACCTGTTCCGAATGACCCGAGCGTCGATGATTGCCTCGGCAGCGTCGCGCCTATCCCCGAGACTGGCTAGGCGTATCGACGATGGGCAGCCTCGCGAGATAGGCGTGTTCCGAATCGTCGGCTCGGACTGGATGGTTTTCCGTCTGGTCGATAAGCTCTTCAACACGAGGTCATGGTTTTACTTCGCCATCCGTGAGAGAAGGACCGAGGATGGATGGGAGCTGAACGTGGCTGTGGTTCCCAAGCCGCCATGGAAGGACTGGCACGAGCCTAGCGTATCGCTGTGCCAAGCGTGGCGGAGAATGTTGCTGAAAAGGATTGAGAGATGAACGCAACGGACGCCATCGCCGGAAAACCCAGGTGGAAAATCACGGCCCGGCACATCGAGGAGATGGACTGGAGGGCCGACACTCGCGAGTGGCTCGCCCTGACCGATGCCGTGTTCTACCTGAAGTGGAAGTACGGCATCCCCGTATCCCGCATGTCTTTGACGCGATGGTGCAAGTTCGGCCTGCCCAAAACCGATCCCTGGGGCAACCCGGTGCTGGATGAAAGAGGCAGGCCCATGCGCAGCTACCTTCGATGCACCCGGATGGTCCGGCGCATTATGGTTACCAAGGACGACCTGGACACTTATCTGAAAGAGGCATGGTGAAACTACTCCGAGCATCGTCCATGGACTCCTTGGTGGAGTGCCCTCCGTCCATCCTGAGCACGACCGGCGTGCGCATCGGCGGCGCCGGGCTGCCCGCTCGCATCGGGCGGGCCACGCACGCCATGCTTGCGGCGTTCATCAGGGACGGCGACTACGATCTCGTGCATTCTTGCGACGCCGAGCAGCTCGAGCCCGACGCGCGGGAAGAGGCGTCTGGATTGACGGTGTACGGTATCGACTTCTGGCAGCGCGAGATGCAGCAGTATTTCCAGACGCCTGTCGTTGAGAGCAGTGTGGATGCCAAGCTCAATGGCAAGTTCACCTTGAGCGGCACGCTCGACCTTACGAGTTATGTGTCCGGGAATCAGGCGATCTTCCTGGATTGGAAAACCGGCCGCCTCGACTCCCATTACTGGCACCAGATGATGACGTACGCCCACCTGCTGTGGAGCTTCCTCGAGCGTCCCGAGAAGTTCACGGTTCACGGGGTCGTTGTGTTCCTTCGCATGAAGTATCACCGCACCATCGTATACACGACCCAATCCATCATGGAATGGGAGCACGACCTGCTCCGCAACGTGTTGGCCAATCCCGATCGGTACAGCCCGGGCCATATGTGCCGGTGGTGCGACCTGAGCGTGGGGTGCCCGGCCCGGAAAGAGGTAATCCGATCCGCCATGGAATCCATACTCAGCGGCGGCGAGGACTCGTGGCTGAAGAAGGGGCGGGACGTCCTCGCGAACATGACCCCCGAGAATAAGGGCATGGAGATCGTCGGCAAGACCGTGGCCGAAATCATACAACGAACGCACCTGCTCGGCTCCATGCTGGACGAGGTCCGTTCCATGCTGCGGGAGGCCGTCGAGCGGGTCGGCCCCATTCCCCTGCACGACGATCTCGGAACGCACCTCGTGCTCGAGGGGCAGGATCGTCGCAAGCTGGACGCCGTAAAGGCCGCTCGCGTACTGCGCACGAAGATTGACGACAGGGCCATCCTGTCTTGTTGTAATATATCCCTTGGCAAGGTGGTCAAGGAAGTTATTTCACGGGTCCGGACGAGCGAGCGCAGCGCGGCTCACCGGGCCTTGATCGAGGAGCTGGACCAAGAAGGCGCCCTCGGGGTGAATACCGTGAACATGCTGCGAGAAAAGGTGGTCCAAAATGACGAGCCCGGCGGTAGTACAGGACAAGTCGCTGCGGATAGTTGAGACGGCGGCGGCGCTGGAACAGGCGGCGGCGAACATGCGTGCGGTGGAGATCGGCGCGCTCGTGGTGCAAGGCATGGGCCTGCTCATGGACATGACGTCCGCCATGGAGGCCATCGACCCGGCGTGTATGGGCATGGCCAAGCAGAAGATCGCGGCCCTGGCCACAATGGCACACAACGAGCTCAAGGCCATGGGAGACGCGACGGCCGAAGCCGAGGCCGTTGCCGTCAAAGAGTATAACAAGGAAGAGAAGGTCGGGTTGCCGACCGAGCCAACCATTCGATAGGAGGTGCAGCATCAGCCAGCTAGCAAGAACGATGCCCATTGACGTTATCAAGAAACAGATGCCCGCATTGCTGGCTTCATTGCCGGGAAGCAGGCAGTCCGCCAAGCAGAGGTTCGAGCGTGCCGCCATCGGCATAGCCATGAGCCCCATGGTCTCCAACTGCGACCCGAGCTCCGTGTTCAAGTGCATCTACACCTGCGCCCGGCTGGACATCAACCCCGATCCGGCGCTGCATTTGGCCGCCATCGTGCCCTTTAAGAACAGCCGCAAGGGATGCACGGAGGCCACGCTTATCATCGAGTACCGTGGCCTGATCGAGCTGGCCAAGCGTGCCGACCCGAACCTCAGCATCCGGGCCGATACGGTGTATGAGAATGACACGTACCACCTGACCAGCGGTCTGGACGAGAACCTCGTTATCACCAAGCGGTGGTGGGAGGGCGGCAAAGAGCCCGGCAAGCCCGTGTTCTCCTACGTCATCAGCCAGCAGGGTGGCGGCCGCCCGCAGATGGTCATCATCTCGGCGCTCGAGGGCGAGAAGATCGGCAAAGCATCCAAGGCTGGGATGCGGCCGGGCACCCCGTGGAAGGATCACTTCGAACGCATGTGCGAGAAGACCGCCGTGCGCAGGAGCTCACGCTTCTGGCGACTGGACCCCGACAAGGAAGAGACCAAGCAGTTCCGGGAGGCCATCGAGTACGACGAGAACACCGGCGACCAGCCCGACATCATCGACGCCGTCGGGGCGGTCACCGCAAACGTAGGCAGCGAGGCCGAGGAGCCCATGCCCGCCGAGGGAACCCACAGGCGGACCCAAAAGGCTGCCGTGACAGCGAAGCCAGAGGGCAAAAATTTAGCATCTCCGTCTGGCGGCCCGGATTTGGCGGCCGAACGCAAGTCGCTCATGGATATAGCTGAGAATGTCATCGGGAAGTTTGGATACGTGGCCGCTCCGGAGGACATTAGAGGGATGGTGCTCAAGGTGGTGCATTACGTCCTCGGCGGCACGCTCGAGGAAGCCACGTTCGACCAGATGATGTCCGCCCGTGAATCACTGCGGACAATTACGGCTGACGTAATAGCCGGGATTTTTAAACGATCGGCGGAGCCGAATGGCGGAGCAGGCGGATAGACCCGAAGCGATACTTGCCGCGTACCTCGTCAAGCATGGAACGGACAAGAGCATATCCATTCTGGTAGCACGGGGCTGTATTGCGACCATCCAGTGGTGGTGCTGGGAGAACGCGACCGACATGATCGGTACGCCGGCGGACGTTGACAAGCTCGTCAACGGGGCGCTGCCCCCCGGGGTGTTCAGCAAGGCCATGTATCAGGCCGGGATGACCGGATACTCCAAGGGCGTGGTATACCTGAAGCGTGCCGTGCGCGAGGCGCCCGACTACATCCGGCGCCGATGGAAGCTGCTGAGCCTGGACGGATACACGGCGGCGAGGAGACGCAGTCGGGCGCAAGCCGTCATCCCGCCGGGCGAATCCGTGCGTGACGTGCCGATAGATTTGTTCGGCGACCCAATCGAACACGAGAAAGGAACACCGCGTGGACACGGAATACCCGGTCATCGAGAGCTCATATCCTTCTGGATCGGACAGTGGCGAGAGCGATACGGAGCAACCTACCCCTTCCAGCCCAAGGACGCCCGCTTCATCCAAGCCATCATCCAAGCCACCGAAGATATCACCGCCGCCCGAAACGCCATCGACAGCTATCTCTCCTGCGCCGATAAGTTCTTCTCCGGGCACACGCTCGGCAAGCTCGTCCAGGAGCTTCCGAGATTCGTCGGAACGGGTCGCCAAGGCGCAGCATCAGCAACGGAGCTCCGAGAGGATGTTGGAGAAATCCCTCAGCTTTGACGTGCCGTCTCCCGAGCGACAGGCGGAGATCAATGCCAAGCGGGCCGAGGCTGAGGCCGGACTGGATGCGTACGATAAGGCCGAGCGTATCGGACAGGGGCAGGCGTTATGGGTAGCCTCCGGCGTGGACGAGAGGCACCGCAACGCCAAGCATGGCGAGCTCGTGATGCACGAGAAATGGGGTGAGAACTATCAGAAGGCCGTCGAGGTGGTTGACGAGGGTGGGATTCTGGTGATGCTCGGATACCGTGGCAACGGCAAGACGCAGATGGCCGCCCAGCTCATACTCGGCTCCTGCCTGAGGCTGAGGCCCGCTATCTACATACGATGCCGAGAGATAGGCATGAGGCTGCGCATGGCCTATGATAACAATGAGTCCGTAACCGAGAGTCAGGCCATCGCCGGGTTCGTGGAGCCCCATCTGCTGGTCATCGACGAGTGCCAGGAACGCCCCGACAAAGACTGGGAGATCAGGTCCCTGACGCTTATACTCGACAAGAGGTATGGGGCTATTCGGCCCACGATTATGATCGCCAACTGCAAGCAAGATCAGTTCACGAAGCTGATGGGATCGAGCGTGGCGAGCAGGATACAGGAGACCGGCGGATTCCTGTGGTTCGACTGGCCCTCTTTCAGGAGAAAGTAATGGCAGGCAAAGGAAGCGCATTCGAGAAGCGTATCGAGCCCAGCTTCAAGGTGTACCACGAGGCGGGCATCGCACGGTTGGCGTTCATGCCGGTACACTCTATCGTTGTTGGCCCAGCCAGGATGCTGGTACACACGAAGAAGGCGCCGTTCGACGTGTACGGATACCTCGTGTCCGGCGCACGCATGATCGGGTGCGAGCTCAAGAGCTCCGTGAGGCAGCGGTCGCTACATATAGTCAGGCCGGACGCGCACGGCTCGGGCTTACAGTTCCACCAGCTCGACGCACTGGCCATGCTGGCCGAGGCTGGCGGCATCTCCCGCATCGTATGGGAGAACGAGGGGGAGGTCGGAGTCATCGGGAATGAATCCATCCTCGCCGCTCACAAGCTGTACATGACCGCCCTGGCATCCGAGAAGAGCCATCGTGACGTCAAGGAGGGGAGGAAGTCCATTCGCTGGGAGAGGTTTGAACACATAGACCAGGAAGCCGTGGCCTCCGGCGGAGCGTGTATCGACTGGCTGCGGTGGAAAAATATAGAGGGCTAGAGACCAGTGCCCCGGGTAGTTGATTCCTTCCCTGGGGCATGATACAGCCGGGTGACCCTCATCCACCCGGAGGTCCGCTTGTGAGTGGAGTAGGGTATACCCTCCACCCAAGGAAGCACAGCTCGATCAGCGTTCGGCGCCAGAGCTCATGAGCAAGCCCATTAAAAAACCCGCCGAGACTGGATGGAACAGTCCCGACGGGCGCGCGTGAGACAACTACTGTGCGGAGATTACCTTACTTTCAAGCCGTGAATTTTCGGCCTTGAGCATGGCGATCTCAGTATCCTTCTCGACGATCACCCCATTGTCTCGCTTCTTGGTCTTGAGCCCACCGAGGCCGAACGTAATGAGTCCGGCGGTTCCGGCAAGGGAGGCGATGGCCGTCGGAGACAGGTTGCCCTGCGCCACCTGACCCAGCGCGTTGACTGCGAAGGAGGCGATCTGCTCCCTGCGTTCTTTCTGCTCGGCCAAGTCCGCCTTGCCCACCTCCAGCTTAACGCCAAGCTCGGCCCGCTCGGCCTCGAGTACGTCGGCCGCTGCCTTGATGTCGGCCCCTCGAGCAGCGAGCCCACGGTTCACGAACGCCACCTCGACGGCGAGCTGCTTGTCCGTGACCTTGGTGCCCGGGTTGATGAGGCTGTCCGTCTTATACGCACAACCGATGATGCTGCTGCTTGCCGCGAAGCAGAGGGCGCCGATCAAGAAGTAGTACCTCAGATGGTCCGACCACTTGGTGAAGCTGTGCCAGAAGTCTTTCATGTCCTGCTCCTTACCTTTTCTCGATGCGTTCCACAATAGCGCGAATCGTCTTCACGTCGCCCTTGATCTCGATCACGTCCATGCTTTGCTTCGTCACGTTCTCGTGCAGCTCCTCGATCTTGTTCTCATTGATCTCGATGCGGCGCACGCTCTCTTCGGCCTTCACCTGAACCACATGATACGTCCCGCCGCCGGCGAATACCACTCCGCCGATCGCCGCGATCAGCATGACGAGCTTCAAGTTATTGCCCAACCTTCCATTTCCGTTTTCCTTACTCATGGTTGCTCCTGCTCGATTCGTTTACGGAGCTCGTCGATCGTCTTCTTGTACTGCGCGTCCCGTCCCAACGCTTTTTGTTGACGAGCTGCCTGAACATATTTGCGGGCGGCGCTCCTGGATTGCGTGAATATCTTCTCCAACTTCAGTACGTCTATCTTCGTGGGAGCCTTCGTGTTCCACGATTGTCTGGCGATGATCTTGGCCGCCATCAGCCCGGCCAGCCGTGCATACAGATTGTACTCCACCTCGTTCATGTCCTGCTGCACGGGCTTGAGTTTATTCGGGATGCGGATCGTGACCTTGCGAGCCGGGGACTGGAACCACTGCTGATCTTCGGCCCGCTTGTCCTTGTTGTACTCCATGAGCATGTCGATCACTTCGCCGCGCGTGCCTTGCAGCGTGCGCCGCTCGGTCACGGGAGAGAGAAGGCGGGTAGCGAACATGGTGCTCGGGGCCTGATGGCCGGGGATACGTATCTCCTCGCCAAGCCAGTCCACCTTGGGTGGCGGCAAGACGTCCGACGACGGCCACATCTCCCGCAGTATGCGTTTCCCGATGGTCGGGCGTTCGCCTTCCTCTCCCATGACCATGCGCTCCCGGACGAACGGGTCCTCCGCCCGCATGGCCGAGTCGATAATGTTGGGCAGCCAGCTACCGGCGAAGTTCACCATCGCCTGCTCGCCGCTGTAGGAGCTCGGGTCTCGCAACATCTTGTCTATGTCGCCGAGCTGCCTGATGTATGTCTGGTCGGAGTACATGCCCTCGATCCGGGACCACAGGCGCCTCGCCGTGGCCGACGGCTTCTCATTGGCCCGGTTGTTTCTTCGAATCTCCTCCCCCAGGGCGACGATGGTGCCGATCCACTGGCTGTACGGTTCTATATTCTTGTAGCTGTACCACTTGTCGCCGATCTTGATGGAGTTGTACGGGCGCACCTGCTGCGTGGTCACTCGCTCGGGCCTGTCCTGGCGGGCATAGCTGGCCGGTCCCGTGATCTTCGGTTCATCGTCGTCCAGCCACCGCCATATCAGGGCCAGCCCGGCGATGCCGATAATCTGCTGCGCCGCGTGCCGCGACCATTCCTTGCCGCTGTAGGTTTCCTTGCCCTGTCTCGTGCGCACGGCCTTGCGCGCCATCTCCAGGGCGCCGACGCCGGGAACGTGGACGAGCGCCTGCCCGGCCAGTTGGATCGGGCTCTTGATGAACGGGATGAGCGTGCCGAGAATGGGAAAGTTCTTGCGCAGGTCGAGCATCGCCTGCTCCACCGCCCGGGCCTTGGCCTGAAACGTGACGCGAGAAGTTTCTCCGGTCGCCATGGCCCCGCTCCAGCTCGGGGAGCCCATGTTATCGAGCTGCTCGTCAACGAACGCCTGCATCTCGGCCGAGCCAACCTGCAAGCCCTGGGCCTTGCCGATCTCTATGGCATAGGCAGCCACCTCGGCGTGAGCGTGCAGCGTCTTGACGAGCTGATCCACGGCGGCGTTGATCCGCTGAGGTGCGCGCACGAGATGGCCCAGCATGTTCGTCAGGTTGCCGACAACTTTTCCACCGTCAGTCCCCAGTGCCCTGCCCGCGAGCTTGCCGACGGACTCGCCTGTGATAGACGGCGGTGTGTATATCTCGGTCTGGCGTGCGCCGGCGGCCTCCACGGATGTCTTGGCCTCCACGCCGAGGTCGAAGGTCGGCACCTCGAAGATGAAGGTGTTGACGAGATTGCGCAGCGCCTTCCCCCACACTACCTTGGAGCTTATGGCGTGCCACGCGGCCCCGGTCTCGCCGCTGATGTCCCTGCCCGTGACAGCCGAGTTGATGACGCGAGCTATCGGCTTGGTGATGAACACGTCGGCCACAGCGTAGGGTCCGCCGAGCATATTGCGGAACAGCGTGAGCGGCGCGTACATGAGCATATTGCGGCGCCACTCATTGATGACGCCCCAGAATCCCTGCGGTCGGGTAGCACGTTCAACTGTGCGCACCACCCTCCAGTGCGTACGCTCGTTCCCAGCCTCGGCGTCGGTCATGTTCTCCGGGTTCAGGCCCTTGGCTTCCAGCTCCAGGATCACGGCGTGCCACCGCTCGGCCCATTCATTGGCGAGCTTGTCGGCCTTGGCCTTGTCTCCCTTGACCTCCGCCGCTTCGATCTGTACCTGTACGTGGGGCGGACGGTTGGCCATGCTGTCGTTGATGTATCCGCGCAGCCTGTCCTTCGGCGTCTGGTGCCTGTCCACCCCGGCGCGCATGATGCGGGCGAGCTCGCTGCGTCCGCGTCGCCTGCCGCTGGCGAAGTCCTGCAAGTCCTTGACCTCGGCCACCGTGGCCGCCTCCCCCTTGGCCCATATCTGCTGGGCGATCTCCTCGGCCATAATCTGACCGGCGACTTCCTCGGCCGGGCTGGCCGGCACCCCTTCGCCCTCGAGACGAGCTCGGAGCTCCGCCTTCTTTGTCGGATCGGCGAGTATGGCCTTGGCGCCTCGCCGCCACTGGGCCTCGGTCTGCTTCTGTGGCTCACCGCTGAGCTTCATGCGTTCGTCGATGATGTCCTGCATGGAGCGGGTGGGCGCCGTGTCCATCGGGTTGGCGAGCTCCGGCCTGCCCGTAACCTTCGGCGCTTCCTTGGAGACCTTGGCGATCTCGTCGAGGAAGCTCTTGATGTCGGCGCCGAGCGGGTCGTATGGCTTGGGCGAGAACATGATCCCGCTCGTGGTTACACCACCCTCCTGGACTCCGGTACCGTTCCAGTCCCACTGGGCGATGATCTCGTCCACATAGGAGCTCCGGCCCGCCCATCTCTTGAGCGTGGCACGCATGGACTCCCACATCTGGCGCAGCAAGCTCGGGTTTTCCATGTTCAGGCGGGCTCG
>SDBT01006023.1_pt1 | contig 20245 bp, 26 predicted proteins | sample 2277101 | NCBI WGS metagenome assembly SDBT01 (sample SAMN10404973, study PRJNA504765) | marine sediment metagenome | isolation source: marine sediment core GS10_PC15, 103 cmbsf | place: Arctic Ocean: Southern Knipovich Ridge | collected 2010 | reverse complement strand
ATGAGTGACGTGCTTAGTAAAATTCTCAGGGCTTGTATGGTAAAGCGCTTGCGTTCCTGGAACTCTTACTGAAGCGATAATAGCTATAAAATGTTGGATATCATCTCTGATTAATTCGCATCTTCTGTAAAGCTGTATGAAATGTTCTGAAGAGTATCTTAAATCATTATTAGAAAACCCGTACGGCCTCCCAGTGACCATATCGTATTTAGTGAGGTAAGGTATTATTTCTTGTCTTAAATTCATTTAATGAGTTTTCTGTTTTAATAAAATTCTTTTAGTATTAGTCCAAGCTGCAATTTCTCTATTTATTTTTAAGAGATCTACTTTATCTATCCCTTGAGCTTCTTTTTCAGCTTCGGATCTCTTACTAAAGAGTTGCTCTCTGATACAAGTTCCTCTAACGGTAAAAGTTTGTTCACATCCTGACTTGCTTTGAATGGTAAAACTTCTAGAATTGGTTTTAGGATTTATACCTACAACTTTATGTTTCTCAATTTTAGCTCTTGATCTACCACTATGGGTAGGGATGCTATGAGTACCACTATAGTCACTCACATCCATTTCTTTTAGTATATAAATGGACATGCCCTTTTCCACAATCGATCCGTCTGGTAATTTAATTGCTACATCTTTCATCATCTCGTCCTTTCAGTAATACAAGACGTACACATATCTTGTTTATTATTTACAGGATTTATTAAACAAAGTTTACAAATAAAGCCAGTACAATTTTTAAATAGTTTAATCATTGGTTTTTATAAACTTTACTAAGGGGTCATTCAATAGCGATGGGTAATACTTACGGACTTTCTCAATTAAAGTTGTTCTATTTATTTTAAGAATTTTCGCAGCTTGGTATTTGTTATTCCCCGTTGCTCTGAGTGCGTTAAAGACTTCTCTTTTTTCTACACTTTGTATGTACTTTTTTAATCCAACTTCTCTCGATCTAATTTTTATGCTCATTTCTTTTCTCCCCATCTCCATCCTCTAAATAGCTCATTAAAAACGTAGGACGATCTCAGTTCTAAATCAAAATGCTCGCCTCTAATCACTACTGTTGTGACCATAGATGGCCCCAATTCACGGTTTATTGTAGCTACAAATGCACGTTCACCCTTTGGAGAAACAATCTCTCTTGCTATTTCTATACCTTCGCTCAAGTTTTCAACTTTTTCATCTTCACGCTTTTCCATTTCTGTACAACATTTGTTCCAACCATCGTTGAATACATAGTGGTCATCGTGAGCATGTATTTGCGCGAGTGCGTCTCTCATTCTATCTAGCGTTCCGTCTATCATTTCAGCATCCATAAGAAATAAAGTGCAAACCAACTCAACATACTTGCGAACATAAATCCCCTAACATCCGCTGTTTTCTCTGAGACAAAGCTCAGTATAAAAAATACACAAGCGTTATAGAACATTATTAGCATTACAAACACCATCATTTTTACTTTCTCCTCATAAATACTTTCTAGCAAAATAAGCTATCAAAATCGCTTCTGCTCTGCCATCATCTTTCGCTCGTTCAAAGTATCTCGTATATCTTGGAAACAATTTCTTAGCTAATAGAAGAGACTTTCGCTTATCAGGACTCAGATTTAAATAAGGTTTCCATACGTTTGGGGGAATCATAAGAGGCTTTGGTAAATTCAAACCTGCACAGACGCCTTTTATAATACCCGCGCTGTATCCAAAGCTGAAAGCTGAAACAGCACCATCATTCGGCATGGAATGCACATCCTCGATAGCAACCGCTTTGATAATTTGGATGTGTGGCCTGATTAAAGATGCTAACGAATGCGCGTCTACTTGTTTCTTAGATCCTTGTCGCATTGTGGGCATATCAACTACGGAAACAGAAGAGTCACTGTTCTTAGATAAAAAAGCAATTGCACCTGAGAAGCCTGGATCTATTCCGATTATCATTTGCACATCAGTCTTATAGTTTGGATGATAAAACCTGCATTTAAAAAAGTGATTGCTTCCCCATGACTGGCGGATGTGTAAACACTGAAAGCAAGAAAACAAATTAGTAAATTTAAACTCATTTCTTTAATGAAATATTTATTACTCATGAAGGGGAGAGTATTTACTAATTTTTAAATTGTAAATGTATTTTTATGGGGGGTTGATAAATCTATATAAAATGGAGCAACTCTAAAACTGCATAGGTACGTTAGGTACATAGGTACAGAATGTCTATGATACCTTTTAAGAAAAAAGGGCTTCAGGCACCGATTCCTTAATGATCTCACAAGTTTAGGGCTAATACCTACGTATCCAGGGAAAACACCGGTTTGTTCTATATATAGAATATAGCGTATATATTATAGTATACCTATTATATTATATTTTATATTGATTATCTTAATATTAAATAGGTATCATAGGTATAGAGAGATAAGCTGATAATTTTAAAAGAGAATTCGTGTCGAACGACTGACTTTTTAAGGTGGGTATGTCTAGGTTAAAGGGGGACGCACTGTTTTTAGTGGAACCTGCTATCCTGGGGCATCAGTTTGTATACACTGTACACATTAAATAAAAAACCATTGACAGATTTTATTTAAAACAGAAGACTTCCTTCATGGCAACAGAAATAAAAAACATGAATGACTTAGCCGTAGCTGTTTCTAAGCTCGAAGGTAAAAAGAATAATTTAAATATTGCAGACATCAAAGAAACGCTTCGTTGCTTAAAAGAGGTTGTTAGCGAAGATCCTAAAGCTTTTTATATTTGGGATAAGTATGTTAGCGACATTAAGTAAATGAGAAGACATCGTAAAGTTCAAATGTGGCTGATAATTTTTTTAGCATCTTTACTAGGTGGATGCTTTTACGTTATTGATAACTTAGTCATTCATCTGTTGGGGTAAAAAATGATTATAGCAATGTGGATTTATGGGATGGTATTTTGTGTTGGATTATTATGTATTATCAATGATTGGGTACATGAAGGGGTAAAGGGCTTTCGTGATTTTCTTATTAGATTAGTGGCGTGGCTCTTATGGCCTTTTACATTCTGTTTTATATTTCTACACACTGTTGTTGAAACTATCAGAGCGAGCAGATGATTTAAATTGGAGTCTGATACAATATAGATATGGCTGACTCGGGGGAGAAAAAGAAAATTAAATCAAAAGATCTCAAGTACAAACATATGAGGCTTAAGTCTCGTTGTTGCGTGAAGTGTGATAAAAAGATAAGAGCGAGGTACCCCACTCGATGTGTTTCTTGCAAACGGCAAGTGAACGAATCAAGGGACTTTGAAGAGTACACAGTTTTCTTATAAATGAAATACTAAAGTAGGATGGTATAGTATTATGGCAAGACCTAAAGGTGATGGAAAAGGAAGAATCGGTGGAAGGCAAAAAGGCACGCCTAATAAGCGTACGTTCGATGCAAGAGCTTTGGCCGAAAAGATAGGCGTTGACCCTCTCGAAGTACTTTTAATGGCAGCAAAGAGAGATTGGAAAGGCTTAGGATATAAGTCATCATTCACTAAGAAGCTTTCAAACACTGGGGCGGCTATTAAAGTTGACACAATTGATCCGTATTTACAGATTCAAGCGGCCAAAGAAGCAGCTAAGTTTCTTTATCCTTCCTTGAAAGCAATAGAAATTAAAGGCAGCGAAACGAATCCGCTTGAGTTTTATCTCATGATGGATTCTGATGAGAGAATGAAACGATTAAAAGATATACAAAAAAGAATTAAGAAACCGAAAACGAAATAGATGTGGATTTTTCTAATCAAGATCACATAGAAGCAGAAGCACTCATACTTTCTCAAGCGGAAGACTATCATCAATCAGAGATGAAGCTTTCGCATTTTACAAAAGCTGCCTGGCCCGTATTAGAGCCAGGCAAAACCTACTTACACAATTGGCATATTGATTTAATCGCTGAGTATTTAGAAGCTGTGTATTTAAAGCAGATTAGAAAATTAGTTATTAACATGCCTCCAAGACATATGAAGTCGATAGCGGTAACGGTTTGCTTTCCTGCATGGGTGTGGTTAAAGAAACCTGAATTGCAATTCATGTTCGCTGCTTATTCCGAAAGGCTTTCATACAAACACTCGAGAGATCGAAGACACTTAATTAAATCTCCTTGGTACCAAGGCGCATGGTCTTCTCTATTTGATTTTGCTGATGATGATAACCAAGTACAGAAATTTACAAATAGCAAACGTGGTTACATGCTCGCCACATCAGTCGCAGGGTCTTCCACTGGTGAAGGTGGAGACATGCTCATCATTGATGACCCTATCAATCCTAAAGAAGCTGCATCAGATACTTTAAGAAAAAGAGCAAACGATTGGCGCGATCAAACATGGTCAACACGTAAGAACTCTGAAGACGCTTCTGAAATTTTAGTAATGCAAAGACTTCATGAGAAAGATCCAAGTGGTCATGTTTTGGATAAGGGAGGATGGGAGCATTTAGTAATCCCAATGGAGGCTACTAAGAAAACAATCATTGTGTTTCCAATATCAAAGAAAAAAATTATCAGACCTAAAGGCGATATCCTTCATAAAGAAAGATTCGGCCCTAAAGCAGTAGCGGATATGCGAATCGATTTAGGCCCGGATGGATTCGAGGGTCAATGTCAGCAAGATCCGAAACCATCTAAAGGCGGTTTCTTCAAACCTAAATGGTGGAAGAGATACAAAGAGCTTCCTAAAGATATTCTAAAAATTAGACAGTATTGGGATACGGCGGAAGAGCCAGGGGTATCAAATGACTTTTCAGTATGTGCTACTATTGCTGAAACTGAATTGGGATATTTCTGGTTACATGTTTACAGAGAGAAGGTTGCCTTTCCAGAATTACTGCAAGCCGCTAAAGATCAATATGGTCTATGGCAGGAGTGGTCTAAAGGGAGAGTAGAGAAAGTTAAAATAGAAAATAAATCATCGGGTGTACAACTTTATCAGGTATTAAGTCGGACTAAAATGCCTGTTGAGAAATTTGATCCAGGTCAAAGAAATAAAGTAGTAAGGGCGGCGGGGGCTCAACCCACTGTTGCAGCGGGTAATTGTTATCTGCCAGAATATGGGGTTAACTTGCCAATGGACAGAACATGGGTTCCAATATTTATAAGTGAGCACGAAAAGTTTCCACTTGCCGAGCATGACGACACAGTAGATGCGACATCTATGGCTATTGAAGATCTAAGATTTAACGAAGATGAAGAGGCAGAGGTTTTTTAATGAGTTTATGGAGTCGATTAGGATTTAACAAAAAAGAATCAGAAGCCCAAATACTCATAGCCCAGCAAAATCAAGGCATGGCTGTAACAACTCCTAGACAATACGATAAGTTAGCCAAAGAAGGTTATAACAAAAATGCGGTTGCATATGCTTGCGTAAATAAAATTGCAGTCGCAATGAAGTCGATGAAATTTTTATTATTCCAAAGACCGACAAGCCAAGACGGTCGGATCATAGAAATAATGAATCACCCTATTTTAGATTTACTGAGAAGACCGAATCCCTTAATGGCTGGCCCTAAGTATTGGGAAACGATAGCTGCTTTCAGACAATTATCTGGAAACTCATATAGTCATACATCTCCTGAGAATGATCCTCCCAAAGAGTTATGGCCTTTGAGACCTGACCGAATGAGAATCGTACCAAATATGAAAACGGGTTTGCCTGGAGTTTTTGAGTACAAAGTAGGCGGTCGAGTTCAAAGATATGAAGTAGATGGCATTACTGGAGAATCGAGAGTACTTCATACTAAAAGTTTTAACCCTCTTAATGATTGGTACGGGATGAGTCCGATCGAAGCTGCTGCATTTTCTATTGATCAGCATAATGAATCGGGTAGATGGAACGTAGGCTTAATGCAAAACTCTGCGAGACCGAGTGGCATCCTAATTATTAAATCAAAATTGAAAGATGAAGTCAGAGCACAATTAAAAGCTGATCTTGACATGAACCATACAGGCGCTATGAATGCAGGAAGACCATTAGTGATAAATGGTGCGGATGCAGATTGGAAGGGGCTATCTTTCACTCCTAAAGATATGGATTGGATCAAAGGCAAGAATACTTCTGCAAGAGATATTGCATTGGCCTTTGGAGTACCTCCTCAATTACTCGGAATACCTGGCGACAATACTTTCTCCAATTATAAAGAAGCAAGAGAAGCATTTTGGGTTGAAACAGTGATACCTCTCGCAAATGATGTTCTTGAAGAACATAATAATTTTCTTGTTCCTAAGTACGGTAATGACAAGCTCTTCTTAGGTTTTGATAAAGATGAACTGGATGCCTTACAGCCTTCTCGGACTTTGGTATGGGCTAGGGTTGGAACTGCTGAGCATATTACTACAAATGAAAAACGTTTGGCCACTGGATATGAAGAATTACCAGAAGAAGAAGCCAATCAAGTTCTCATCTCCTCAAGTAAAGTACCTCTTACATTTGATGAAACAGAAGAAGAATCATCGGAAAGTTTAGCGGATGAACAAAGTGATCCAGAAGAAGATATCGAAGATGATGAAAATAACGAAGATGATGGCGACAAAAACTCTCCAGAAGATATTGAATTAAAAGTTGTTGTAAGAAATGAAAAAGATAGACGGGCTTTATGGAAGAGATCCAATAGGAAAAGAATCATTCATGAGAGAAGATTCGCTAGCCAATTGAGAGCAGCGTTTATCACTCAAGGAAAGATAGTCGCTAAAGCAATAGAAGGCTTAACAGAAGATCAGGCTATTAGTGCTGTAAAAAACTCTATTGAAGAATCCCAAGAGATATTTGAGAAAATATTGACTGATAATATGTCCAGCATTTTAGAAGATTTTGGGGGTGCTGTCTTAAGAGGTTTAAAAACTGAAGTTGAAGACTATGAAACTAAAAACGCTGATATAAAATTTCAGTCGTTCAAGAGAGAGTGGCTTAGTCAGAATGTAGGTAGGAGGATTGTCTTTACCAAAGAGACTACAAAAAGAAGAGTAGTTAAAGAATTAAGAAAAGTTTTTTTGGAATCCCAAAGACGGGGCGAGGGTATCGAGAAACTTAGTAAGAGAATCGAAAAAACTTATAAGGGGTTTGCTAAGCCAAGAGCGATGCTCATCGCAAGAACTGAAACAGTGTCTGCTTCAAATGCTGCATCTAAAGCAGCGGCCAAAGCGACTGGGATTCCTAATCTAGAAAAAGAATGGATACCGAGTAATGATGCGAGATCGAGGGGGGCTACTCCTGGGTCAACTAATCACATATCGATGGAAGGGGAGAAGGTGGGCATAGATGAAAAATTTTTGGTTCCAAGTATTGATGGTGTAGACGAAATGGATACCCCTGGAGATCCAGAGGCGCCTGTTGATCAGATTGCTAATTGTAGGTGTACAATGGGTTTTGTACGCGGGAAGGTGGAGTAATGTCATCTTGTTTGCAGCAAGTTATTAATTATGCAAATTCTGCTAATTTCACTTTTGATTCCGATCTCGTTGAATTCACAGGTACCTTAGCAAAATTAAAAAACCTTATAAATTCTAGTGAAACTTTATATCAAAATTTTGGTCAGGATGATCTGCTTAGATCAGTAGGTGGGAGCGTAACAGGAACTCGCGCAGGAGTAGCGGTTTTATCGTCAGGTAAATTAAGAATCCCAAATGGAATAGGAGACTGGTCTTTTGACCCCACTAGTATGCTGGGAGCCGATGCTCGAATTGGAAATATTCGTTTTAAATATATTCCTCTTTATACTGGATCACCCACAAGTACACAGAGCATTTTTACTGAGCAAGAAACAGCTAATTCAAATAAAAATCAAATTGCAATCTCACATGCTACTAACGGGAATTTAACCATTGTTTTTAGAACTAGTACTGGCTCAGGAGCGGGTACTTTAACTGCTATTACAGGTTGGTCGCCTGTATCCGGTACGACTTATGAATTTGAATTAAGTTTTAATATATTAACAGGAACTCAGAAATTTTATTTAGATGGCGTTCAACAGGGCGCTGATCATGGCGCTTCATTTGCAAGAGATGTAGGTACGATCGGTTTCATAAGATTCGGCGCAGGAGGGAGCTCCAATTTTGAGGCGGACGACCTTCAAAGATTCGATACTCAAATTCATATCGCTGATTTTAGTACTGAAATACCAAGAGTAGTTACTTTAACGACTTATACAACAACTGATCCGAGTATCGTTGATAATTCAGGTGTACTTGGAGATGCGCTATGTGCATTCATAGAAACGACTTCCACTGTTTTAGGAAGCGATTCGTTACAATATACTGTCTGTATTAGTGGACAGGATAAATATTGGAATGGTTCAGCTTGGGTAAATTCTGATTCCACCTTTGCACAATCGAATCTTGCATCAGTAATAGAAACTAATAAAGCTGCACTTGAGCTCTCATTAGGGGGCATAATACAAGTAAGAGTATTTTTACATAGTGATGATGGCTCGACAACACCAGATATCACAACACTCACTATTGACTATGATTTTTTTAACACTCAAGCGACTCCCCCAACTTCAAAAGTATGGGGATTTTATAGAGATATAGCGGGCGTCGGAGTAGAGGACGCCACAGTCACTTTCACTTTAAAAAGAGGAAACAATCAATATCGTGAAGCAGGGGACGCGGTTATTGAGAAACAAATAACGGCAACAACGGATGTGAATGGCCGATTCGAAGTTAATTTAATTAGAACGAGTGAATACGAGCATACGGGAAACTCTTACATACTTACAGTGATAAAAGAGGGTGATTCTCTAAATACAAGTACGATTGATGCTACCAATGCTATTGAATTTAATGTTCCTGACGTAGCTGATGTTAATATTACATCACTGTTAACGGCGGTATGATTTTTATAAACTGAGAGGGTATTAAAATGGCAACAAAAAAAGAAAAAGAATTTAAAACTTTTAAATTTAAAGTATCGGATGAAAGCGAAGATGATAACACTGGACACATAAGTGGCTTCGCATCTACTTTTGGTAATGTGGATCAAGGCGGGGACATCATAGAGCCTGGTGCATTTGCTAAAACCATTAGAGAACAAAAAGCTTTTCCAAAATTGTTGGATCATGATCCAAGAAAGCCAGCGGGTTTTTCTAAATTAAAAGAAACATCAAGGGGCTTATTCTTTGAATCCGAATTAAAACTTTTCGATCCAGAAGTAAGACAGCGATTCGAATTAACTAAGCTCTCTTTAAAATTAGATGCACCGATGGGAGTTTCGATTGGATTCATTCCAGTTAAAATATCTTTCGATGAAGTGGACGGCCAAAGAGTCAGACGTTTAGAAGAGATCAGATTACTTGAAACATCATTAGTTACTTTCCCAATGAACACCGCCGCGACTGCCACAGGCGCGAAATCATTAGAGATTTATGAGCTGTTTGAACTAATACAGAAAGGGAACTACAGTTTATCTAAGATAAAAGAAGCACTCTCAATATTAGAAGAACAAAATTCTAAAAACGGAGCCGCTAATTTTGCTGATGACCCGAAATTAAGTCAGTCATTGGAAGCTTTGAGAGATGTGTTTAAATAAACACTAATTTTTGAAAGCGTTATATTAACATTTAATTTTAAGGGGGATTTATGCCATCACCAGAAACAGTAATCAAAGAATTAGCAGAAAAAATTAACAAAGATTTTAATTCATTCAAAGAATCAAACGACACGCGCCTAGACGCTATCGAAAAGAAAGGCACCGCCGGCGCAGACCGTGAAGCCAAAGTTGATAAAATGGCAGACGACATGTCAAAGCTTGAAGAGAAATATCAAAAAATGGAAACAGCTTTAAACCGCCCAGGAGCGGGAAGCGAAGATCCTAAGCAAGAAGAAGGCAAACAAGCCGAGCTTGCTAAAGAAGGAATGGAAAGTTATTTAAGAAAACGAAGAATGACTGATGAGCAGCACGCTGCTTATGTTAAATCATTCGGCAAAAATTATGCATCCATGGAAGAGTTCAAAGCTCTCAGCGTTGACTCTAATCCAGATGGTGGATTTTTTGTCAGACCTGAGATCAGTACTCAGATGACTAAGAAGATTTTTGAATCGTCTCCTATGCGACAGCTAGCGGATTCACTCACTATCTCTTCAGATGCTTTTGAAGAAGTATATGACAATGATGAGCCTGAATCAGGTTGGGTAGGTGAAAGAGAAACTAGAGGAGACTCTAATAATAATCAAGTCAAAATGATTCGGATTCCAACCCATGCGTTATTTTCTCAACCAAAAGCAACTCAAAAAATCTTAGATGATTCCGCTATTGACATCGAGTCGTGGCATCAAGGAAAAGTAATTGGTAAGTTTGGTAGAGACGAAGCAACAGCTTTTATAAGTGGAAATGGCGTTTCAAGACCGAGAGGAATCACAACTTATACATCGGGAGATGACTTTGATAAAATTGAGCAAGTAGCTTCTGGTTCATCAGGTGTAGTTGTTGCTGATGGGTTAATTGATCTTCAAAATTCTCTTTTAGAAGAGTTTCAAAAAAATGCGACCTTCATGATGAAACGTGCGACAGCTACAGCGGTTCGTAAATTAAAGGACGGTCAAGGAAGGTATCTTTGGTCTACAAGTGGAAATCTAACAGAAGGAATTTTATTTTCTCTCTTAGGTAATCCTGTTAGATACGCAAACGATATGCCAGCGATTGCGGCTGACTCACTTTCGATTGCTTATGGAGACTTTAGAGCGGGATACTTGATCATTGACAGACTTGGTATCAGAGTTTTAAGAGACCCATTCACATCAAAAGGTTTCGTAAAGTTTTATACAACTAAGAGAGTCGGCGGCGGAGTGAGACAGTTTCAAGCTATCAAACTTCAAAAACTCGAAGCATAATTTTAAAGTTCTAAAAAGCTTTAAAAACGGTTGTTAATTTTAATATAGGAGATAAATAAAAATGGCTAAAAGAGAAATTGTAAGCAAACTGAATGTAGTGCAAACGCTAGACCCACAGGTCTATAATTCTGATCAGAATTCGGATTCATCAGATATGCAAGGGTTTGACTCACTGATGATAATCACTAATGTCGGAATCTCAGCAGACACATTGAACGGTTCTAATACTATTGAATTAGAATTAGAAGAGTCAGTAGATGACAGTGTTTGGACGGATGTCGCGGATGTAGATATCATCACTGCGGTTGCAGGGGCTAACGACGGAACATTCGCTTTGATAAATGATGCTGCTGAAGATGAGCAAGCATACAAAGTGGGTTATATCGGAAACAAACGATATGTCCGAGCAGTCGTTAATTTTACAGGTACACATTCAACCGGTACTGAAGTGGGTATTGTCGCGGTTCGCGGTAATGCACATGCAATGCCAGTAGCTTAATTATTTAAGTTTTTGTGCTGAAAAATTAGTTGTTGTTTTCCTAGAAGGGGATTTATATGAAAAATTTCATGATTATACTTATACTTTTATTATCACAGATAGGCTTCGCGGCCAATGTACCGATCTTCATGGATCAAGGCGGAGCAAAATTTACTGTCGGATCAGCGGGCGAGATCGACATTATCGGAACCTTTAAACTAGGTAGCGTAACGGTATCTTCAACCGCTGCTGAATTAAATATTATGGATGGCGTGACCTCGACGGCGGCTGAGCTTAATATTATGGATGGTGTGACCTCAACGGCTGCCGAGCTTAATATTATGGATGGCGTGACCTCGACGGCGGCTGAGCTTAATATTATGGACGGTGTGACCGCTACCTTCACTGAAATAAATCATATTGACGATGCTGCTCAGGTTATAGACGGATTCAATATCAAAAGGATGGTTAGAGCGACCTATGATGAAGCAATTGACGGTGGAGGTATCGCGGCTTATGACCTCGGTGAAGATCTTCCAGCTAATGCAATTGTAACTCAAGTTTATTTTCAGATTATAACTCAATTTGTTGATGGTGGATCCGGAACAGTCGCACTTAGTTGTGCGGGAGCGAATGATCTCTTTTCAGCGGCGGATATAACTGGAGATTCTGGCGGGGTAATTAATGCAGGTGTTCCAGTCGGGACAGCAGCGACCATGTTTGACGTCGGTGGGTCGGCATGTGATATTACAGCAACGGTAGCGGGAGCGGAACAAACGGCAGGTAAATTAGTTCTTTGGATTGAATACGTAGTTAGCGAATAACAAGAGAATAAAAGGAAAAACTAAAATGAAGATTAAAATGATAAAAGGGTCAATGGGTTCCGATAGGAGTGCATCAGGAACTGCGATGCCTGTGAAGAATTATTTAAAAGATCAAGAATACGAAGTAGGCGCAAGCTTAGCTAAAGCTTTTTGTGATGATCAGAAAATTGCTAAAAGACTGGAAAAAGAACCTAAAAAAGATATGGGCGCAGCACCAGAAAATAAAATGATGGATGAGCCTAAAGGATCTAAAAAGGGTTCTAAAAAGGGTTCTAAAAAGGGATCTAATAAGTAAACAAGGAGGCCTCTAAATGCATCCTTATGGAACTCAATTACTCACAGTACCTACAATAGAGCCTATTACCACAACTGAAGCTAAGGCTTTTTTAAGAGTGGACGATTCTGATGAAGATTCTCTCATAGATGCTCTGATAAAATCAGCAAGAAAATACACTGAAAACTTTATTGATAAAGCCCTTATTACTCAGACATGGGTAATGTGGATGGATGGTTTTCCCAGAACTAGAAATAGAGGCAGCGCAGAGCCATGGTGGGATGGCGTCAGGGAGGGGGCTATCTCATCGCTTCATAATAAAGTTTTAAGAGAAATATTTATTCCAAAAGCGCCACTTCAATCAATCACTTCTGTAATAACTATTGACCCCGAAGATGCTGAAACTACTTTTAGCGCCGTTAATTATATAGTCGATATCTATTCTCCAAGAGGAAGAATAGTTTTACGTGACGGGGGAGTGTGGCCTTCTGATTTAAGAGAAGCGAATGCGGTGAAGATCACATTTATTACAGGTTACGGAGATGCCGCATCAGCTATTCCAGACGATATAATTACTGCGATGAAACAATTGATTGCTCATTGGTTTGAGCATAGAGAAGCTGTTTCTGAAAGCTCTATGACAGAAGTTCCAATGACTGTAAAACTATTATTAGATTCTTATAAATTGGTACAGATATGATCGGTAAACTCAGGCAGAGAATTATCATTCAACAAAAAACGGATACTCCCGATGGTCAAGGTGGATGCGATTCAACTTGGTCAACCTTTGCAACGAGATGGGCAAGAGTAAAACCGGTTTCCGCTAAAGAAAGATCCTTCGCTAAAAAGCTTGAACACAATATTACTCATATTGTAACGATCAGACATTTATCCGGTGTGCTCACAAATATGCGGGTATTACACGACTCTCGTATCCTTCAAATTCATGGTGTCTTAAATAGAGAAGAGCGAAGTATTTGGATTGATTTAAATTGTGAGGAAGGGGTTGCCTCGTGATTATAAAACACTCCATCGTAGGTACTAAAAAACTTAATAAAGCTCTTGCTAAACTGTCTCCCGAAATTAATAGACGAGTACGTGAGGAACTCATAGAAGGGGGATTCTTAATAGAATCAACTGCCAAAAAGTCTATTCAAAAACCAAGCTCAGGGATAACCTATATTAGGAAAGATCGTCCAAATCATGTAGCCTCTAAACCAGGAAGCGCACCGAATACTGATACGGGTAACTTAGTCAGAAATATCTTTACTGAGATTACTGATAAAAAAAATTCAACTAAAGTAATAGTTAGAACAGACGTCGAATATGGCATACATCTGGAGTTTGGAACTACAAATATGGAAGCTCGACCATGGCTTTTTCCAGCTATCCAAAAACATAAAAGAGGCATTTTAAAAAGAATTAATCAGATAATAAATAACTCTCTTAAAAAGGCAGGTAAAAAGTAAATGGTTTTGAGTCCTATCAAAGAAATTCAGAAAGCCATCTATTTAAAGCTCACAAATGATGCGACACTCGCAGCTTTAATTAGTGGAGTATTTGATAAAGTCAATCAAGATACGGCCTTTCCTTACGTGACCATTGGGGGTAACAATTCAGTTGATTGGGGTTCTCATACCTTCGATGGTCGTGAAACCACTATTAATATACACTCATGGTCGGAGAGTCAGGGCAGCAAAGAAGCACAATCTCTGATGTTTGAGATTCATAGAATTCTACACAGAAACACTCTTACAGTTACGGGGCATGTAGCAATCTTGCTTCGAAACGAGTTTGAGGAAATAATGGTTGAAGACGATCAAATTACCCATCACGGTATTCAGCGTTTTCGATTGATAACCAAGGAGGCTTAAATGGCAGGCGAAGCAGGTATAGATTTTTTATTAAAGGTGGAAGTGAGTACGACTCCGACGACTATCGGGGGTCTTAGATCCAAGTCGATGACTATCAATGCAGAAGCGATTGACATCACAAACCACGGGTCTCAAGAATGGAGACAAATTTTAGATGGTAAAGGCGTTCGATCCATGTCTACTAGTGGATCAGGAGTATTTACAGATAGCGCTGCGGAAGCAGAAGTTAGAACTTTAATGCTCGCTAATACTCTGATGGAAATGTCACTTGTAGATGCTGATACTGGAGACATGTTTTCAGGATCATTTAAATGTACATCTTTGGAATATGCAGGCGAACATAATGGCGAACGTACTTACTCAATGAGTTTTGAGAGTGCGGGAGTTGTTACATTCACCGCAGCTTAAGAAAAATAAAATAGGAGGATTTTAACGATGGCCGCGCTTACTTTACAAACTTTGGATGAAACAGGGCTCGACCCAACACTTTCGAATTCTGATGTTGGCAGTGGAGATACTGTTAAAAATATTGGTGGGGATGTATTTTTATATTTCATCAATCTATCTGGTAGTGATTCCGCTACTGTGACAATCACCGCGCAAGAGACTTCAACTACAAAACCAAGTTTTGGCCCCGTTACAAAAGCAAACATTGTTCTTACTTTAGCTTTAGGTACAGATAAAATGGTGGGCCCATTTCCTAGAAAAGCTTTTAACGATGCCTCGGGTAATGTCAATATCGCTTATACAGGTGTAGCCGCAGCGGATGTAGATGTTGCCGCACTTCAAATAGCGGGGATTGGCGGAATAGCTTAAATGGCAAATAAAGCAAGAGGCGCATTTACTTTTAAATTTCTCGACAAAGAATATACGACTATATGCTCATTTGATTTTATCTCAGAAGTTGAAGAGAAAACCGATAAAGGTATTTTGGATCTTTGTTTAAACGCAGGTAGCTTAAAAATAAAAGAAATCTCTTCCATCATGCACGCGGGATTAAGGCATAGTGATTCTAAAACGATACCTAATTTAGAGAAGGTACAAAAAGAAGCAGCTAAGCAAGGCTACACTAAAATGATAGTACCTGTGAGAGAACTTTTAAGAATGTCTTTAAGTGGGGACGATTATTACAACGAGGGTTTAGAAAAAAAAAGTGTGGAAGCGGTAAAGGACTTGGCAAAAACCAGTTAACCAAAGACGATATGCACTTCCCTTTTGACGAGTATATGCGGTCTGGACTCGGAAGACTTAATTTATCCCCTGACATTTTTTGGAAGATGACCATGAAGGAGTTTTGGTCGATGTATCATGGAAAGTTTGGAAAACCAGACATTCCACTTGGTAAAGATGATTTAAAAAGGATGATGGAGAAGTATCCAGATGGCAACGTTAGAAGAATTAGTTGTTAAAATTGAAGCCAATTCTGCTGGCTTGAGGGCCGATCTCGCTAAAGTTCAAAAGACCACTGAAAAATCAAGCAAAAAAATGAGGAAGTCCTTAGCGGATCTCGCTACTAAAGGTAATAAATCTTTCTTCTCTCTAAAACGTGCTGCTGAAACAATGGTTGGATTCATTGGAGGTCGGGTTGTTTTTGCTGCTTTCAATAAAGCTAAACAAGCAGCTTCCGCTTTATTTAGAACCTTAGTCACAGATGGTGTAAAAGCGGCGCAAGTTCAAGAGGATGCTATCAATCAATTGAACATCGCACTCGTAGCATCTGGAAAATTTTCAAAAGCGACATCTCAAGAACTGCAAGACTATGCTTCCTCACTTCAAAGAACTACTAAATTTGGGGATGAAACCATTCTCCAAACTCAAGCTTTAATTCAATCACTTGGTCAATTGGATAAAGAGGCTCTTAAAACATCCACCGCAGCGGCTCTTGATTTAGCCGCAGCACTTGGCATCGATCTAAAAGCAGCGGCGCTCTTAGTAGGTAAAGCGGCCACTGGAGAGATCAGTTCTTTTTCAAGGTACGGATTAATAATTGAAAAAGGTGCAACCAATTCAGAAACGTTTGCCAATGCTTTAGAGTCTATCAATACTAAATTTGGAGGAGCGGCGGCTGGTCAGATTAAAACATTCTCAGGGGCTTCGCAACAACTGAGTAATACTTTTGGAGATCTTACAGAAGAGATCGGTTTTGTAGTTACAGAAAACAGCGCGCTTGCAGAAGTAATATCAGTATTAGATTCTACTTTTTCTGATCTAGGAAGCATCGTAAAAGATAATAGAAAATTTCTTCAAGAGCTTGTAGCAGATGGAATCATAACACTCGCGGAAGGTATTCCACTTGTCGTGGATGGACTTGGAACAATGGTGGATTGGTTCTCGGAAGCTAAGAAAGGAGCAGCGGCTCTTACAGGTGGGCTAGCGAGTTTAGTAGGAGCGGACGATTTTGCTAAGGCTCAAGAAGAAGCATTTATAGAAGAAGTTAAAAGACAAGAAGAAAGACAAGCGTTCTTCGCTAAGACTAGCAAAGCAGCTAAAGAAATGCGTGATCGTATTGTAGAAGCTGCGAAAAAAGGAGGAGAAAGCTCAGAAGAATTAAATAGAAGTTTAGCTGCACAAAATGAAGCGATGCAAGCGGCTAAAGGATCTACGATTCAATTAACCGATGCTCAAAAAGCAATGGCAGAAGAGGGAGCTAAATTCTCTGAGCAATTATTAGCTGATGCTGAAATGAGAAAGGTTGCCGCTGAAGAGCAACAATTACTATTGGATGAAGAAAAAATAAGTATTGAAGAGTTTCATATTTTCCAAGTAGATCAATTATCTGCTCGTCTTGAACAGGAGAAAGATCTTTTAGCGCAAGCTCAGGAAGCCGGTAAGATAAACGAAAAGGATCACGTAAACGCTTTACTTCAGATTAGAAAAAAACACGCTATTGATTCTGAAAAAGTAGCACTTGATTTTGCTAAACGAGAAGATGCAGTAGCGAGAGACAGAACTCAAGCCGGTAAGAATGCATTAAATGATTTAGCTTCTTTTCAGAATGCAAAGTCAAAAGAACTTGCGGCTGTTGGAAAGGCAGCGGCCATTTCCAGCACAGTCATAGCATCTATAGAATCGGCGCAGCTAGCATTTAAAAGTCTCGTGGGAATTCCGCTAGTTGGAATTGGGCTTGCGACCGCCGCCAGCGCGGCAGCTTTGGCAGCAGGAGCTGGGAGGGTAGCAGCGATTAGAGGAACTCCATTACAAGGCGGTATTGATTCGGTACCGGGGATTGGAACTCAAGACATTTTCCCTGCGATTCTTGCACCTAAAGAAAAAGTTTTGACTGGAGAACAAAATAAAGATCTTACAAGCTTTCTTAAAAGAGAAGAAACACGATCTATCTCGACCCCCCAAAACATTGTTAATCTAATTATTCAAGGGAGTGTTTTTGATTCCAAAGAAACAGGAATGCAGATTATTGATATGTTAAATGAAGCGGGTTTCGCGACGGGGGCGGTGGTGACAACATGAGTTTAGTAGTTTATTCAAAATTTTATTTTGGTCACACCATCGACACCACAAATAAGAGTCTTGATTTTAGTGAAGGGGGAAGCGAGCTTCAAGCGACATTAAATATTGGATCATATACTTTAACAGAATTTCTGGCAGAGATAAAGCGAGCGATGGAATCAGTCGGTGCGCTTGTCTACACTGTCACTGCATCGAGGTCTACTCGGATAATTACAATTGCATCCACTTCAAACTTTGAGCTTTTGGTAACCACTGGTACTCGCGTTGGAACAACAGTTTACACTTTGATTGGATTTACAGGTGCTGATCAAACAGGGGCAGGTACTTACGATGGTGATGCTGCATCTGGAAGCGAATTTAAACCTCAATTTTTTCTACAAGACCATACACCGAGCGACAGATACCAAGAGGCCGTGGATGCTTCAGTAAATGAATCTGCGAGTGGTCAATTAGAAGTTATTCAGTTTGGAACTAGAAATTTTGTTGAGATGAATATCAGGTACCAAACAGATGATAGCCCCACTGCACATACTGAAATTAGATTACAAGCAAACGCAGTCGCTAATCTTATAACATTTATGCAGTATATTACGGGTAAAAAGCCTGTTGAATACATGGAAGATGAAGACATTCCGACTACATTTGAAAAACTTGTTTTAGAGAAACTTCCTATTAGCTCAAAAGGCACAGGTTTTAAATTGATTGAACGAGTAGAGGACACACTCCCTGGATATTTTGATACAGGGGTTATGCAATTTAGGGTACAAACGTAATGGAGGTGTATCATCAGTGTAAGTAACGGCCAAGATGCCAACCAGACAAATTTTAATAATGCGTTTGTATCCAGACTTGTAGATACAAACACTGTAGGAAGAGTTGATTTAGAGAACACAAATGCGCTTTCGGGATCTTCAGTATTTAATATTCAAAGATTCATGAATGCAGCTTCAAGTTACACAGGTATGGCGTTAGCCGCTGTAAAAGATATCACCCCTCCTTGGAATAGTAATATCGTAGGTTTATCTGCTGATAAACTCTTTCAAAGAATTGAAGCTTTAGTAGCTACCTTTCATGGAACCACTGGCCACGTTCATGATGGAACCAACGGAGAAGGAACAAAAGTCGATGCGGCTGATCTCTCTAATTTCAATAGATTCCATTCTTCATTACAGCAAGTCACCGCAACGGGACTCAACGGCACCAGTGACATCATAACAGGTTTAATGGGTGGAAAATCTCCAGGTGGGGACGCCACTACTTTAGGAGTGTTGACTACTGCGCCTAGTAATAGAGTAATAATAAAAAACTCCGCAGATGGAACTAATTTTGAAAACGTGGAAGGTGAAACGATCTTTGGTCGTTTGACTGAATCAGGCGGCGTATGGACTGTAACATTTTTCTATGTGGATGATGCAGGGGTCGAGACGTCTCACAATTTAACATCTCCTGTTAATGGAGTTTTATTATTCAGAGAAATTTTTGATCAGTTCACCAGACCAACTATTCCATCTGATTTAGGTCAATTCGCAAGTACTTTGGATATCACTCAAGATGTGGTGGATGCATCACTCACAGAAAGAGGAGTTGTATCTTTAGGAGCCCAATCATTTGCAGGTGATAAAGTTTTCGGTGGTCACGTATCAGTATCTAATGAAACTTCGATTACAGCATTTGCAAGTGGAGGTCAAGGCTCTGCGGTTACATTAACCAAAGATATAAATGAAATAACAACCGTTGCGACTGATTTAGACTCTGTTAAATTTGAAGCAGCGACCGTAGGTAAAGTAATAAAAGTAATTAATAGCGGAGCTAAGTTACTAGCTGTATTTCCTGCATCAGGTGAGGATATCGACGGTTTAGCTACCAATGCGAGCACTATAATCAGAGAGTCTCACGAAAAAGAATTCATCTGTGTAGGGGCTGGCTCTTGGAGATCTTTAGACGCTATCGGACTTGAAACACAATTCGCATTGGCAAATGCTCAAGCTACTGCCAATGTAACAGGTCTTTTATTTTCATCAGCAGCTTTCAGAAGTGTGGTCATTGAATATGACATCACTAGAAAAACAGACACCGGATCTTCTGAAGTAAGAAGAGTCGCAGGTAAATTAGTTTTAGTTTTCTCTGAAGAAACTAGTAACTGGACTTTAGAAAGCGATGAATTTAGTGGATCATTAGCGGGAGTAACATTAACTGTTACAACAGCAGGTCAAGTTCAATATGCAACAACTGACATAACAGGTGCTAATTACGTAGGCGTAATCAATTTTAAAAACATAACCACATTCAATAAGGCGGTCTAATGAAAAAATTATTATTAATATTAACTTTATTAATTTCCACTCCGAGTTTAGCGGGTAAGGTATTCAATACGGATGTGACCGTTATTGATTCTTTAACTGCGGACTCTCTAAGCGTCGCTACCACCAGTACTACAAATAATTTAGACGTTACTTCCAACACCACCACTGCGACGCTTAGGGTTGGAAATACTGG
>SDBT01006022.1_pt1 | contig 20246 bp, 31 predicted proteins | sample 2277101 | NCBI WGS metagenome assembly SDBT01 (sample SAMN10404973, study PRJNA504765) | marine sediment metagenome | isolation source: marine sediment core GS10_PC15, 103 cmbsf | place: Arctic Ocean: Southern Knipovich Ridge | collected 2010 | reverse complement strand
TAGGATGGCACAGCTTAGACTAAAGAGGATTCAGTCCAATCTAAAGAAAATTGTGACCGATATGGCCAACATGGAACGGCTCATAATAACGGAAGAGATTTACGATTATACCGAAATGATGCCACTACATTTCTTCAAGGATAAGCCCTGGGTTGCACATAGGAAAACTGCTATTCTACTTATGGCCATAATAGGCACTGAATCTCATGGCCGTTTTGTTAAGGGTAAACATGGCGAAAGGGGAATTTATCAACAAAAGCCTGAGACTTTCCGGATCGCTATGGGGTATAAAAAGAAGGATCTACCTGAAATAGAAGAGGCATTGGATACATCTCATTACGTTGCAATGAAATGCGCCATTAAGCTGCTGAAGAGAGGGAGCAGCCCGTATGATGCGCTTCGGCGTTACAACGGTGGCTCTGACGGTAAGGATAGGGCCTATGCTTTGAGGGTGATGCGTGTCTTTTACGGGATGCTGGCAAGAGATGAATGATGTATGCAATATTGGGATTGATTATCCTGGCCGCGGCGATAGTGGTGGTGAAAATCATTTGGAATGAGGTAGGTAAAAGCAGTGATCTTAAGTGAAAGGAGATACACGTGAAATATACCGATTTGACATTAGATCAAAGAATTTCACTTAAGGGGGAATTTCAGGTAAACCCCAAGTGCATAAATTATAGGATGGTAATGCTTTTATGGGGATTCATTGAAGCAGTTGAATATTTTTTAAATGATGATTTATCTATTTTAACAGTGGGCTATGAAGAAAAATTAGGAGGTACCTATGGATAAAATAAGTAGTTTCCAATTTTTGGTAGATGGAAATATCTCAGACAAAATCAATGCTGAGCTTGAAGAGCGGGGCCTGGACGCAAGCGACGTTATCAGTATTGCGCATCATTACATGGGCGTGTTCGTCTACTACAGAGAAAAAATGACGGATGATTAAACTTATAGCGGCGGTCGTCTAAACGGTTAGGGCGCCGGGCCACCAGCCTGGAGACGAAGGTTTGAGTCCTTCTTGCCGCTCGAAAGGGGGATAATATGAGTACCAAGATAGAATATTTAGATGAGAGCATAAACCCCATTCAGGATATCCGAAAAGGCAAATCGGGTCGAGGCTATCACTGCACAAAATGCTCGCCTGGCTGTCAGAACTGTTGGGCAGAGGCCATGAATATGCGGTTTGGAAATGGACAACCCTTTGATGATACTCCGGTGAAATTTGAGATAGTAGAATCTGAGCTTCATAAATTGCGAAAGTGGAAAAAGCCTCGGTATATTGGTATGCAGTTCATGGGGGACTTGTACCATCCGGATGTTGACGAGTGGATAAATTCATATATCTATGGTGAGCTCTGTATAAATTCACAGCATAAATATCTCTTGCTGACTAAGCGCCCAGAGCTAATGCAGACGTTTTTCCTTGGCAGAAATATCCCTCCGCATATCCATGGGGGCCTCACAATCTGCAACCAGCAAGAGGCAGATGAGAAAATACCTATCTTTCTGCAGATTCCATTTGCCACGCATGTCCTCTCAATAGAGCCTATGTTGGGGCCGGTGGATTTAACCTGCACTGAGTATTTATCAGGCCAACTAAACACCCTTACGGGAAAGCTAAGCCTTTTGTGCAAACCCAATATATTTATAAATAGAAAACTTGATCTTGTAATCGCAGGCTGTGAATCCGGCCCGAACCGAAGGCAGGCCAAAACTGAATGGTTTAGAGACTTAAAAAACCAATGTGTTGGCGCTGGAGTGGCATATTTTTTGAAGCAGATGGGAACTGAACCGCCTGCAATGGCAGGGCTAGAGACAGGCATACCGATGTGGTACGAAAACTTTAAATCAAAAGTTGTTAAAATGCCATATTTGGACGGACAGCAGTGGGCGGAAATGCCATGATCAAGAAAATAAATGGAAACCATCTCAGTCGCATTGATTAGAGCGATTGCAAACCAAAAGAGGAGATAAAGTTATGAAAACAGTAGCAATGGATATTGTTTTCCAAGGAGAACAAGCTGAAGAATTAAGAGAATTTGTAAGGAATGTTGTAACCGATATTGCGTTTGACCATAAGTTGAACGCAGATATTGAAATTACCAGTTGGAACGCTGATGATGAGCCAACAATAATGGTGAAAAGGTAATCAATGACTAAAAAAATAAGCGGAAACCGGAAAAGTCGGATAGACAGATGCTATGAGGTGATATTTCTACTCCGACACCCCTGCACTGTAAAAGAGTTAAGTGCCGAGATTGGTGTGAATATACGAAATACCAAGCTATATTTGAATAGTGTGAAAAGATCACGATATCTAACATTAGAGCGCCGGAGAAGGATCACGGGGAGGGCTGGGAATTTGCCGTATGAGTACTATATTGATTATTAAAGGAGTCCGGTCCACCGCCTAAGTGATAAAGAGGTTGGGAGTTATAATGGAAATACAAAATGACAAATTCAGCCAATTAGTAGAGGATCTCGTTTCTGGAGAACTGACATTAACTCATATTCAGATTGCTGTTAGAGCATCGATAAGGCAGAGGAAAGATTTACCTGATGGTATAAAAGACTTACTGGCAGGAAAGGGTGAAAGTAATCCTGGAGTGCTCTATCGAATGTTTAAGTCAATTCAAGAGGTAATTGGAAATATGGAATTAGCATACAGAAGGGGATCTCAAAAAGATAAGTAATGCGAAAACCCCGGCCTGTTATTAGACCGGGGCTAAATTAAAGTATAAAGTTTTAAGGTTTAATCACCTGAGCGCTTAGTCATGATAACCTCCCCTGAAGATTAATATTATTATTTGAAAGCAAATTGAATTATAAATCCCTTTCTCGAGAAAGTCAAGCTTTTTTTAAAATAAAAATAAAGGAGAATATTGTGATGGCAAACAGTAAAATAAAAACAAAGGTTCATGTCAGAGTTTTATTGGAAATATGTGTACCCGACACATGGAGCGAGGATTGTCCATTAAGCCAAGTATATAAACAAGCTAAAGATTCAGCTAAAAATATAATATATCAAACAATTAGTAGCAGCCTAAAGGATATCAAAATAATAGGTGAAGCTAAGGCAGAAGCCATATTGATTGAAGAGTAACTATATGAGCAACCCGAACCGGTCAAAGCGGGCTAGGCAGATTAGAAACGTTGTCAGATTCTTAAGACTGCCAAGTCAGAGTAGCCACTCTTCACACAAATCATGCAAGGGGAAGCATTGGCAGAGGGCAGTGAGATTAATTTAACAATTGGGGGGGGAATTCGTTAATTAAATTTTGACTCCCTTGATATTGGGTATTATATTGTATTTAATACTATTAGGCCCTATGATAAATAGAAATAATAATAGAGCTGATTATAAGATAGCCTATGTCGTGAGGCATAGGCCGGTATCCATGGGGCATCGATAGTATATCTTGTAATTAGCTCTTTTTTTATGGGAAGATAAATGGCAGATTTAAAGATAAAACGAGCAATAAAGAAAGCTTGGAACAAAGCCAATGCTGATAAAGTTATAGAATATAATAAAGCTTACTATAAGCTTAACAAAGAGAGAATAAATGTAGCATGCAAAATCTATTATGCAACCAATAAAAACCTATACGGATGCGGCAAAAGGATCACTATCAAAACAATAAACAAGAACTAAATCGAAATTATAAAATTTGGCGTAAGGTCAATTTGGAAAAAGTAAGAGCCTCTAGCAGGGCTTACTGTAAAGCCAATCCTGACAAAAATCGTAAATACGTTCATAAAAGTCGGGCTCTAAAACTACAAACAGAGATCGAACCTATAGACGAACAAATAGTCTTTATACGAAATGGATGGAAATGTCAACATTGTAAGAAAAAAGTAAATAAAAGGTTTAAATGGCCACATCCTATGTGTGCAAGCATGGATCACATCATTCCATTAAGCAGGGGCGGCACGCATACGTATAACAATGTCCAATTGGCGCATCTATTCTGTAATTTAAGTAAAAAGGATAATGCTCTTCCCCAAGGTGAACAGTTAAGGATATTTTAATAATTGGAACCAACAACAAGAAACAATAAAGATTTAGTATGTGATAATTGCCAACAACGTGAATCGACCCATCTTTTATATTACGAAAAGGTTCACGCAGACTCAGGCAGGACAAGCTTAATTAATCCTTCATTTATTTGTGATAATTGCAAACCACTATTCCTTGATTGCAACCAGTTTTTTGAAAACAGGCCCCGGCTTGTGTCCTTTAATGTCATAGCAAATCATTGGGATGGTAGGTTGATGGGATTGACAAGTAAAAAGCGTTGGGAATTTAGCTGCTTTCGGAACCCATACTTCAAAAAGAAACTATTTCGAATAAAATTCATATGGAAAAAGAATGACGTTGAAAGAGGAACATAATAAGGTCGCAAGAACGGCCGCGATGATAATAGGTGAGGGTGGCCAGGAAGTTCTTAAACATGGCAATGAAAAAGAACTCCGAGAGGTAGAAGATAAGCTTGGAACGTGGTTGAGGATATCAGAGAAAGCATCTGATGCCGAGATAAAAGCGAAGATTAAGATTTTCAGGGAAAGCGTAGGATTACCGGTTGAGCGAAAGGAAGAAAAGCAAAACAGAATCACTTTAGAAGAGATCCGCAAATGGATTGCAAGCGTTTCCGGGCAGTTTCACATAAGAGACCTTTACAGTTGGATGCCGGAGTTATCCAGTAAGCCCCCAGAGCGTAGGCAAATCTCAACCTGTCTTGGGCGACTGGTTAAAGAAGGATTGCTTGAGCGTGACGGGCGCTATGGGATTTACAGAAAAGTCGATAGTGAGCTTGAGAGAATGGACTTTTTAAATGTTGATAGTAAGCCAGTTAATTTATGGCTTCCTTTTGAGACTGATGAGACGGAATCAAGCTTAAATGATTTGGTTGAAATCTATCCCTCAAACATCATTGTAATAGCAGGCGAAAAGGGAGTGGGGAAAACCACGATTGCTATGAATATTGCTTGGGCTAATAGAAATACCTGGGATATCTCTTATTTTAACTCTGAGATGGGAAAACATGAGCTAAGAAAGCGCGTGAATATGTTTAGTGGTACAGATCCTTATGAATGGGCAGAGAAAATTAGCTTTTACCCGAAAAATGAAAACTTTCATGACGTTCTCTTTATCGGCCCTGGAAAGCTCAATATAATTGATTACATTGAAGCTACAGGCGATGATTTTCCTTATGTTGCAAGATGGATATCCAACATACACACGAAATTACTAAATACAGAGACGATCTGCATTTTATGTCTTCAAAAACCGCCGGGCAGAGATGAGGCATATGGGGGGACACAGACACGAAATAAACCTCGCCTTTATCTATCGGTAAGCAAAGGCAAGATGCTTATACTGGATGCTAAGAACTGGAGGGGATCAGAAAACCCTCAAAGGCGAGAGTGTAACTTTAAGATAATAGGTGGTTCAAAGCTTCTACAGGTAAGCCCTTGGAATAAAACCGATAAATGGAGTTTATAATGAGAGTAATGTTTGAAATTATAGATACTTATATTTATTTTATTCAGATGCAAAATGGGCCTATTAAAATTGGCAGATCCGTAGATCCATATGAGAGATTAACTAAGTTGCAAGTGGGTTCTCCCTACGAATTACAGTTATTATATTTTTTCCCTGGAGGCGCAAAGTCTGAGCATGCAACGAAGTATACTTTAATAGATGATGAAATAAGAGGTGAATGGTTTTGGCCTACTTCTAGGGTATTTAGGGAAATAGATGCTGAAAAAGCAATTGATAAAAAAAATAATTGGTCTATGGAAGAATGGAATCCAGAGGTGGACTTTAAAGATAGTAGGTTGACTTCAACATAGGGGGGGGTTATGTTGACTTCGTTGATTTGGTTGACGTCAACCAGGTGGTTGACTTTGGTTGACTTTTTGGTTGACTTTTTGAAACCTTTAGCTAATATAGGTTTCCTGGGATTTAGTTTACAATAACCCGTATAACGCTAAAAATCCCCCTGTAGGTAGCTACTGTATCACACGCATGCGCGCGAAAAGATATAATAAAAGATTAAGATTAAGATAAGAAAGATAAGATAAGATAAAAAACCTATTCATAAGAATGAATTTTTCAGATAACAAACTGATAATCTTTAATCAGGAGAATAAAATGATAGAGCTAAAAGGATTTATTGAAAAGGTAACCACGACCGTATCAAAAGATGGGGACATAATTGCTAAAATTACCTTGTCTCATAATCTAACCAAATCTGGCGTTCTTTCAACCGCCGGTGAGCTCATGGCCGTCCAGGATCAAGTAGTGACATGCAGCATTGAACCCGGGCAGGCCGAGATTGAGTTCGGTAAGAGCGGAGGTGGGTAAAATGGAGCCAATAGAATTTAAGGAAGTCAATGCGGCGTTACAAAAATCAGAGTCAATGACTGATGAGGAGTGCAGGCCGCTTCATGTCTTTAGAGATGACAAGCAGTGCATTTCGTGCTGGCGTCCGACATGGAGAGAAAGGCTATCTATTTTATGGTATGGCAAGGTATGGTTATCCGTGATTGGAGGGAAGACACAGCCCCCCGTGTGGTTGATGGGAAACAAGACGGCCTTTGAAAAGTGAGCTGAAATGGAATATAAAAAATATCAGATAATATATGCAGATCCGCCATGGAAGTATCAACTTTTCAGCGATAAGCCACCTTGTTCAAGAAAAGCAGACGAGGATTATTATGAAGTTATGGATTTGTTAGATATGGCACAACTTCCGATACAAAATTATTCCGCAGAAAATTCGGTTTTATTTATGTGGGCGACTTTTCCAGCTATGCAAACAGCTATAAAACTTATGCGATTTTGGGGATTTCATTATAGAACAGTAGCGTTTGTTTGGGTAAAAAAAAATAAGATTGCTGGTAGTAATTTTTGGGGGATGGGAGGGTGGACTCGTTCAAATGCAGAGGTATGTTTATTAGGAGTAAAAGGAAATCCAAAGAGATTATCAAAAGCAGTTCATCAAATTATTGAGACACAAGTTATTGAAGCTAAAATTGGAGAACATAGTGTAAAACCACCAGAAACACGGGATAAAATATTAGAACTAATGGGGGATATTCCTCGCATAGAGCTCTTCGCCCGCCAAAAGACAGAAGGCTGGGACGTCTGGGGCAATGAAGTTGAATCGTATATTGATCTACAAGCATAAGGAAAATGAGCCATGTACAACAAGCTAAAAACCGACATAAACAATCTCAGAAGAGTTGAGCCTGTAATTGAGATCAAGCGCACAGCTACTAAAAGCAAGCCCCCAGAGCAGACTAAGCGCAAAGAGTATACCAAGGCTAATGTTTTCAGAGAGCAGGACATCATAGAGAGCCACCGGCTTAGCGAGTTCCTGGAGGCTAGGTCAAAATGTGACTTTCTCTACCAGGTAGGCCCAGGCGCGGTAGAGCAGGAAAGGCTGAAAAGATGGAAGGACTGGTTTAGCCTGTCTGCCCTAATGGTGCAAAGCTTGGCTGACTTCGCCCATCAGAAGATAAGCGCACCCTGGGCTATAACGCTCACAAAAGGTAACTATGTTCTTTGGAAAATAGATGAAACCTTGGACATTCAGGGAATCAGGGATGAGCGGAAAAAACCTGGGGTGCGTTGGTTTGCAGATAGGTAAAGAAGTTTATTTGGCTATAAATATAGTTGGCACAAGTCTTGCATACACATTGTACCTAAGATAAAAATTTGACAACCTCATTTTACCGCTTTATGCTTATTGCATGCCTACCAAAGAGAAAGTCCGCATTGAATATATATCCTTGGAGAAGCTTAAGCGCTGGCCGAGAAATCCAAAGGATCATGACCTCGGGGAAATTTCCCAATCTCTTGCCAGATTTGGCTACGTCGCTCCCATTCTCATAGATGAGCGCAGCAAAAAGATAGTGGCGGGCCATGGGCGCCTCGACTCCCTTCTATCAATGAAAGACGATGGCCAGAAGCCACCGGGGCGAATTGTGTTAAAAAACGGCTCATGGTTTGTACCCGTGATCCGAGGGATAAGGTTTAGCTCGGACAGAGAGGCCGAGGGATATCTTTTAGCAGACAACAGGTTGACAGAGGTAGGTGGCTGGCACGAAGATATACTTGCAGAGGTATTAAGCGAGTTTGCAAAAGAGGACAGTCTGGACGGGCTGGGGTGGGACGCCGATGATGTGGATGAGATAGTCAAAGGGATACAAACTGATGAACCACAAGAGGCACCGGAAGCACAGATAGATAAAGCGGATGAGTTGCAGAAAAAATGGAGGGTGAAATTGGGGCAGGTGTGGAGCATTGGGAATCATAAGCTTATGTGTGGGGATAGCACGAAGCGGGAAGATGTTGAGCGGGTGATGGGCGGGAAGAAGGCGGCTTTGGTTATGGCTGACCCTCCATATAATGTCAAATATACTGGCGGATCTTCGAATGAGCGAGATAGAGCGGATTCCTATGTTGACCAAATGACTGACGAACAATATACTGAATGGCTGAAGGCGGTGCTATCAAATGCGTTTCGATCAAGTGATGACCAAGCGGCACTTCTGTTGTGGTTTTCATCGAATAAAATGCGATGCATATTGGACGGATATGAAGGGGCTGGATGGACTCAAAGGAATTTGATTATTTGGAATAAACTCAAGGCGCATTATGGAGCGTTGGGTGCACAGTATAAGCATCGACTTGAGCCTATGTGGTATTGCTACAAGCCTGGAAAGACTCCTCGATTCTTCGGAGAATCAAACGAATGCAACGTTTGGGATGTTGACCAACCGCACATAAATGATTTGCATCCTACAATGAAGCCCATTGAACTGTATGTTCGATGCGTGGGTAATCATTCAGAGAAAGGTGACTCTGTGGTGGAATTGTTTGGTGGAAGTGGCACCACAATGGTAGCTTGCCAGAACCTTAATCGTAAATGCCGAGGGATAGAAATTTCTCCTGCTTATTGTGCCGTTATTCTCCAGCGTATGTCCGACATGGGCTTAAAACCTAAACTTATGAGCTAACAATGGCAGAGAAAAAACCAAAAGTCAACACAGACCAGCTAACCGGAATAGTCAAGGGTATCCTGGGTAGCGTAGAGCCCATCACCGTAGAGCAGGCCAAGCAGCTCATGGATCTGCACAAGAACGAGATAAAGGCCGAGCGTACCCGCATGGACAAGAAAAAAAGGGAGGCCCAAAAAGAGGTGAGGGACAACGGGGGGAAGCCGAAAAAGCATCCTGGGGGTAGGCCCACGAAATACCGGCCTGAGATGTGCATCCAGGCAATACAGTCCCTAAGCACAGGACAGGGGATGATCGAGACTGCCTGCCACCTCAAAGTGCTGAACGAAACAATGTCAGATTGGACAAAAATCTACCCAAAGTTTTCCGTCGCTATAAAAATAGGCAGGCAGCTATGCGAGCGATGGTGGCGAGATCAAGGGCGGTTAAACATGCATAATCCACATTTCGGTCACGTGCTGTGGCACATGAATATGACAAACCGCTTCAACTGGAAACAGAAGGTCGATCAGACGGAGACGGTCAAGAGTGAGAAAACAATAACCCATAAGCATGTGATAGAGCAAATGGCTAAAAGGCCGGAAAAGGAGGTAGCGGAAGTCCTTGAAATCATATCTCGATATAGTCAGAGCGGAGCCGAAATTGAGAAAACTCCTGGTACCACGGTTCACTAAGTATATACCGTATATGCCTACGGTAAAGCAGCAGGCTTTTTTATTGCTTAACTGCTTAGATGCCTTTTACGGGGGAAGCGCAGGCCCTGGAAAAACTATTGGTCTGCTTATGTGTGCTCTACAGTATTCAGATGTGCCGGGCTATAATGCTATTCTCATAAGGGATACCTTCGCTAACCTGAGCAAACCGGAGGGGCTTATCCCTCGCTCACAAGAATGGCTGGCAGGCACGGATGCTCGTTGGCATGGGGATCTTAAGCAATGGGAGTTTCCTTCTGGGGCCACTTTAAGTTTTGGCTATCTTGACGGGCCGATGGATCATTTTAACTACCAGAGTGCAAGCTATCAGTACGTGGGGATAGATGAGATTGTGCAAATCCGGGAAAACCAGGCCAAGTATATGTTCTCAAGGTTAAGACGTCTTGAGACGCATAGGGACATACCCATCAGGTTCCGTTGTGCAAGCAATCCGCCTGCCAGGGAACAGGTAGCCAGGGGTGCATGGGTGAAGGCCCGCTATATTGATCCTGACACACGCGGGGACAGGATATTCATCCCAGCCAGACTGGATGATAACCCCCATTTAGACAAAGAGCAGTACAGAACTCAGTCCCTTGCCCAACTCGACCCCATCACAAGGCAGCAACTTGAGGAGGGCGACTGGAACATCAGAGCCACCGGCCACATGTTCAAGCGCCACTGGTTCGAGGTGGTGGACGCAGCCCCTACGAATAATATCAAGGTAATTCGCTACTGGGATATGGCAGCTACTGAGAGGAAGGTGGGAAAATCCGAGTCCAGTCAACCGGCCTTTACTTCCGGCTGTAAAATGTCCATGACCCCGGACGGCCTCTTTTTCATAGAATCAATGATCCGAGGCCAGTTTTCACCCAGGCATTGTGAGGCCCTTGTCAGGCAGACGGCGGACATGGATGGCAGGGGTGTGCCTATATGGCAAGAACAGGAGCCGGGTAGCTCGGGTGTGGCCATTATAGACCACTACAGGCGCAATATATTAAGAGGATTCGCCTTCAGGGGAGACAAGGTTGACAAGGCTAAAACTCAAAGAGCAGGTCCATTCGCCAGCCAAGCAGAGGGTGGCAATGTGTTTTTAGTAAATGGCGCTTGGGTACCCGACTTCCTGGATGAGATCGAGCTTTATCCTGACGGGCCTTTTCTGGATCAGGTAGACTCTGCAAGCGGGGCTTTCAACAAGCTCGTTGGCATAGGCGCGGGCGTGACCCCCAGGGTAAGCCTTGTTGACAGCTCGCAAAAGGCACCTTTGATGAGCGAAAAGCCAGAGGGGGAGTGCGTGGGAGTGTATGAAGGGAACAAGTTTTTGGGCTGGGAGAAGGTGGGGAGCGGAAGTCGGCCTTATGTGTCCGGGGTGTTGGGGCAGGGAGGCTGGTAGAAATGATAATATTAAATCTTTCAAGAAAGGCACAAACTTAATGAAAATTGCTATTAATGAAATTGAGATACCTGAACGATTCAGAAAGGATATTGGTGATTTAACGGATTTAATAAAAAGCATTTCCGAAATTGGCTTACTACATCCCGTTGTCATTAATGAGAATAATCAGTTAGTTGCTGGACAGCGTAGATTATTAGCCTGCAAAAAATTAGGCTGGCAAGAAATCCCTGCAACCCTAATTGATTTAGATAACCTTGTCCGTGGCGAGCATGATGAGAATACCATTCGTAAGGATTTCACACCCAGCGAGGCCGTTGCTATTTGGGAAGCAATGGAAAAATATAGCCCTCCAGGTAAGAAAGTGTCTAAGTTAGACACTAACTCAGAAAAAAGGCGGAACCGAGCTTCTAAGGCAGTAGGGATAAGCCCCGCTTCTTTATCTAAAGCTAAACAGGTGGTAGAGGCCGCCAAACAGGAGCCTGAGAAATATCAACCACTGCTTAATGAAATGGACAAAACTGGAAGGGTGTCAGGTGTCCATAAAAAGCTAAAGGTCGCTAAACAAAAAGAAGAGATTAACAAAGAACCGCCACCTCTACCAAAAGGGCCATTTAGGGTGATAGCGGTTGACCCGCCCTGGACTTATGGGCGTTCTAATGATTCAAGTCATCGCTCAAGCAATCCTTATCCCTCGTTATCAATAGATGAAATAAAATCCCTTCCGATACCTGAGCTATCTCATGATGATTCAATCCTATGGCTATGGACAACAAACGCTCATATCCGAATAGCCTTTGAGATAATGGAACATTGGGGATTTGAATACAAAACCCTGCTCACATGGGAAAAAGACAAAATGGGGACGGGTGATTGGCTAAGAGGCAAGACAGAGCATTGCCTAATGGGAATAAAGGGAAAGCCGACCGTAACCTTAACTAACCAGACGACCAGCATTCATGGGCCGTCTGAAAAACATAGCGCAAAGCCTAATAGCTTCTATAAACTTGTTGAAAATCTTTGTCCAGGAAGCAAATTAGATTTTTTTGCAAGGCAAGAACGCCCTGGATGGAGAGTATATGGCGATGAAATTCAATGAGACAGATAAATATAAGCTTGGCAGAACTGGGGAACTATTAATAGCTAAGTTATTGCAGAAAAGAGGATGGTATATCATTCCGAGCTATGATTATACAGGAGAGGACAATGATAAGGCACCAAAGCTTCAAGGCAATATGAACGCTTTTGTTATTCCTGATTTAGATATTTCTAAAGCTGGTAGTAGACGATGGGCCGAGGTGAAAACTAAAACAGAGGCAACCTTTACAAGGATAACGGGCAGACTTGAACATGGCATACCGAGCAGGCATTACCGCAGTTACAAAGAAGTGCAAGACATTACTGGCTGCGAAGTTTGGCTGTTCGTTTATGAGACAAACACAGGCGATGTTTTGTATGGAAAATTAGATGAGTTAGAAAAGAAAAAGCGTGATTATGAAGGTAGAAAAATGAGTTACGGTGGGATGGTATTTTTCCCAAGGGATTCGTTTGGATTATTTGCAAATATCAAAGTGAGCTAAGCTCAATAAGCTCAATATTAACGAGCTTAGCTCTAAACTAAAACATAAGCTCTGAGCTAAGCTCATCCATTAAGAGCTAAGCTAACAACAAGCTGGGGTAAAAAATGATTGATGGAACAGACAGTAAACCCTTTCACTATTTTACCATTAGGGGCGAAATAGATAGTGCAGGCTTTGAGCCTTTTCATTACGAGACAGATGAGCAGGGAGCTATTAAGGCAGCTCCTGAACCGGAGCTTAACTTTTTTTACTCATATAACGGGCTTCCCCTAGAACTTTTGCCCTTACTAAGTGAGCTTATGGAAATCAAGAGCTTACTTAAGCAGACATTAGAAACCCTAAACAAGAAAGGATGATAAACATGGAAACTTTACTAATCGCAGCAGCACCCGAGCTCATTACTTTACTGGGAATTGCCCTCACCGGCCTCGCTACATGGGGCATAGCGCTTTTAAAGCAGAGGGTTAAGGCAGAGGTAGCCCTAACCGCCCTGGAGACAGTAGACAGCATCATAAGTGCAATAGTGGGCAATCTCAGCCAGACAAGCGCCAAGCAAATGAGAGCAGCATCGGAAGACGGCCACTTGTCCAAAGATGATAAAACAAAGTTGAAAAGGTTTGCCAGGGATGAGGCCAATCGGCTCATATCGGCAGAGGTCGCCAAAGCAGCCGGTAGCGCGGTGAAATCGCTTGACGCTTATATCTCAAAGAAGATAGAGGAGCGGGTGGGAGCCAGCAAAGGATGAACTATAGGCCGCGATATGGCGAACGAGGGAACGGCCGGGGAGCAAATGACTATCCATAAGATGGTTGACCAGTGCCGCATAAAAGGCTGAGCTACGGACTCCCTATCGCGGCTGAGCAATAATAAGAGTTAATTAGGAGGATACAAATGGCACACGCAGCAGCATCAGCAACCGAGTATTTACCATACGCAAGAATGCGTTATTTCAACTATTTTTGCACAGCGGGCAGTGCGGTGGGAGCGGCAGACACGGACAGCACAATGTCAGAGAACTTTGCCCCCAGCTACGCTTTTGAGCTGGAGAAGATCCGCCTGCGCCTTTCCGGTGCCCATGTCAGCGTGGTGGACTTTATGGCATATATCAGCCACCATCTCGGACAGCACTATAACCAAAATCTTATTTCCCAGGCCATGAACGGGGTGAAAGACGTTTTGTACCAGCCAGATCCGACACTGAAGTTCGCAGAGGGGGACGTGATACACTTCTCAATGAGATACAGTGCCGCTAATATCTATGCGCTTTCTGTTAGTGGATGGTGCATAACGCAGGCACCGAGTAGCTAATATGATAAGCGTAGACGCACAACCAATAGACGGCAACCTTGCCATAGACGCTCAGAATCAGTACGGCAACCATGCCGACTATCTTGACGTGAACGCCATAATCCAGCATGGCAGGATATCGGTGGACGCTTATGAGAAGCCCGCCGGGTTGCAGTGCTATATCCCTCTGTTCAATACCATAAGCCCTTGGTGGGGTGAGCTTGCACTTGATGCTGGGAGCCATGTGAGGGCCTCCGTCGCCACAAGGATTAATCCGACAACGGGCCTGATAGAATCTCTTGCCAACAACATACCACGTTTTGAGAAATACACGTTAGCTGCCCTGCTTGACGAACCTACAGGAACGAATCTGATTCAGTATAGCCATGAGTTAGATGATGGTTGGTGGACTCGGACAAGGCTAACAAGTATTACAGTTAATGGAATGCTTGCGCCTGATGGGAATATTGTGGCTGATGGATTGGTGGCAGATGGAGGTAATGTCGCACACTATATTAATACACCAGCGATAGCTGGGATTACTCAGAATGACAAAGTTGTTCAAACTGTGTTTGTAAAACCAGGCAATGAAGATTGGATACTAATACAAGTTGCTTTTCGTACAGCCCTTAATGCTTTTATAGGACTAGGATCTTATTATTTTGATATTGCTAATGGTGTGATAGGTGCAACAAGAGAGGATGCAAATGTAACAATTCATAGCTATATGATTCAGCCTGCTGCTAATGATTTTTATAAGGTAGGTTTAATAGTTAGCATAAACGATGCAACAGTGGATATAGTTAGAGTTGATCTATTTTCTGCTCATGTTAATGCTAATGCTGTTTTTACAGGCGACACCACCACCGTCAACACCTGGGTCTGGGGTGCCGACCTCAAAAAGCAGGCATACTTCGATTCCTACGTTCCCACCTCCGGCGCAACGGCGACGAGGGCGACGGAAAGTGGATATCCTCTATATGACTTGCCCCTGGGGTTGTTCAATGCGGAGGGGACTGCGAGTGTTTGGGTGAGGTTGGGCGGTAGTAGTGTTGATTTTGGAGTGAATGAGTTCGGATTTGTAACCTCACAAGACGCTTACAAATCCATAATATATTCTACTGGGTTTGGTGCTATCAAAACAAGAGATGGCCTTAATGTCGGAGTAATCAACTTAGCTTATTCAGCCAACACCTGGTACAAGCTCGTCGCAAAGTGGTCGTCAACAACCTTAAAGATGCAAGTCGGCTATGATAGCGGGGCGGGGATTGTCTGGGGTGGGGAGGTAGCCTTTGACGGGAGCTACACATTAGGAACTGCTTTACGCTTAGCGTATGGCTTATACGGCCCTATCTGGTTTCACAAGCTGATGATATTTGACAGAACGGCTACCGATATCGAAATTAACGCCCATCACGGGAGTCCGTAATGCTTAAACAAGGCTTTTTCCTAACAACCATAACAGAGCAGCAGATAAAGGAAGCCATTGAGCGCTATCCCGCTATCGGCGAAAGGGTACGCAACTGGCAGCCGATAGCCAGTGTAGCCGACAAGCAGGTTGTCCACATAATAGCGGACATAACCGACCCTGACCAATTAGACAGGCTGAAAGATCACGCAGACTACTTAGGCAAAAGCTACAGGGAGATAGCGCAGAGAGCGAAGGCCAGCAATCCCGTGTGCAAGGCCGTCATAAAAGAGATAGTGCTCACTGTCTGGGAGATAGACAACCCAGACTCAGAGGGTTCAGAGAGAATCAACTACAAAGGCAACTTAGGTGAGTGGATAGCCGCTGGAAAACCGGAAAGGCTGGCAGGATGGTTCCCTAAGCACGTATGGGCCGGACAGGATATAGAAATTCCAAGTGAGGAAGAAATATGACACTTCATATTGACGCTGAAGAGGTTATACGAGTACCAGCAGTTGGTGACAACAACGCAGACAATATCTACAATACCCCGTTAGTTACCAGCAACAGGGACGGCACCGTGCTTGAGCGCCTTGAGTGGGTGATCGACGCAATAGTTGCCCAGGCGGTTGCCATTGCTAATTGGGCGCTGTCATTCCTGATACTGACGGAAACCGGCGCGACAGTGACTACTGACGGCGGTGAGCAAACCCTGTACGTCAACAACTCCCCCACTGGTGTTTTTTCCCCAAAGATAGTGCAAATAGATTTCACAAACCAGACGGCAGCCGAGACGGTGGTGATAAAAGAATATTATCGTATAAAGTCCGGCGGTGTGCTTGTCCTGATAGATGAGGTTACTTTTATAGGCGTGCAAGACCCGTTGCTAAAAAATATAAGGCTCGAGGAGAACAGATTTGGCGTCCGGGTTACGATAGAGAAAACGGCTGGTGCGAATAGAAATTACGACTATGAAGCGGTGTATGCGATATGATCGGCTACGACAAAGTCTCTGAATACGATCAAATTCTCCTAGACTTACCCTTCCACGAGGGTATGGGCGCGATAACACGTGACCAGGCAAAGCCGCACCACCAGGATGTTGCTTTAAATGAACCAGGCGGTGGCTCATTTCTCTGGGACAGGATTGCATTTGGAAGATCTGCCTTTGACAGCGCCTTCGCTATAGACGGTGCCGACTTTGATTCAGGCAAGGCATCCTTCGGGCTTGGCTTTAGCCTGGATTTTCCCTCCCCTGCGGGTGTAGGTCATTTGACCTTTACGACAGTAGGAGGTGGGGCTGGCGATGGGGTTTATCTTGACCTTGCTGCCGCTAATTGTGTCGATCTTGACTTTATAGCAGGTGATTACAGTTTGGGTGTCTGGATGCGGTGGGAAACTACTGGTAGTTCACTGATAATCATAGGCAGATATGAAGTGAATGTCAGCGGCTGGGAGCTATATCTTTGGAGGGCGCCTGGCCCTATAGACTATCTTACATTGAGACATCATCATGCCGGGACAATTGTCGGAGCCAATCCTCGTTCCGCCATCTATTCTGTGGGATGGACGCCTGAAGTGTGGTGGTTTATGGGAGTGAGTAGAATCGGGGGAGGCCAAGGTGCCTTTTATAGAAATGGGGTTGCCGTAAATACAGTAACAGGTGTTTTAGTCGATCCTGAAAGCTGTCCTCAAGATTTAGTTCTCGGTACAAGATACGACAAAACTTCCGATTGGTATAAAGGCCAACAATGGCGACCGCGCGTTTGGCCCAGAACACTTACGGCAGCAGGATGGCTAAACATTTTTGAAACCGAACGTGGCTTTTTTGGGGTGTAAAAATGATAGATATAATAGGTATTCTACATTATATAGAAGTACATATGCATTCAGCTTCCAACTGTTACCCGACGTTGGCTAACGGGGTGCAGGTTCAGGGAGCCGCTGGGGGATGGGCTTTGGGAGCAGGCTTTACAGAAATAGTCCCTGTTAACACTATAACAGCCGAGTTTGACATTCACTACATTGTAGTTGAGGCGGCAAGTGTTGCTGATGTTTATGAAATAGTTTTGTATGCTGCCACAACTGAAATAGGTAGGGTACGAGTGGCATTTATTGACATTGCAAACTCTCAGTCATTGCCTTCAGTTCCATTTCAGTGTGACGTATTGCCAAAAAACACGCAGATACAAGCAAAGTGTGCCAGTAAGGCCGGTGGATCTAAAACGATTGATATCTCATTACACTACCATACCTACTAATATGGAGATCGGATTATGACAATAGACTACAGAGCGCTTGTGGAATTATTTGTGTTGGTAGCAGTAGCATTGGGAGCTTACTACAAAGCTAATGGTTTTTGTAGAAGCAATCCCGGCAACAACAAGACGCAGATGACAAAGGATGTTACTGAGACTAAGACAAGGGTGGAGATACTGGAAAAGAGTGAGGTTGTTATATTCCAAAAGGTAGACAAGATGGCCGATAAGATAGAGAAGATAGCCGACGACGTGTCGTTTATCAAAGGCAAGATGGAGGGGTAATTTGTCCAAGATGCCATAAGCAAATGAAGTTTATAAAAAAGGCCGGTTGGCAGTGCTTTCATTGCGGATGGTTAGGATGAAAATAGGGAGGTAGCCATGAGAAAACATATCAGGATACTGCTTGCTTTAGGAGTGTGCCTGGCCTTCATTCTAAGTGGTCACTTGCCTCTGGCCGCTTTCACATGGGAGGGCGAACTGAATCCGAATGAGTTTGATAGCTGGAAACTGCTTTCCATCCAGCCTACCTCCCAAGGATATTTTTGGGTGATTATAGAGAATCCTGACCGGGGCTCGCCAATCGACGTTGTTGCTTTAAGAGTTGATTCAAACTCTAACGTACTGGGATACCGCTACTTCAAAGACGGTGAACCCTACCTTTACATTTTTGATAGCAATGAGGATAAATATGTCCGTTATTACTTTACACAGGAGGACAAAGAATCCTGTATGAAGTGCCATAGCGGTGGCATTCAGCATTACATTGCGGGATTTGAGAAATTTAATACTGCGGACACAGCAGACAAACTTGAGGATCTGGCCCGGCAGATAAGGGAAGCATAGATATGGCAAATATATTCACAAAACTCTTTTCAATGTTCCGAAAAGAAAGCAGAACCACGCAGGTCAGGGTAGCGGCGGTCGGCAGTGGCGGTACGATAGAACCCGTACGCAATTACGAGAACTTTGCCAAGGAAACCTATCTCAAGAACGCAACGGCCTTTCAGGCGATAACCTGTGTTGCCTGGAATGTCAGCATACCACCCTGGGGGCTGTTCAAACGGCTACCTGACGGCAACAGAGAGCAGATAACCGATGATCCTCTTGTTGAGGTGCTAAAGAGGCCCAATCCGAGTGAGAGTTTGGCGTTCCTTATGCTCAGGGCCTCGGCATATCTGGCCATGTCTGGCAACAGCTTCTTTGAGCGAATCACCCAGGACACGGGGCCGAACAGGGGGATATTGAGAGAGTTACACGCACTCAGGCCAGACAGGATGAAGATACTGGTTGAACCGACAACCGGGCAGCTAAGGGGCTACAAATACACCGTCCAGGGCAGAAGCGCACCCGACTTTGAGGTTGACCCCATAACAGGTCAAAGCGATGTGCTGCATTTAAAGTCATTTCACCCCATAGATGATTGGTGGGGGGCGGCTCCCACTGAATCGGCGGCAAGAGAGATAGACACCTCAAATGCCGCCACGCAGTCAAACAAGGCCCTGCTTGATAATCAGGGACGCCCCAGCATGATCTATACCCTGATAGGTGCTCTGGGTGATCAAGCCCATGATGAGCTAGATCGCCACATAAGGGAGGTACACAGCGGCCCGGCGAATACGGGCAAGCATCTTATCGTTACGGGCGAAAGGGGAACGAAGGTCGAGCCATACGGATGGTCGCCAAAGGATCTGGATTTCAATGAGGGCGATCTGCGGCTTATGAGAAAAATAGCCATGAGCTACGGGGTGTTTCCTATGCTACTTGGGATACCCGGTGAAGCGACTTTTGCGAATTTCAAGGAATGCCGCCTTGCCTTCTGGGAATCTACGGTGCTTTTTTACCTCAACTATATTCGCGGTGAGCTCAACAACTGGCTTTTTAAACGAGATGACCCGCTTTTCTACGATTATATTCTTGACGATGTGCCTGCACTGGCTCCCAAAAGGGATATGCTATGGAAACGAGCGGAGGAAAGCGATTTTCTGACCATTAACCAGAAATTAGAGATGGTTGGATATCCTAATTACGGCCCCGCAGGCGATGTCATCCTCATATCGGCAAACATGATACCGTTGGGGTCTTCTGTTGAAGGTGAGGGCAAGGAAAAAGAAGAGGAGGAAGAGGAGAAAGCCCGCCAGGAGTTAGTAGAGCAAGGCTACAGTGATGAAGAAGTGGATGACATGCTTGGCTATACTCATGGGGATGAAGAGCAAGACGATGAGCAAAAGGAATTTGACTTAGATGAGCTTGAGGAAATGGGGGCGGTTCCTGATGAGGAAAAACCCTTTCCAGGGGAGCATTCTTGTCGGCTTTTTGATCCAGGCCAATTTGACAGGTTTAACCGTATCAATTGCTACCGGAGATCTGCAAACCGCTGTATTGACTATATTTTCGGGATAAAAGGCAACAAGAGCAAGGTGCAGGCGCTACGCTATAAGAAAAAGGTATGGACAGCCAGCGAAGCAAGGGCGCACTGTAAAGGCAAAGGGGGTACTTTTGAGGCTGCCGGTAAAGAAGTAAATATGAAAGAAGGATTCATGGCAATATGAAAGTTAAAGTCAATGATAGGGTTTATGACGGCGAGCTTGAGCC
>SDBT01006021.1_pt1 | contig 20247 bp, 15 predicted proteins | sample 2277101 | NCBI WGS metagenome assembly SDBT01 (sample SAMN10404973, study PRJNA504765) | marine sediment metagenome | isolation source: marine sediment core GS10_PC15, 103 cmbsf | place: Arctic Ocean: Southern Knipovich Ridge | collected 2010 | reverse complement strand
CTTCGAGGCTATCCGGAAGGTGATCCAGCTGGCCATGGACGGGGAGATAGACGGCACCGTGACCGGGCCCATCCACAAGGAGAGTCTCAACCTCGCAGGGCATCACTTCGCCGGGCACACCGAGATATATGCCCATTTCACGAAGACCTCCGATTACAGCATGATGCTTGCTGAGGGCGACTTCCGGGTTGTCCACGTATCAACACATGTCTCCCTGAGGGAAGCGTGCGACCGTGTCAGGAAGGACCGCATCCTCAGGGTGATAGGCCTGGCAAACGATGCCTGCAAGAGCCTGGGTATCGCCTCCCCGCGGATAGGCGTTGCGGGGCTTAACCCCCATGCCAGCGACGGTGGCCTGTTCGGACAGGAGGAGGAGCAGGAGATCATGCCCGCCGTCCGGGAGGCAAGGGCGGCCGGCGTGGATGTCGAGGGGCCCGTGCCGCCCGATACGCTTTTCTCAAAGGCCAAAGGCGGCCAGTACGACATCGCCGTGGCGATGTACCACGACCAGGGGCATATCCCCCTGAAGGTCAGCGGGTTCACATGGGACGAGAAGGCCGGGAAGTGGACGTCGGTGAGCGGCGTCAATATCACGCTGGGCCTCCCCATCATACGGGCATCGGTCGACCACGGGACTGCCTTCGGCAAGGCGGGGAAGGGCACAGCCACCGCCGAGAGCCTGATGAACGCCATAGAATTTGCGGCGAAGATGGCCGGCAGTACCCGGTGCTGAAGGGCCCTGCAAGCGCGCAGCTGATCAGTGACCTGTCTCCGAGAGACTTGACGCCGCGGCGCAGGAGGAAGTAGAATCTTCCGTGTGCGTGCGCTGGTCGCGACAGGGCAGGGGCAGGGATGCAATGAAGATAGTCCGCGACGGGATATCGGCCGTTGAGCTGAAGCAGATGGCAGAGATGAAGTTCGGCAACATGGTCAAGGCAGTGGTGGATGTGGACGGGCAGATCATGGCCGTGGACGGGGAACTCCACGCTGACGAGGAAGCGCTCCTGCTGGAAAGCGGCTCGCGGCAAGAATGCCTGTGGGGGATAAACATCTATCCCGAGCTCACGGGGCAGGACTTCGTAGAGTTCGATTCCATGATAAACTTGCGGCCCTCGCAGCATAATCTCAGCCGCGGCATAGACGATCCGGGCAGGAGGGAAGAGATCCTTCGCGTGGTAGAGAAACTGGTGACCGGATGAGCCGTCACCACAGGGACCTGGCTGCGGGGCGGTGGGAGAAGCTCTCTCTTCTCGAGCAGATGTCGAACGTGGGCAGCGAGGTGGAACGGGCTATCAGGTGGAAGCAGAAGGAGAGGACCGATTACTTCATGCTGGCCTTCGAGCGCGCGCTCGAACTGCTGGACCTGACGGCTGCCGACGGGAAGAACAGGAAACGTCTCAGGGAGATCATGAGAGTGCGGGAAGCGCTCGTGGACTTCCTTCTATACGATAATGCTTACCACACTGACGAAGCGCAGTGGAAGAAGTACTTCTTCCAGTTCAACTACGCGTGCAGGGCGCAGGTCTGAGCTGCCTGCAGCCGTGTTCAGAGATGCCCCCGGCTTTACTGCCAGTGCCCTCGAGAAGGAGTGCTTTGGCTGGAAGGGCTCACGCCTGGATAGCGGAGCGACAGTTACTCTTTACGCGGCCGAAGGACCAGCCGTCCGTACGAGACGAAGCCGTTGCCTACTTGCCCCAGCTGACGACGTCGTCTCCCTGTTTTCCATCCGCCGGGGGTTCGGGGTAGTTGGGGTTCCCTACCAAAGCTTCATCCACTCCGTCAGGCCCGCACGACCACATGTTGAATGTCAGGTTCCTTCCGGATGCAATACTCTGACCGACCGCTGTTACCTGCGGGCTGGTCGTCGACCAGTGGTACCGGTAGGCTATACCCCAGGGATCGAAAAGGCCGCTCGCGCCATCATACTGGTCTGAGGGAAAGTCTGCGTACGGTCCCCCTTTCTTGCTGGAAAGCAGGGCATTGACCATGTTTACCGAGCTGTCGAACGTGCCTCCGTCATCCGGCGGATAGGTGCCCCAGTCATCGGCGTAGAGCTCCATGGCCTGCCTCACGTGCGCTATCATCGACATCGCGACCGTACGCTGCGCCCGCACCTGCGCTTTCCCCAGAGTGACGATGAGGAGCGACACAAGGATGGTCATGATGGCGATGACTACCAGCAGTTCCATCAGTGTGAAAGCGGCAGTCCCTCTTGGCCTTGTCATCTCGATGTCCTCCTATCACTTCACCCGCAACAAGACGGAAGCTGCTCCAGTCACCGGGCAGCCCCGGCCGGAATGCGATGCCTGTACGAGGCTCTGTGTCCACTTCAATGTTACCACCCAGAGGGGAGGGCGGTCAACGAAAACAGCAAGAAAGAAAGCGTTTCCGCGCGCGGTGCTGGGCCAGGGTCTGCCGGTGAGCAGAAGGCAACGGCGGGGTGTTGCAGTCTGCCCTTTGTGCTTGCCACTGCTCCCGGGCGGTGATATTCTCCCCGGCAAACGGACTGATGCAGCCGCTTGCCGTATGCCGGCTGCCCGGGGACGGAGCCGCCCGGCGAGACCCGGGCCTCTTTAAGCTGGCGCGGGGCCCCCTACGGGCGCACAGGAGATGTCAGATATGAACATAGAAACAGAGCTAAAGAGCCTCGCGAACAAAAAGCAGGCTGAGATCCTAAAGAGGTTCTTTAAGACCGGCAAAGGGCAGTACGGTGAAGGGGATGTGTTTCTGGGGATCAAGGTCCCAATACAAAGACAAGTCGCCAATAAGTATAAAGATCTCCCACTGGGTGACGTTGAAGCATTACTGCAAAGCAGGGTCCATGAACATCGTCTTACTGCTCTATTCATACTGATCCATCAATTCGAACAGGATCCCAGGAGAGTCTTTGATCTATACATGAGGAATACAAAACATATCAACAACTGGGACCTGGTTGATCTATCAGCACCTAAGATCGTTGGAGTCTATCTTGCAGATAGAGATAGATCGATTCTCTACAAGTTGGCAAGATCGTCTGGTTTATGGGAGAAGAGGATCTCCATCCTGGCAACGTTTGCATTCATCAAGGAGGATGATTTTGAGGATGCTCTCACAATTGCCGGGCTGCTTTTGAACGATAGACATGACCTTATACATAAAGCAGTCGGGTGGATGTTGCGCGAAATCGGCAAGAGATCCCAGGTAACGGAAGAGCGATTCCTCAGGAAACATCACAAGAATATGCCTCGCACAATGTTGAGATATGCTATTGAAAGATTCTCGGAAAAAAAGAGAAAGTCCTATATGGCCAAGTAGGTCTTTGAGGATGACTATGAGAACAACGGTAATGATCGGGTCCCATTTACGATGGACCTACTGTGGAGCTAAGAGAAGGGGTTCCGGGAGCGCTCATCGTAGCATACAGTTCCACGTGCCGGCTGGCACACTCATCCCGATCAAACACTTTCTGGGATCGAGAAACCGATGCACCGGTCGAGACTGTATGGACTCCTCTGCAGATCTCCTCTGCTGATCCTGAGGCGATCAGGACATGCCGGCCGAAGACCACCTCAGGGATTGCGCCAACATCCGTGGCAACGACAGGCACGCCCAGACTGCAAGCTTCAAGGCAGGACAACCCAAAGCCTTCCGTCAATGAAGGGACCACCACACAATCACTGCTAGCGATGTATTCCAACAACCTCTTCCTTTCCAAACTCTCTACCAGGATGATGGACGCTTTGAGTTGCAGGCTCTCGATCAGCGACACGATCTGCTGGTATTGCGGCCGCGGCTCCCTAGACAGGATCAATACGAGCTTCGCGTGTGGGATCTTCTGAATGATGAGTGGCACTGCGCTGACCAGGTGCTCGACCCCCTTGAAAAAGCCCGGTCTGCCGAAATAGAGATACACAAAATGGTTGGTAAGTCCCAGCTGTCTACGTGTGGAGCGGGCACGCTCATGGCTGACGGTCGACCTGTTTGCCTCAACACCAGGGTAGATCACGGCTGATCTCCCCCCGGCAGTTCCTGACAGGCTGAGGCAGTTACGCGTATAGTGGGAAATAGGCACGTACCGGTCAAAGGGCAGCCGAAGGATCCACTTTTCAGCCAATGCATGCAGCCGCACATTCAGCCAGTTCATGCCCGGGACTTTCTTCCAGAGGCTCCCCAGTACTTCAAAGACAGTAATAACAACGGGTTTGCGCAACAGTTTTGCCGCGACCAGTGCGGGTACCGCGCCATTATAAGTCCTCGTATGGATAACATCGCATGATCGGGCGATTCGATAGACCATCGGGAAGGCAAGAAGGGAGAACCAATAGCGGTCATCAGAGCGTGGCACCGTTACTCGATGGATGACCACGCCATTCACGACCTCAGTGGCATGCGTATGAGAAAGGCGACAGGTGACCACATGACACTCATGGCCATGTTTCACTAACGTCTCGGCGAGGCCTTTGAAAAGAGTTTCGGCACCGCCAATATAGGGCGCGTAGTATTCAAGCACAAAGCAGATTCTCATGAGGCATCCCGGCAGATTCATAAGAACTTCGAGTCTATTGCGATGGTGATGGAGGCCCGATGAGCAGTATTGTCGCTGGCGTGCGGCAGCAGCGTCGGTCCCGTCACATAACCGCACTGTAGCACTGACCGGTGGCGACGGTCAAGAATGTTCGGTTCTTCTCCCATTTGGTTGCACACAGCTTGCAGGCTGGGACATGGCAAATTCGGTGACTGAGCACTTCATTCTCTGACTGCGGAACGCCTGCTAAGAATCAAGTGCTCTGTCACTGAAATTGGGGAAGCAATTCGGGGTGTTGGTGGGCACCAAAACCCCATGCAACTGAACGGGAGAAGAACCGAATCTTCCCGGCTGGTGCCAAGCCAAATTAGAAATGTCCTATTGGCTGGAAGTAGTCTTCTGCTTGTAGCGCTTCGCTTGAGCAACTCTGTGCCGGGGTACAGGGCAGCTTGGTCCCCGGGGGAGCAGGGAGTGGCCTCTAGGCGTTCCCTCGCCTTCAGTGGCTCCAGCGCAACTGACTACAAGTCTGCAGTTTCCCCGACAGGACAAGCCCCTTGACTGTCGCCACGCTGGGGGTGTAGTCTCGCAGCCAGAGTTTCGGAGAGTTTCGGGGACAGGTCACTTAATTCCAAGTCTCTGGTGAGTATAGAGAATTAAGTGACCTGTCCCCGAAACTTGGAATAGGGAGGCATGAGCATGGATAGATGGATGAAGCTGCGGGGGTGGAGTAGGCGGTCCGCGGGAGTGATGGTCTTGTTCTTCGTGTGGGTCACCGCGTCCACCTCATACAGCAATGAAGCGCCGGGGAAGACTGCCGACACACCAGCGGCAGCCGGCGCGGCAGACGATCAGGTGTCGTGGAAAGGCGAAGTGTCCCTCGGATACAATCAATCAAGTGGCAACTCGGAGCAAGAGCAGGTCCTGCTGAGCGGTGAGGCCGTCAGGACGGGGTAATGCCAGGTTCGGGGCGAGTGCATTGTACTCTTCCTCCGCAGGCACCATGGACGCCCAGCGATGGGATGTTCTGGGGCGATATGAGCTCCGGTTCCGTGACAGCGACTGGCACAGCTTCTGCGAGATCAAGGTCGACCACGACCGGTTTGCTGATGTCGACTACAGGGTCGTCCCCTCACTGGGGATAGGCCGCTGGCTCGCCGATACTCCTGACTGGAAGGCACTGGTCGAGGTGGGCGCCGGGCACGAGGAGACCCATTACCGGGGGGACACGGAAGACGCTGATGAGTGGGTGTCGGTCGCCAGGGTGTTCCTGGAGAAGCGGCTGTGGCGCGAAACGAGGGTCACACAGGATATCTCCGTGCTCCCTTCCCTGGGCGAAAGCGGCCAGTTCCGGGGCCACTCTGAGACCGCCCTCACGAACTCCCTGAGCAGGAGGATCTCACTGCGGGTCTCCTATGTTGTGGACCACGATTCGGATCCGCCGGACGGGATAGAAGAGACCGACACGTATCTCATCGCGTCGCTTCTGTTCGGATTCTAGCTGCGGATCCGAGTGGAGTTGCACGTGATGCCCGATGCCCGGGGGCACGTCACTCCGGTAGGCACGGTAGTGGCGGTTTCCGGGTGGGGCTGGCTGACGGTGTTGGCTCAACGGTGGGACAGGCCGCGGTGAGCTCCGATCAACGATAGAGAACAGAGAGTAGAGAGGAAGCGAGGTAAAGCAGGCATGGTGCCCTCCAGGACCTGGAATTCTTGCTCCTTTTTGAGAGGCATATCGTACCTGTTGCGATCTTTCTCGCGTGTCCGGCGATGCGGAAGGTCCCTGGACTTCCCTTTGCGGCTGCAGGTCCAGACCCAATCATCCTGCAACGGTTCCTGCCTTATCTGCCCCTACCCGATCGTGCACAAGAAGTTCAAGCAAGGGGTCATGGCTGAAGACCTCTTCATGAAGATCGCCCGGGAGGCAGCCCAAGAACCCCTGTTCTCATCCCTGATGCTCATGCTGCAGAACGAGCCCCTGCTTGACAGGAGGGTGTTCAAGTTCGTGAGGTATTTCAAGTCTCTGGGCGGGGAGAAGGAATGCGCCATTGTGACCAATGGGGAACGGATCGACGCGTTCGATATTGAAGAGATTGTCCAGTCAGGCCTGGACAGGCTGGCCATAAGTCTCAATGCTCACAGCCGGGAGACTTTTGAGCTGATAAACAGGGGGATCGATTACGGGAGGGTCATGAGAAACATAGATACCCTGATATCGCGCGATGAGTTGAAGTCCAAAGTGGTCATAAACTTCGTCTTGAGCGAGCTGAACAGGGAGGAGATAGGCGAGGCGGTCCGTTACTGGGTCAAAAGGGGAGTACGGGTAACGGTGACCGGAATGTCCAACAGGGCTGGGTTACTGAAGGATCATGCGAAGCTCAGTGTGTCAAAGAGGACCATGGCCTCTTTCCGAGGGCTCTGGAACAGTTGTGCATCGTTCGGTATCGATAATATCCTGAGGGGGTGCCCCTCGCCGTTCTATGGAATACATATTCTGTTCAATGGGGATGTCATCACTTGCTGTCACGATTGGAACCGGGATCCCATTGTGGGGAATGTCGAGAAGGACTCTCTGAAGAGTATCTGGAATTCTTCTGCTCTGAACGACATGCGACGGTCTATCGTGAAAGGCAGATACGAGGACATCGCGGCATGCAGGGAGTGTTCGCTGTCGAAACGGCCCCACTCATTGCGTATCATCTGATCGGACCGGCAGCACGTGACCTATGAGCCGTCTAAGGGGCCCGGACTGGGTCAGCGGCCGGGTTCCCTCTCCAGTGGCCATCTTCAGGAACAGGGCGGGCCCGCTCCCACTCAGGCACACCGCGGGAGAGCGCTCGTCCCACGGTGCTGTCCTTTCTCCTGGAGGAACCGCGTATTGAACCTCCCGCCGGATGGCGGCACACTGGTGCGGGCTGAGATAGCCGGGCAGCAGTGCTGTCAGCGTACGACGCCCCTTCATCCAAAGGCTCAGGTGCTCATCTCTGGGATCAGCCGTAAGTCTTAACAGGAGGTCCATTTTGTGGACGTTCCCCAAGGATGCCGTTCACTTTCAATTGACAAAGGAGGCAAAAGGACGAGAATTACATAGGTGAAGAACTCTTAAAGGGATCTTGGGATGCCTCGCAAGAACTTGCTCTGTCTGAATACTGCGACAATAAAACACAGTGCGCTTGACCAACAGATCCGGGTTGCTTCTGCTTGTAGTTTTGGTGGGATCGGGTTGTGGGCTGATGATATCAAAGCTGCTATCAGCTCAGAACAGTCACTCGCTGGTATTTCGCGCAGGATCAAAGATGCGGGATTGGACGTTGCTGAGCTCTGTTTTCTTGGTCTGCATGATAAAGTGGCAGGAGGAGACTTTCCCCGCGTGCTGGGACAGACTGAGGAGATCTGCCGGATGGCACAGATCTTGGATTGTGGGGTTGTCGTTGCTGTTCCTGCCATGACTCAGGATTCTGCAGATGTCACTCCGGAGCATTTCCATCACATATGTAAGGTTGCGGCGACTTATGGTGTACGTATAGGCCTTGAGTTCCCTGCTACTGCCTGCAAAGTGAATAATCTCGCAGCTGCCTGGCAACTGGTCGAAGAGGCCAGGAGCGACAATGCTGGTCTGGTGATCGATATATTTCATTTCTTTCTTTCGAATTCAAACGTAGAAGATCTGGCAAGAATCCCGGCTGAGAAGATACTTCTGGTACACGTTTCCGATGCTATGGACGTTCCGGCGGAGAAGCTTCGCACTTATCATGATTACCGTACTTTCCCTGGACAAGGTGTCATTGATTATGATCCCGTGTTTCATGAATTGAGACACAAGGATTACCAGGGGGCATTTTCGCTTGAGATCTGGAACCAGGAGCTCCTGAGGTCTGAGGCGCGAGAGGTTGCCCGGAAGGGATATGCATCGTTGAATAGCCTGGTTCAACGGGAGAGGACTGCACGAAAGCCAGGGTAAAGACTTCACCACGAGCCGGGAGCTGGGTACCTTGTCGCATGTCTTATGGCCGGCAGTGTCATATCGTAGTACGAGATGTTGTCCTGGATGGAGCAAAGCGAAGGAGCAACTCTCCCGCTGAGTTCTTGAAAGTGTCAATCCCTGTGTTTGGCTCCTGGACATGCGCGCCTTGTGAAGACTGCGACCTTTGACAGGGAACTGATGCAGCTGTTCAGGACAGCACTATGTTACCCATGCATCTTCAGTCCGGATTGCCCGAGACAGGAATGCTTTGTTTGCCGAGATGTTGCGATGCCAATTTCTTGCAGTTAGCAGGACGATAAGGAGGGCGTGATGAAAGCTGATGAGATCAGGCGAGTGGCCGTTGTTGGAGCGGGCTTGATGGGCCATGGCATCGCTCAAGAGTTTGCTGTGGCCGGCTATGAAGTCCATCTCTGCGATCGGAGCGAAGAGTATATCCAGAAAGCTATCAAGAGTATTCAGGAGAACCTCCAAAGGCTCACGAGTCTTGGATTCGTGGATGGTGAGCAGGCGAAGTCTGCCCTGACCAGGATCCATACCACTACGCTGGTCAAAGAGGCGGTCGAAGATGTCGATGTAGTGATCGAGGCAGTGTACGAGGATCTGACGCTGAAACAACGGATCTTTCAGGATCTTGATAAGCTATGTGCAGCTCACACGATCCTGGCCAGCAATACTTCTACCTTAAGCCCGAGTGAGTTGGCATCAGTGACCCAACGACCGGGCAAGGTGCTGGTGACGCACTACTTCAACCCTCCCTATCTGATCCCGCTCGTTGAGATCGTCCGAGGCCAAAAGACTTCCGATGAGACAGTCACGACGATCTGCGCTCTTTTGGAAAAGGTGGGAAAACGTCCGGTGATCGTGCAGAAAGAGGTGCCGGGTTTCATCGCCAATCGTCTGCAGGTAGCACTGCTGCGGGAAGCCCTGTGGCTTGTTGAAAGGGGTGTTGCCAGTGCACAGGATGTGGATACTGTCATAAAGACGAGCTTCGGGCGGCGCTGGGCGGTTGCTGGTGTCTTTGAGGTCTTTGAGATAGCAGGTTGGGATCTACTTTCATCTATTGCTTCAGAGATTGTGCCGGATCTTGCATCTTCGCGGGATGAACCGCCAGTGTTGGGAGAAAGAGTCAAACGAGGGGAGCTCGGAGTGAAGAGTGGGAAGGGCTTTTATGAGTGGACGCCGGAGTCGGTCGATGAGCTGAAGCAAAGAATTGCGCATGCCCTGGTTCAGATTGAACAATGGTCCAGGAGCTCCTGAAGGATCATCCGGAGGGGTCAGATCCGGGCAAGCAGCAATGAGGCGTGTTAGCATGCGAGGAGGTCTCTTGCTGCCGGGTGGTCGGCGCACAGAGTAGAAGAGCGAGGCCTGTAAAGGCCTGAACGGTTCCTTCTTAACAGGGTGATTCAAGCAGTTCTGGGTCTGTCAATCAAGACCATAAGGATCATTGCCGACCGGGAGATCAAGGCGCCCGGCGTCCGGAAAAGGAGTAGATAATGACAAATGACCTGCCTGCGTCCGTACAAATGCAGTTCATGCGGCCCGCACAGCTCGAAGCTGCGGGACGCGCGTTTCCAGTGGTGTACGTGCCCTTTGGGCTTATTGAATGGCATGGGCGCCACTTGCCTCTCGGTAACGATGCGCTGAAAGCCCACGGGATCCTGGTCAAGACCGCTGAAAAATTCGGCGGAGTGGTCTACCCTCCCGTGTTCTTCCACAACGGGTTCGACCAGGAAGCATTGGTCCCGATCCTCAGGGACCTGTTTGATCGGCTGAAGAAGACCGGTTTTCGCGTCATCATCGGTGTCTCGGGACATAACGTTCGGGAACAGATCGACATGATCGACAAGGCCCTCGACCGCACCACTGCGGACGGCACCGTGGCGGGAATCGGACTATGGGAAGTAACGCTGAGCCAGTGTGAAGAATCGGACACGGACCATGCAGCAAAGTGGGAGACTTCAAACATGATGTTTCTCTACCCCGACCTTGTCGACATGTCCGAGTTGGGAACGGGTCTTCTCGCGCCGGACATGAAACCGCCGCATGGGATCGGCGGCCTGGACCCACGGCAACACGCCTCTGTCGAGGCAGGCAGGCGAAACGTCGAGCTTGCCTCGGAAGCCATCGGACGGAAGGCCGGGGAACTCCTCGAATCGCTGCCTGAAGATCAGCGATCATTCAATGTGGAGGCCATCAGTCCGGAACACTGGTGGTCCATCTGACTGATAAGAGCTTCGATTTGCGCGGACGAGCTGCCCCCCAATAACACGAAAAGTCGTACAAGTAATGTGGGCAGGTCAGATATATCCCGGGAGAAGGTAGAGGCAGACGGGTGGAGAGCTCCAGGCAGCGGGCAACAGGTGGAGGGGTGTGATGAAGCATGGCATCGTCTATTACGGCAAGGACCTCTGGGCCGCGGTCACGGCCAATAACGGCGGCAACGGCCCGACATGGCAGTGGGGACAGGAGATCCTCATAGGCTTCACCCTGGGCACTTTTCTCAAGACCGAAGGCGGGCACCAGTGCGACAACAGCAAGCCGTTCGAATCCTGGCTCGCCCGCAGCACTGACGGCGGCGAGTCGTGGGATGCGTGGAAGCCGGACGCCTATGCTGGGGTCCTGAACCGAGCCGCGTCCGGGGCTTCTCCCGGTGGCATAGACTTCACCGGCCCTGGTTTCGTCATGAGGGTCGATGCGGCCGGCTACCACGGCCACGCCGACCCGGGACGCTGGTTCTACAGTACTGACCGCGGGGTCTCCTGGGATGGGCCCTTCGATTTCGGCGACCTTCTCTCCCACCCCGAGCTTGGCGGGAAGCAGTTCACCGGGAGGACGGCTTACATCGTCGACGGCCCGCGGGAGCTCTGCCTCTTCCTGATGTCCCGGGAGATGAGGCGGCAGGAGGACGAGGAGCCGATGCGCGGGATCTCGCAGCGCGAGAAGCCCTTTCTCGCGAGGAGTGATGACGGGGGCAGGACCTTCTCCTTCGTGTCCTGGGTGGTACCGTGGGAAGACGCCGACCGGGGGGCGATGCCGGCGCCGGCGCGCCTTTCCGCATCGAGGATCGTCACGGGGGTCCGCAGGACGTCAGAGACGAATCACTGGATAGACTGCTTCGCTTCGGAAGATAACGGCGCGAGCTGGTCGCTCCTGTCCAGGGTCACGGACACGGAGTCGGGCAACGATTATAACGGCAACCCGCCGGCGCTGGTGAAGATGGTGGACGGAAGGCTCTGCTGCGTGTACGGCAACCGGGGCGAGCGCTACATCGCTGCTCGCTACAGCGGGGACGGTGGGACCAGTTGGGGCGAGCCGCAGGTGCTCCGCGACGACTTCCGGTCCATGAACGGTTTTCCCGACCTCGGCTACCCCCGGCTCTTCCAGAGGCCGGATGGCAGGCTGGTTACGGCGTACTTCTGGTGCACACCGGAGCGGCCGCAGACGCACATCGGGTGGACGGTATTCGAAGCCCCCTGAGCATGCGGGTGGTGCGGGAGATCAAGCCATAGCTGCTTGTTGTCGGGGTGACTGGCGGCTTCAGGCAAATGGGCTGGGCGTAGGCTCAGCGTGCATGACCCGACCCACCTGAAACGGGTCCAGGTCTTGGGGAGGACGTCACCAAGTGCGCTCCATTCATGGAGCAGCACACTGGCAATCACCGGGTTCCCAGAAAGTAGATTGGAACTGCGGGTGCGGGAAGTGGTAAACTTACAAATAGGGGAGTAAGGGGGTGCGTGCGCCATCTGGCGGGGCGTCCGGTCCCCGTCTGAATCCGAGAGCTATCTGTTCTGAACTGAGAGCGGAACGCACATCAGCGAGGCACGGACATGATAGACCGGACTGTAACTTTGTCCTGCCTGAAGACCACGGAGTACAGGCAACCGCAGTAGTCCCGGGAGGAGAAGAAATGAGGCACCGGCATGTCTTCTTGCAGCAGGGCCTGGGCATCCTCGTACTGGCTCTTGGAGCGGCGGCGATGCCGCTGCCTTCCATGGGGCAGGCTGCGCCGCTGAAAAGCCACCAGTTCTTCGATGAGGGCAGCAAGAAGAACGTCCCTGTGGTATCCGGTGAGATACTGGTCACATTCAAGCCGGGGCTGGCCGAAGCCGAGATAGCAAGGACGAACAGGGCCAACAGGGGGAAAGAGAAGAGGAAGATAGACAGGATCAACACGCGCGTCATCAAGCTCGGGAAGGGGCAAGCAATAGAGAAAGCCCTGGAGTCCTACCGCAGGAATCCCAATGTGATACTGGCCGAGCCAAACTTCATCGCTCAGGCAAGCATCATCCCGAACGATACACTCTTCTCGAGCCAGTGGGGACTGCAGCAGATCCGCTGCCCCGAAGCGTGGGATACGGAGAAGGGTAGCCCGGACGTGATCATAGCCATTCTGGACACCGGGATCGATCTGACACATGCGGACCTCGCAGGTAAGCTCGTACCCGGCTACGATTTCGTTAATGGCGATAACGATCCCGACGACGATTACTTCCACGGCACCTGGGTCGCGGGAATAGCCGCGGCGGCCACGGACAACGGTCTCGGCATCGCCGGGACTGCCTGGGGTTCCAAGCTGATGCCTGTCAAGGTGCTCGACAGCGATGGGTGGGGTTCTTACGCTGATGTTGCCTCCGGCATAATCTATGCGGCCGATCACGGGGCGCACGTCATAAACATGAGCCTCAGCGGTCCCAGCCGGTCGGCAACGCTCGAGGCAGCCCTGGCCCATGCACATGCCAGCGGTTGTGTGATAGTCTCTGCAGCGGGAAACTACGACAGCCCCCTTCCGCAGTACCCGGCCGCGTACCCGGAGTCCATATCTGTCGCTGCCACCGACGAGGACGACCAGAGGGCGACTTTCTCAAACTACGGAACGACAATCGAGCTGAGCGCGCCGGGGGTCAATATCCTCGGCACATACTACATCGGTAACCGGTACGTGTCCACAGAAGGCACGTCAGCATCGGCGCCGTTCGTATCGGGAGTGGCGGCCCTGGTGATCTCCGGGGACCCCGACCTGACCAACGAGCAGGTGAGGGAGGTGCTTCGCTCGAGCGCGGTGGACCTGGGAACCCCGGGGTGGGATCAGTACTTCGGGTATGGCCGTATCGACGCGGCGGCGGCCGTCGGGTGGTCGGAGCCGGCAGGGCCCGGAGCAAGCGACAACGGGCTCCTCGCTGAAGAATGGCACTACGACATGCAGTGGTACGACTGGGGCTACTTCGGATCGTCTCCGGGTGTAGTCGACCTCGGGTCCGATGTGAACACGGTCAGCGGCGAGCCGGACAGCGACCTGGAGATCGTGACCGGGAGCGACGAGTTCGACCTGCCTTTCCCTGATGGGAGCGGGAAGACCGCTCTCGGGCTCTGGTACTGTTTTGATTCACAGGGGGGCATGGAGTGGTTCACGGACACCGAGAGCGATGAATCCAGGGGTAGCGTGGCCATTGCCGACATCGACGAGGACGGCAGTCCTGATATCGTGGGGAGCACCACAAGCGGGGAGACCGTCGAGGCGATGGACCGCTTCGGGGAGTTCATATGGACGTTCCCGACGCCGCCTCGCTCGGGGAACTTCATGTGGCCGGCGGCCCCGGCTGTCGCGGATGCCGACCCGGACAACAGCGGGCTTGAGGTCATCGTCTCGAACCGCCCGCACGGGATGATCTATGCCTTCGACGGCGACAACTCCGACATGACGGACGATGGCTACACGTGGCTGGGCGGATGGCCGTGGGAAGGAGTTGAGGGCGTTGACTGGGACATCCTCTGGGTCTACGAGATCGCGGGCGGCTGGGAGGAGGTCTACGCTTCGACTGCCGTCGCCGATGTGGATGCAGACGGCGTCCTGGAAGTGGTCGTCGGGACCATCTACGGGACCCTGGTCATAGTGAATGCCCGGACCGGCGCACTGGAGGCGAGCGTGTCCCTGGATGGGGGCATATATGCATCGGCGGCCCTGGCCGACCTCGACGGGAACGGCCTGCTGGATATCATCGTCGGGACTATGAACGGGATTGTCCACTGCAAGGAGTGGAACGGCCTCGCGCTCACAGACAGGTGGGAGCACGCGACCGGAGGCCCTGTGTACTCGTCGGCTTCGGTGGGCGACGTGGACGGCGACGGGGAGCCAGAAGTGGTCGTAGGCTCCAACGATGGCAACGTATACTGCCTGGATGCTTCGGGGGCCGTGGAATGGGTGGCTGCCACGGGGGGAGCTGTCTATTCATCGCCGTCACTGGCCAGGAGAGAGGGGTTCTGTCCCGGCTCCAATGAATGGCCGATGTTCAGGGGTGATCCCGGGCGTACCGGGAGGTACAGTGGGGGTACGGGTTTCCCGCTTGGTGTCTACGTGGGCTCCGAGGACGAGTACTTCTACCTCATCGACGGCAGTACCGGGAACACAATCGACAGGTTCCGCGTCCGGCGGTCCACCCGGTACTCCGGATTAAGGGGGGTGCATACGTCGGCGGCCGTTGCAGACGTGGACTACGACTCGAAGCTGGAGGTCTTCTTCACGGACTGGGGAAACACCAGTACGAAGAACGGCCACACCTTCTGGGCTGTCGAGGATGTCAGTTCGATCGGAGGAGATGTGGATCCCCCGGTCATCTCGCTCGCCGGAGAGCCGGAAGTACACCTGGAGTGTCAGGAGGAATACACGGATGCGGGAGCGACTGCCATCGACAACTGCGACGGGGACATCACGGACCAGATCGCCGTGGACGACCCGGTGGATACGGATTCCTTGGGGACTTACCTGGTGAGGTACAACGTTTCGGATTCAGCAGGGAACGCGGCAGAAGAGGTCTCGAGGACCGTCATCGTCGAAGACGGTGTGCCTCCTGCCATCACCTGCCCGGAGGACATCGCTGTGGCGTGTGCGGATAACGGCAGGAGGGGCACGTCCGCCTCAGACGCGGCCATCCGGGAGTTCCTCGCGGGCGTGGCGGCGACGGACAGCTGCAGGGAAGTGGAGATCACCGATGATGCGCCGGCGCTCTTTCCCGAAGGCGAGACCATTGTGACCTTCACGGCGGCCGATGCCGCCGACAACACCGCGACGTGCCGGGCGGTGGTGACGGTGGACAGGTGCAACAGGCCCCCGGTGGCAGCATGCGTGGACGCCGCGGTGGATGCCGGACCGGGGTGCGTTGCGGGCGCGTCTGTTGACGGCGGGTCATACGATCCGGATGGGGACGAACTCACGCTGGTGCAGGTGCCCCCGGGACCGTACGGGCTGGGAGCCACAGCAGTTACGTTGGCCGTGAGCGACGGGGAGTTCTGGGACAGCTGTGGGGCAGTCGTCACGGTGAGCGACTGGGATGCGCCGCTGATCTCGCTCCTGGGTGAGCAGGCAGTGCGCGTGGAGTGCAGCAGCGGCTACGAGGATGCTGGAGCCCTGGCCGCGGACGAGTGTGACGGAGACCTCTCCTCGCAGGTCATGACGGACAACCCTGTCGATGACAAGGCCCCGGGGGACTATGCGGTCACTTACAATGTCTTTGACTCTGCCGGGAACGCTGCTGTCGAAGTGAGCAGGACGGTCACAGTGGAGGATACGGTCCCGCCCGTCATCACCTGTCCTGCGGGCGTTTCGGTGGAGAGCGAGTCGGGACTGTGCAGCGCCCGGGTGGATCTGCAGGCAGATGCGACCGACGCCTGTGACCCGGATGTGACGGTGATCGGTGACTCGCCCGGGACTTTCGAGGTCGGGAGGACGGTCGTCACGTTCGTGGCGCAGGACGGCTCGGGCAACGGGGCATCATGCGCCATGACAGTGGAGGTGAGCGATGTCGAGCCGCCGGTGATGACCTGCCCGGCGGATATCATCGCGGGCACCGACCCGGGACAGTGCCGCGGGAAGGTGGAGCTGCCCCCGGCAGATGCAGGCGACAACTGCGCGGTGGCGAGCGTTACCAGCGATGCACCGGCGAACGGTGTCTTCCCGCTGGGGCAGACGGGGGTGACCTTCACGGCGACCGACGTGAACGGCAACGAGACGATGTGCTCGATGAAGGTGACTGTGCTTGATGCCGAGCCGCCTGCTGTAACGCTCAGGGGAGCCGCCGCGGAGGAGGTCGAATGCCACGCTGCCTATAGTGATGCGGGTGCTGCTGCGGCCGACAACTGCGACGGGGACTTGACGGCCTCTATCACAGTGAGCGGAAGCGTGGACGTCGAGGATCCCGGTAGCTACACTCTCAGCTACAGCGTGAAGGACCGCGCGGGCAATGCGGCGAACGAGCCCGAGCGGGCTGTCTCTGTAAAGGATACAACGGCGCCGGTCATCACCCTGGCGGTAAAGCAGGGCCAGGTGGTGGAATGCGGCGTGCGGGGCTACGAGACCGGGGCCGAACTCTTCGAGGAGTGCGATGAGAACGCCGGGATCGTCATGGCAGATGGCGTTGACATGGGTGTCCTGGGTGAACACACCGTAACATATGATGCGACGGATGCGTCCGGCAATGCGGCGGTGCAGGTGGTGCAGCGTGTCACGGTGGCGGACACGATGGTGCCCAGGCTCGAGATAACATATCCCGATGACGGTGCGTGCCTCTCCGCCGGGGCGGTAACGGTCGGATATGAGGCATCCGATAGGTGCGACGCCAAGCTGGAAGTGGTCTTCCAGCCGGGCGACGGAACATATACGCTTGAGGGCGACTATACTGTGACCGTCACTGCGACGGATGCCAGTGGCAACAGTATCGGCGGCGTGGTGCACTTCTCGATAGACCGGACTGCTCCGGTTGTTGACGTGACGAGCCCGGTGGAGGTGCTGTACCCGGATGGGCGCTACCCGTACACCGATTACTGCTACGCGGCGGACATGCCCATCCCGGTGCTTTTCACCAGCAACGGGGATGCGGATGCTGCTTCAGGGGGTATCGTGCGCGAAGCAGTGCTTGTGGACGGAGTGGTTCTCTACGCGGCAGGAGGGGTGGGAGATGCCGGCGGCACGCTATCGGGAGGCCGGTACGATGAGAATGGTGTCCCGCAACTGGTGCTTGACGGGGAAGTGCTGTGCGACATCGGGGTGAACATACTCGGAGTGCACACGCTTCGAGTGGAAGCAGAGGATTGCGCGGAGAACGTGGGTTCCGCCGAGGTGCAGTTCGAGGTGGTACTGTGCATGGATGATGGGTACGTGGTTGTGAAGCCCGAGTCGCTCAAGCAGAACAGCGGAGTGATGACGGTGTTCATGTGGCTGCCGGGAATATGCGAGGGCGATCTGGACTACTCGGTTGCAGACGTATTCGCGGCAAGCCTGGAGTTGACGGCGCTTCCGACCGGGGCGCGGGCGTATGCGCTGAGGGTAGACGCAGCCGAGGACAAGCTGGTCATCAAGTTCCACCGTGATCACTTCCCGGAGCCGATAGGCAACCAGTTCATGCTGATGGGGACGCTGGAAGACGAGACCGGCCCGGTGTTCGTCGGGTACGACGATGTGATGAAGAACCCACCGGACGACTACAGCGGCGAGGAGCCCGAGCCCGCGTCTCCAAAAGGCAGTGACAGCGCAGACACGGCAGGCAAAGGGAAGGGAAAGAAATAGCTTCAACGTCTGCGGCGTGCGAGTGAGAGCTTGACGGTGCGGCACCTGCCTGCATCCTGGCGTCCGCTCGCACCGTGCGTGCTCTCTCGCTCCTGCCCGGCGATACATATCGTGCCGCGCCCCTGTTGACAGGGCAACATGATGCCTGAAGAGTTTACAGAGCAATGCGTTTCTCTGCTGAAAGCTACGCTCCAGCCGGAGAAGTGTCCGGTCACGGCATGAGAAGCAGGAGACTAACTCTAAGGCTGGTACAGAAGCGGGGGCAAGCTCAACGCAGGAGAACTCTAAAACTGAAAGTGGTACAATCAATGGGGCAGGTCACATCGACAGAGAGCTAGTGTCCTGACACAGAAATTCTTTTACACATCAGGTGGAGCTTGTTTGTGCTCAGTTTGACCCGCAATAACTGTAAAGGTAATTGCGTGTCACCACACTAGTTTCCCCTTGCATGCAGTTTCCGGCGCTGCTATGCTTGCGGCTGTGGGGAGGCAAGATTTCCTTTCCGCGCCCGGCGGCCATGCGATGGCGTCCGCAAATCAAGGTCTCTGCAGTGGTGTGCGTCAGGGAGATCGGAAGGGTCGATCTCGGGAGTCAAGTGCGAGATCTCGGAAGAAGAGTCGTGGTGTTGTCCCCAGCTCGGTCAGGACGCAGTCCGGCTACCACCTCGTTGAGGTTACGAGTCGGGGTGAGGCCCGGCGGGCTGCTCCAGGCGACGACGAGGACAAGAGGAGCAGAAAGATGAAGCGGCTAATGCGAGCGTCGGTGAACGCATCGATTCTCCTGGGTCTGGCGTTGAGCTGCTTGGTGACGGGTGTGGGCTTTGCCGATGGACAAAAGGGTGGCGTGGTGCCGGCGGGAGAGTTCCCGCATATGGACCGTTTCCTCCAGGCCGGGTTGCTGCTTGCGGCGACTCTCGACAGAGCCGACCCGGGTCCGGTCGCCAGGTCTCAACCGCCTATTCATACCCACCGTCTTGCCCTGACCGTAAAGGAAGTGTTCCAGGGCGATATTCCGATCGGCGAGGAGATTGTCGCCGATCACCGGGCGCGTCAGGAGGCTGCCCCGGAGTTTCCGGTCGGCAAGTTGTGTATTGTGATTATCTCTACCGTGCGGGAAGGGATGCGGGTTGATTTCATATCTGAAGCGACTGAAGATGTCCTGCGCTCTGCGCGGGCAGCGTCGGCGGTGCCTGTCGGGTGGCGAACCGATGTCGGCGGCTTTGTCTCCCCGTGGGTGGATCTCGGCGAGAATGCTTGGCCGGCCGGCATGCGCGTGTCCCCGGACACGGTGCGGTGCAGCCGCACGGGGCGCCCGGCCCTGATGCTGGGGAAGGATGTCACGTTCGATGTCGAGCCGGTGCCACCGGCGGAGAAGATCAAGTGGACAAACCCCGATGGTGATGGCGCCTACAAGATCACAGTCGGGAATCCGACCGAGAGGCGGGCCGAGGTGCCGGCGTTGCTGGAGGACGGCGGGACGGTGTTATGGCAGGAGTGCGTCATCATGATCTGTCAGAGCGTTGCCCGCCCTGCGCCGGGTGCGAAGGGTATGCCGGCCGGCGCCAGACGCGTTACGCTCGAGCCGGGTGAGAGCGTCTCCGGTGTGATTGATGCGTTCGGCCTCGAGAATGTGGAGTGGCCGCGCGGCGGATACCGTGTCGAGTTTCAATTCTGCCTTGGCGAGAAGTCCGTGAAGCACTCGTTCTACTACCTCTCACGGCACCACGATATGATCAGGGGACAGGTGCGGGAGAAGCTGAGAATGGAACTTCCCTGAGCCATGACTCCATTTCCCAGATGTTCAAAACACTCTTCTACCTCGAAACTCTTCAGTTAGACCCTCTCCGTGGTATCCGTAAACCCAAGAATTGTGTTCTCGCCTGTGTCTTGTAGCGGTTCTTTGACCCCCGATTGTAATGTAACATTGACCCCCCTGTGTTTTGTAATGGTTATTTGACCCCCGATTGTAATGTAATATTGCCCCCCCTGTCAGCTCGACTATAATCCAGTCTCCCGGCGGATAGCAAGGAGACAGGAGGGAAGGAGATGACAGGGGGGGTCAGTTTTACCTTACAACTCTGGTTCTTCTCCAATTCAGTTGCACTTTGAGAAGGCTTGTTTGATCTTAAGGGCGAAGTAGCGGTCGTCATGGAAGCCATAGGACTGCCGTTTGATGACCTTGATCTTGTTGTTGATACCTTCG